>Ga0247843_1000716_pt1 | contig 75808 bp, 58 predicted proteins | sample LaCruzMarch2017__FD_192420 | JGI IMG/M metagenome (GOLD analysis project Ga0247843, IMG submission 192420) | Freshwater microbial communities from meromictic Lake La Cruz, Castile-La Mancha, Spain - LaCruzMarch2017_8m | ecosystem: Environmental > Aquatic > Freshwater > Lake | place: Spain...
ATCTTTAGTTCGGGATGGCTCGCCACAAAGTCCCTCCACTCTCGCTCGGTGATACCGGTGCTCGGTTCTGGTCTGCTAAGCGTGATGTGATACCCCATGGCGATCAGCGGTGTTTCTTGGGCGAACGTTTGATGTGATGTCACCGCGTCATTGAGGTGAAAAGGAAAAGAAATTGAGATGATTATGGGCGGTTGACATCCATGACTTGTTCGCATCTCTTCTTAGAATGGTTTACTTGTCGAAAATCTCCCATTTGTCTTTGTATTGAACGACCTGATCAAGCCTAATTGAGTGCCAGATCGACTTACGCGTCTTGCTCGGTGCTGAGACTTTAAAGTTCTTGGTGACATAGACACTTGGAACGAGGTAGAAGTCGGTTCTGTCCTTTCTCAGATTCACAAACGCATAAACCAAAGTCTTTGATTGAAATGTCTCCGCCTTCGGCCCGAGAAGCCAGAATCCAAATGTCCGCGCATTGGTCTTAACCTGCACCGCAAAGGACTTTTTGCATTCGATATCCGTAACGAGAATATCAGCACCTTGAGCGCTGCGTGAGGTCGGTGAAGCGATTAATCCTCGTCTAGAAAGCTCTGCGGCAACGAGATATACTCCTGTCATTCCTGTGAGTTGAGGATTTGGCTTCTGGTGCATTGTTTCTTCTTTCTTTTGCGAACGTAAAGCGCACGCACCCCTATCAGCGAGGGCGGGCGTCGATCACGGGGTTGAGGTTGAAACTACGGAAACGCATGTAAACTAGGCGGCTGATAGGGGTTGCTGTGTCGCGTCTTGTTGGGCTTCTGTTATTTTTGGTTTGAAGCCACGAATTCAGATGCTTGTCGCGGGAACTTGGAAATGAGCCACTTCATGACTTCTAACTGGTCGTCCGATGGGGCGCGTCGAATCTGAATGAGTAGCTTATCGGACTTGGGGCGCTGCAATGTGACATTAGACGCGCCTTCATTGCAAATTGAGCATATAGCACGAAGGTTACTCGGGTCATCAGAACCTCCAACTGACTTATCGATAATATGGCCAATATGCAGTCGGGTGCGTCGAGATGGATCTTCGGGATGTGGCTCACCCGCTACAGCACCACACATCTGACACGTGAATCCATTACGATCCAGAACTATGGCGCGAGTCTCTTTGGATATTGCGCGTTCAAATGCTGGCTTCGGAGCTGGGTCTAGCAATAGATACTGACCTGGCTTCAACTCATCACGATCATTGTGGGTCAAAATCTGGTAACCTTCCTCCGTTCTCAACTCGCGAACTCTTCTCGCCCACTCTGTAATGCCTCCGGCAACTTCCCTCAGTTCATTGGAGTCCATGACCTTACCAATGTTCGTGAGGAAATGCGCGCGTAAATTATCTCTTGCTCCCATAATTCGTTAAGCTGTTGCAATCTTGGCAAGTGATGAAGCTTGCAGTGATTGAAAAATTCCAGCGGCTACAGCCGCCGCCACAGGCGGCGGGAATGCATTGCCGATTTGACGGTAAGCCGCTGTCTTCTTACCTGTGAATTCCCAGTCATCTGGAAAACCTTGAATACGAGCTACCATTCTAACCGTGAGGCGTGGCATACCTACAAAATCTCTATCCGGCGGTTCATTGGCAATACCCATGCCATCGATACCAAGCGATGCCCAAGCACGCTTTGCGCGTGTCGGCCCTAGGTCTGGCCCCCCGTGCTTTTTTGATCCTCCGACGATAGTCGGAGCAACAACATTGGCGCGTTTGCGCCAATCCTTAGCCATCCTCCAACCATTCATCGCGAGCAAATCATGCAAAGTATCGCCAACCGTTGGAGAAGGGAACAATGATGGTGCTGGCCATGGAAAGCCACCCTTCACATCCTTGCGTAAAGCCATAAAAACAACCCGAGGCCGCAGCTGTGGCACTCCATAATCTGAAGCATTGAGCAATCTCCAGTCCGTTCGGTAGCCTAGAGATGCGATCTCACCAGAAATATACTGTCGATAATCCTCAAATACGGCATCCAAAATGCCTCGGACATTCTCGATCATCACCGCCCTTGGGCGTATCTCCTTCACTAAACGGATACCTTCGGGAAATAAATTACGCTCGTCAGCATCGCCGAGCTGCTTGCCGGCTACGGAAAAGGGCGGACAGGGCAGGCCGCCCGCGAGTAAATCGACACCCCTGTATGGTCGTCCATCAAACTCTCTCAAGTCTTGGTGAATGACATTCCAATCCTTCCTGTTGGCTCTCAGGGTGTTACAGCAATGGGTATCGATCTCAACCAGTGCGGAATGGTGGAAACCAGCTTGTTCTAAGCCAAGTGCTTGCCCTCCAGCTCCGGCGCAAAGTTCAACTGCGGTTAAGGTGTTCATCACGGGTATTATCTGCCGAGAGCGCATTCGGTCAAGCGTGGATAGTGTTCATTTGTTGCCCAACGTTTGATATGCGCTCACCGGCGCGGTTGAAAGGTAAATGAAATGAAATTGCAAGGATTATGGCCGGTTGAGCGCCATGACTTGTTAGCCTTTTTTTACGATTAATCAAGGAAAATTATTGGAGTAAAATGTCCCATAACTCCACAAAGAACAAGGATTATAAATCCGAGTGCCGCCAACTTGAAGTCAACATAAAGATAAATAATTGAGAGTATAATCGTGCAGGCAGCTGAAATTCCGTAAATTACTGCATACAGATCCAATTGCAATGCTTCTAGATAAACGCCTGAAAAGAACCAACGTCGCACTCCACCACTCGAATGCATGAAGACTAGATATGCTACCATATGTGCGACGGTAATAATTACCAGAGGAGACGCACAAATGAACAACAAGGCCTTAAGCCATTCGGTTCGATTTGTAGGTAAGAGTTTCACATTCTTTGGGCTAACGTTTGATGTGCGCCCACCGGCGCGGTTGAAATGAGAATGAAAGGAATTTGAAAAGCTTATGGCCGGTTGGTGCGTCACGACTTGTTCTGTGTTTCTTTGAGTTCGAGCCACTCTCGTGCCAAATCGCCGATCCGCAGAGTTGGTTGCTGTATGCGATCACCATGGAGTCCAGAATCCTCAAGGTGTTCGAAAAGCATCTCATATTCGTATGTGTCTGCCTTTGAATACTTGTATAGATGTTGATATATCTTGTGAAGATCGTCACTCGGGCGAAGTGCGAATACCTTCGCTCTCGGTATCAACCAGGCATCTGCTATGCCTGTGATAAAATTCTCCAATTGTAATTGTCGCTCCGGTGGAGCATATCGCAACCAGAGTCTGTGATGCGGTCTGCGCTTCACTAGCCATTTCCATCTGCGACGACTATCCCACAACTCAAATACAGTTACGCAGGCTAATGTGGCAATCACGAGGATTGCAATTACAAGCGAGGGCGTATTCATGATTTTATTTTCACAGAACAGTGTTATTAACCGACCGGTCGGGTTTGAGGGGTGATACACGACCGGTCGGTGATTAGGGTGAAACCCGACCCGGGAGTACGGATTTTGGCGACCTCGGTCATGAAGAATTTTTTAACTCCTTCATGCTGGCGAACCAAGTCTTAAATCTGGATCTGGGAGAATTTTAACGGTTTATAGATTGTCCAAGGGGCTGGGTGCGCCTGCGCCTGGGCGTTTCATGACGTGTAGATAAATCATGGTGGTGGAGACGTCGGCGTGACCAAGAAGGCTCTGAACGGTTCGGATGTCAGTTCCGGATTCAAGGAGATGAGTGGCGAACGAGTGACGAAAAGTATGCGAAGTGATGCGCTTTGGGATGCCGGTTTTGCGCACGGCATCGCGGACTTGGCGGGCCATGGAATCGTCATGGAGGTGGTAGCGGGCAAATTTTTTGCTGCGTGGATGTGGGCAGAGGGTAGCTGCTGGGAAAAGCCATTGCCAACACCACTCCTTGTTAGCATTTGGCCATTTTCTCAACAGGGATTCCGGCATGTGGCATTCGCCCGCGCCGACGGCGAGGTCCTGGAGATGATTCTCGCGGAGACGGGTGAGATGTTGCGTGAGTCGGTTTTCCAAAGATTTCGGTAATGGAACGATGCGATGTTTGCCGCCTTTGCCATCATGGATGATGATGGTGCCTTGGCCGAAATCCAGATCTTTGACGCGCAGGCGCATCGCTTCCATGAGGCGGAGACCGCTACCATACATGACTTGGGCAATCAATTTCCACGGATCTTCCAACCGGGCGAAAACGGAGCGGACTTCCTCGCGGGTCATGACGACGGGCGGGCGGCGTTGGCCACGGCCGGGTGTGTAATGATCGAGAGTAAATTCCGCTATGCCGAAAACGTTTTTTACGAGGAACGCCATGGCATTGAGTGCCTGTTTTTGTGTGGCGGGGGCGACGTTTCGTTCGAGGGCCAGGAAATCCAGATAAGCGGTGATGGCAGGAGTTCCGGCGGCTTGCGGGGATTGACCGAGTTTGTGGAAGCAGAAGCGGATGAAGCGGGTGTTCCAATAGACATAGGTTTCCTCGGTAGCCATGGCCAACTTCTTGAGGCGGACGGCGCGGCGGAGGGCGTCGATGATGGAGCTGAGTCCGGCTTCGGGATCATCGGAACGAGACGTTCCGGTGACGGCCTGGAGCGGGGACGATCCAGCTACTTGGATCGTTTCACGGGCGAGGGTCCGGTGGTTGGGTTCCAATGAGTGGGCCTGATCGGATAATCCCTGCCAATCGAAGGAGCGTGCCCATGGGATGGCGAGGACATCGCAGGCGAGGATGCGGGCGGCATCGACGGCTTGGCGGAATTGCCAATCGGCGAGATGAGTGGAACGGCCGAGGGCATCGAAATATGCTTGGGTGCGCTCGATGGATTGGTGGCCGCGTGCTTTGGTCCAGGATTCAGCCCAACGGATGTAGTAATCGCGGGCGGCGGGTTTGATTGGCAGCGCGGCGATGCGCTGGATGAATTTCTGGCGAGCCGGGGAGGCTTTCTGGCTGGGTGGATCCAGCTCGAATGGGGCATGCATGAAATTCTGATAGCATGTTCATAGGAACAAATCAAGGGGGAATTGGGAATTTCATCGATTGGGTTGTGATTGGTTCAGAGATCAACGGAGCGAGACGCTCCAGCTACTTTGGTTTGAACATCCAACTTCGAAGTGAAGAATAAGAAGCGCCGCGCTTTCCTTCAGACTTCTCCTCTTCCTCTCCCGTTTCGAATTTAATGCTTAAGAGGCTGTCTAGACAATATTAAGACAGCCTCTAAGATTTAGTGCTTCATCTCTTCCTCTTCAAGCTGACCATGGAGGCAATGAAAAGCGCTGCGCCGTCAAGCATTGGCTTTTTCATGGGCGTGCCGACGTGGGCGTCAGCGTTCCTGAGATGGGGAGGGAAAGTGAATGCGTTGCGCTTTGGGTTTCGCTTTTTCAGGGGCATTTCATTGGCTCCGCCATTCGGCGGGGAAGTGGGCGCGCCCGGCGGTCACGCCCTACCGGTTTATGAACCGCCATTCGGCGGGGAAATGGGCGCGCCACGGCGGGCACTCCCTACCGGTTTATGAACCGCCATTCGGCGGGGAAATGGGCGCGCCACGGCGGGCACTCCCTACCGGTTTATGAACCGCCATTCGGCGGGGAAATGGGCGCGCCACGGCGGTCACTCCCTACCGGTTTATGAACCGCCATTCGGCGGGAAAGTGGGCGCGCCCGGCGGCCACTCCCTACCGGTTTATGAACCGCCATTCGGCGGGAAAGTGGGCGCGCCCGGCGGTCACGCCCTACCGGTTTATGAACCGCCATTCGGCGGGAAAATGGGCGCGCCACGGCGGGCACTCCCTACCGGTTTATGGACCGCCATTCGGCGGGAAAGTGGGCGCGCCACGGCGGTCACTCCCTACCGGTTTATGGACCGCCATTCGGCGGGAAAGTGGGCGCGCCACGGCGGTCACGCCCTACCGGTTTATGGACCGCCATTCGGCGGGGAAGTGGGCGCGCCCGGCGGTCACGCCTACCGGGCTTGGCGGTTCAATTTCTATCTCATTGGCGATCCGTCCTCGCTGCTACGGACGCTGCCGCCTTTGGTCGGATCGGCGGGTGGGGCCGATGACCAGCGGTTGAATTAGCGGTAATGTTTGAGGTTGGGCGATGGATAGGTGGTTGTCAGGGAAAAATAAAAGTATTTGGAGATTCCACATTTTTTGGAGATTCCACGAAGCGGGACGTTTCAGCTACTTTGGTTTGATTGACGATCCATCTTTTCAGATTCCTTGGCGACCTTGGCACGTTGCCGCCGCCTTTGGTCGGAACGGTGGATCCCTACTGACGAGTGCTATTACCAATCGATGGTTAGGCCGGCGTAGAGACCGGAGCCGGAGCCTTTCACGGTATCACCGTAGCCGCTGTAGAGTTCGTAGTCCTCGTCCAGGGCGTTTTCGAGACGGGCATGAAATTTCACGTTGTCGGTGATTTGGTAGGAGCCGTAGAGTCGGGCGACGGTGTAGGCTGCGATCGGATCTCCACCCCATGTGCGGTCGGCGAGGTGGGTGGCACCGATGCCGATGAGCGCTTTGTCGGTGGGTTTCCATGCCAGTGAGGCGGTGGCGGCATGCTTGGGTTGATCGCTGAGGCTTTGATGGAGATAGGTCCAAGCGAGGCGATAGCTCAAGGTATTGTCGAGCCAGTCTCCGCGAAGGCCGAGTTCAAGGCCATCCGTGGTGGTTTTCCCGGAAATGTTAGCTGCGGGGCTGCCATAGGATGAGTAGGCGATTTGATCGCTGATTTGGTTGTCAAACCAAGTGACTTCGAGCGTGTGGCGAGTGCCTAATTTTTGTTCAATGCCCAGGTCCCAACCGATGGAAGATTCCGCATCAAGACCAGCGCTAGGCGGATTGAAGGCCGAGCCATAAACCTCGGCATAGGTGGGAGCCCGAAATGAAGATCCGAGGTTGGCGCGAAGGGTGGTTCCTGTGGCGGTGATGTGATAGAGGCTTCCGAGTTTCCATGAGAGTTCATCGCCATAGGCATCGTAGTCTTCCCACCTGAGAGAGACGCTGGTGATTAGGTTTTCGATGGTATCCCATTCGAGAGTGGAGTGCACTCCATAGCGATCGCCCTGTTTATCCGGGCTGTAGGTGCTTTCATATGTATCCTTGTGAACGAATGCACCGGCGAGTAGCCGAAGATTGTTCGCGAGGGTGATTTCATGATCGGTGGAGAGGGTGCCAACCCGTAGATCAGAGAAGTAATCGCTTTGAGTCGGGCCTAACAACCAATCATCATAAGTGTAGCTTTGATCGTATGACTCCTGATAGTATCCCGCGTGAAACCGTGCGGTCCAGGCTGAAGAAATTTTCCCGACGGCATAGAGGGTGCTCAACACGCTGTCCACACGGCTTTCCCCATCGTAACTGAATGAGGTATCCAGATCTTCACCCGATGAGTCGGTGGCCCGGAAGGTGGTGCCAATCGTCCAGATAGAATCGATTTTTCCTTCGACTCGCAACGCGGTGTCAGCCAGGTCAAAGGCATGGTGCGGCGCGTCGTTGTCGGTTTGTTGATAACCACCTGAGAGGTAATAAGTGAGATCACCGGACTGACCTTGAAACATGCTGCTGGCGGCGATGGATTGGAAGGAGCCGGCCTCGAAGGTGGTGGACCCATGCGGGGTGCCGGAGCCATGGGGCGTTTCCATCCAGATGACCCCGCCAATGGATTCACCCCCATAAATGGCTCCTTGGGGGCCGCGTAACACCTCGATGCTGCCTAGGCCGTATATGTTGGTGCCGCCGAGCACGTTGTTGAGCTGGTTGTTCGAATCGCTGAGGCGCATGCCGTCGATGACAACTTGTGCATATTTGGTGGTCGTTCCGCGGATGAAGAGATTTCCGGGAGCCCCGGATTGGCCGGCGGTGGAGGTGGAGACGACTCCGGGCGAGGCATTGAGGACGTCGCGAAGTTGGTAAATCCCCTGGTTTTGCATTTCCACTGGGTCAAGCACAGTCACGGCGGAGGTGACGGTGGAGGCTTCTTGAGGGAAGCGTAGGGCGGAAACGATCAGCGGCTCGATGGGATCGGTCTTGGGAGCGACTTTTTCCTCTTCGGCGGAAGCTGGGATTTGGATGAGCAGGGTAAGCAGTGCGAGAGCACTCCGACGTGTGCCTCTGAGAGGCGTAGTTTTGTGTGTCATGTGTTTCGTTTCAAGCCCGTAGGTCGCGGACAGTTGAAAAAGCCCCCTCTGGCTGGCGTTCTGGCTGACCGTTCTGCTTGCGCAGTCCAGAATCACAGTGGCGATACCGCGCTGGAATCTCACCAGCTTCCCCATTGATTTCCTGCCCTTGCGAAGGGCCTCCGGAGGAGAGTCAGCGTTGCGCTGACGAGGTGGAGATAAAGACGTGGGTGCCGGTGTGCAAGGTTACCGAGCGAAATGGGAGAAAATGCACGGCATTTTGGCGGATGTGGCATATGGAGTCAGGATTTATTCGGGAATGCACCTTGTCGCTTGACGCAAGGGGCAGACGGGCGTTCTTTCCCGCTCATGTTCCGCGAGGTCCTGAAATCAAAACTCCACCGTGCCATGATAACGGATGCGGATGTCGATTACGAAGGCAGTATCGAAATCCCACGGGATTTGATGGATGGCGCGGATTTGTGGGCGGGTGAGAAAGTCTTAGTGGCATCCATCACCACCGGCGCGCGGCTTGAAACCTACGTCCTTGAGGGAATGCCCGGGACTGGGAAAATTTTGATCAATGGCGGAGCCGCACATTTGATCAAGGCGGGCGAGCGGGTGACGATCATGGCATTCGGGATTTCCGAAACGCAGATTATGCCACGAATTCTTCTGTTGGATCGGAAGAATCAGGTAATCCGCGCCACGCCGTGACAGGAATGTGCTCCACGGTTTCCGGGCGATTCCGACCCAGCCAATTGGTTTTTCGCGGCGGATTCTCCCTGAGTTTCCGGGAATGCCATTGACCGGGGAGCGGTTGAGCGTTAGGTTGACACCTCATGAATAGCAGAGTGGTATTTTCTTTAGGCGTCCTTTTAAGCATCAGTGCCTGTGACACCATGAACCAGCCAATCACTGGCGGAAATTTTGATCCGCTACGCCCGCCGGGCAGTGATAGCAATCTGATTAAGACGGTGGCACCCGCTTTTACCGCAGGACAATTTGTGCAGTCCTCGATGGATAACACGGCTTTTTTCAAAAAGCGGCCCGTTGGCGACGCGGAAGCCGACAAGCTGCTAACCCGCGGCACTTCGATGAAAGTGATTTCCTTAACCGACAGCTACACCAAGGTTGAGCTCGATAGTGGGGAGGTTGGTTTTGTTCCATCCGTGATGTTGGAGGATCCTACTGCTGTGGTGAACGCCCCGGCTGTAAATCCGAATGAATTTCAGGTTTATCCGCCGCTGGATGGTTCCGGACCAGAGCTGCCGGCGGTGACGCCAGCCGAAAAACCGCCGGAGGGCGCGATCCCAACTGTGATCGATCCCGAGGCTCCGCCATCCGGACCCGCGCCATCCGGACCCGCGCCGCTGCCACCGAATGGCGAAGAACTTGAGGGAAATTGAAAAACACTGAGCGAAGTGATGTTTCTTGAATCTCGACGTGACGCTGTTTGAATCACCGCCGTGAAACTCATCTTCATTTCCCTTCTGGCTTTGTGTCTCGGTGCCTGCGCGGGACGCCAGGAAACTTTGGTAGTCAAACAATTCCTGCTGCGCGACCAAGTGCGCAATACGCAGGATGAGCCAATGGTGCGGATGGAAAAAGAGCGTCGCCTTCATGGTGCGGTCAGCATGGCCGAGCGCCGCCAAAGACTCGGGCAATATTACACACTGATCTGGCGGGATTCCGCCGGGGTCAACCAAGGCCCGGTGGAGGTGGTCTTTCAATATCAGCAAGGTGCCACCGGCAGCCGGAAGAAACGAATCACTCAAGAATTTCCAGCCTCCGCCTCGAACGGCATCGTTGAGTTCGCGGTGATTGGCGACAATTATTTGAAAGGCGGCAGGGTCTTGGCTTGGCAAGCTACCGTGCTCCGCAACGGTCGTGAACTGGCTTCCAGCCGTTCATACCTATGGAAATAATCGGCGAATGGGCATGGCAGATTTTTCAAGAAGGATGATTGACCTGTGGCGATGCGAATTTATCCTCTTCACCATCAGCCCAAGTTAATAATGGCTACCTACCTGTGACTGCGGATCATCCCATTTTAGTCGGCGTCTTCGATGGATTCAGTTGGATCCGCTGTGAAGGTAAAGGTTCATTCATGAACAGCCCTGCGATGAAGGCGTTCGGTGACCAACAGGTCTCAGCAGGCCAACGTTTGCTGGTCGTCGATCTCGCAGCATGCTCAGGAATGGATTCAACCTTCATGGGAACTCTCGCCGGAATGGCCTCACGCCTATCCGCGATGGATGGGGGCTCACTCCAGATCACAGGCTCGTGCGAACGCAACCGCCGCTCGCTCGAAGATCTGGGTCTGGATTTCCTGATGGAAATCAATCCTACCGCTACCGTTTGGAATGAACAATTGGAGAGCATCCGAAATGAACTGAAACCACCTACAGCAGCGGGTTCACTCGGACAGATCCAAAGAACGAAACACGTACTCGAAGCCCATCAGGTGCTTTCCGGCGTGAGCGACAAAAACGCCCGCGAATTTAAAAACGTGGTTGGGATGTTGCAGGACCAGGTTTCCGAAAAAAAAGATGGCAATAACGCACCTTCGACGGATTAGGAGTTGGCAAATTGGCGTCCGAAATGCTCTTTCCGGTGTCTCAAATGTTCTTCCCCCTCGAAATGCTGGATCCTTGGACCATCGCTTCCGGCGTCTATTTGATCATTGTGTTGATCTTTGCGCTCGCGTTGCAAAATCAACGGCGGCGCAATAAAAAAGCCCGTCAACGGTTTCGGGATCTCAAGGGCGAGGAGCAGCGGATGTTTTCCTTCCTTCACGATCTTGGTCTGGCGATTGAAAACGAACCTTCGCCCTCATTGCTCTCACGAATCATCGTGGATGGCATCGCCAAGGTGGTGAACGCCCATGGCGGAGCCGTTTACTTTCTTGGCGCTGGAAATGCATTCCTTCTGCCTTCTTATATCTCCGAAGATTGCCCCCCGCTCATCGGAATCCCAGTTGAAGTGCGAAAAAAAGCCGCCCGCGATCCGCGTACGTTGGAAAGTCACATTCGTCTGTCCCGAGTTCCCGTGGATGATGGAATCCTCGGTCACTGCCTTGCTGCAGGGGCACCCATTTATGTCGAGGATGTGAAAAACCATCCCTCATTTCGTGATGCATTCATCGGTTATACTGACAATGTTTCAGCGCTGCTTTCTCCCCTGCGTCATGCAGGCAAAGATCTTGGCGTGCTTGTCGTCGCACGGCGGCGTCAAGACGAAGGATTTTCTAACAACGATTACGCAGTCTTCCGTTCCGCTGCCGAACAAGCCTCCTTCGCCATCGGTAATGCCCGTCTCCACCGCGAAGCACACGAAAAACGCGCCATGGAAAGCGAATTGCAAAATGCCCGCGAAGTGCAACGCATTTTGTTGCCGCAAGCGGAACCCGTTGTCGCCGGATTCCGGATCAGCGGCACCAACCTACCTGCCCGCATCATCAGCGGAGATTACTACGATTACCTTGACCTAGGTGATCGCAAGTTCGGCATCGCCATCGCCGATGTTTCCGGAAAAGGAGTGCCCGCCGGCCTGATGATGGCAATGTGCCGCAGCGCTCTCCGCTCAGTAGCTCCGGGGTTGAGTTCACCCTCCGAAGTGCTCGCTGCGGTCAACCGACAACTTTTTCCCGACATCCGCGAAGACATGTTCATCAGCATGGCTTACGGCATACTGAATGAAGAAACCGGTAGGCTGACCCTCGCTCGTGCCGGCCATGATCCGGCCCTGTTATTCCGCCGCGCATCGGGCAAAGTTGAACTCTTGCGCTCGCCAGGACTCGCCCTCGGCGTCGATGGAGGCGCAGTGTTTGAACGCGTCACCAAGGATCAGGAAGTGGACTTGCTGGCTGGTGACTGCGTGTTGTTTTACACCGACGGAGTCCGCGAGGCACTGGATTCCACGGAAGAAGAATTCGGTATGGAACGCATGTCGGAGTGCTTCCGCATGGCAGCACCGCTCGGATCCGAGGCCATCCTTGACCGGATGCAGGAGGAACTCCGCCAGTTCACCGGTGATGGCCCGCAAATGGACGATATTACGCTCGTCGCCATCGAAAAGAAGCGGTGACCCGGTTTGCTTCGAAATGACGTGAAGAGGATAAAATAACCATAAGGCCATAAATCTGGATTGCCCGGGTGCCGCGGATGCCGTGAAGTCTCATCCATGCGCTACGAACCGATTTCCAACGAACTCTTCATCCGCAATCGACGCAATCTCCGCGACCTTCTCAAACCGGATAGCTTGGTGATCATTCACGCCAACGACATCTATCCGACGAATGCCGACGGGACGATGTCATTCAAGCAGAACAGTGATTTGTATTATCTAACTGGAGTGGATCAGGAGGAAACCGTGCTCGTCCTGATGCCAGACGCCTTGGATCCAAAAGACCGCGAGATTTTGTTCGTGAGGGAAACCAGTGAACACATTACCATCTGGGAAGGGAAAAAACTGAGCAAGGAACAGGCAAAGGAGATTTCCGGCATCGAGCGCATCGAGTGGTCGTCTTCATTTGAAAGCTTCCTGCACCGCATGGTGCCACAGGCACAACATGTCTATCTGACGACGAATGAACACTTGCGGGCGAATATCGTCGTGGAAACGCGCAATGCTCGTTTCATCAAGGAATGCCAGTCGCGATACCCGCTGCACCACTACGAACGCCTGGCCCCGTTGATGCATCGCTTGCGCATGATCAAAGGTGCCGAAGAAATCGGGCTGATACAAAAAGCCTGCGACATCACCGAGGCAGGTTTTCGCAGGTTGTTAGAATTCATCAAACCGGGCGTCGGCGAGTGGGAGATTGAAGCCGAATTGCTGCACGAATTCGTGCGCAGTGGCTCACGGGGGTTTGCCTACCCTCCGATCATTGGGTCAGGAGCGAATGCCTGCGTGCTGCATTACGTCGAGAATTCGATGCGTTGTCAAAGCGGCGAAATGGTGCTGTTGGATGTGGCTGCTGAATACCGCGGATGGAACTCCGATCTGACACGCACCGTACCAGTGAATGGCCGATTCACCAAGCGTCAGCGTGAAGTTCATGATGCCGTGTTGAGGGTTTTTCGGGCATGCAACACGTTGCTGCGCCCGGGAAAAAATCCTCTGGAATATCAGCAAAATGCAATCGAACTCATGGAGGGAGAACTCGTGAAACTTGGGCTGTTCAGTGCCAAGGAGGCGAAGGCCCAGGGACCCGACAAGGCGCTCGTGAAAAAGTATTTCATGCACGGCACATCACACCATCTTGGACTCGACGTTCACGATGTGTCTCCCCCGCATCAGGAATTTGCCGAAGGCATGGTGTTTACGATCGAGCCAGGAATCTATATACGTGAGGAAAACCTCGGCGTCCGCATCGAAAACGATGTGCTCATCGGCCAAAACGAAAATATCGATCTGATGAATAATATCCCAATTGAAGCCGAAGAAATCGAAGAACTCATGAACCGCACGGTCTAAAGCTTCGCATGTGATAGTTGCTCGTTTCAAACATCATCGCGTTGCAATCCAAAGCGGCGTAGCTTTTGCCGAAGAGTCGCCCGGTGGATGCGTAGGGCGCTAGCCAGACGAGTTGGACGGTTTTCATGCCGCTCCAACAAATGCCGCAACATCAGGGCTTCAATCTGATCTAACAGTGATTCATAGTCCGGGCGTCCTTCATCGGGCATTGCCAATCCGGAATCCAACCAACGTGCGATTACGGCCTCAAGCTCGCCGGGTGCGAGTTCGGCGGCGTCGCCAGTGATCGCGGCCGCCGCTACATGCGGCGGCAGGTGACTCAGAAATACCGGACCTCCGCCGCTCATGGTGACAGCAAAGTCCAGCACATGCCGCAATTCACGAACGTTTCCCGGCCATCCATACGCCTGCAATGCGGCCATCACCGGCGGAGTCAACACCGGCGATGGAGTGACATTGCCGCGCATCCCCACAAAAAACGAACTAAGTGCCGGAATGTCTCCGCTGCGTTCGCACAAAGGCGGAAGTGGGATCGTCAAGGTGCTCAACGCATAATACAAATCCTCACGCAATACCCCGCTGCGAACCGCCTCGCGGGGATCGAGTGAAGTGGTCGCTAACACACGCATCCGATCATGCGAGGCATTCGCCAACCAAGCCGCCAAACGTGTTTGAAGATCTGCTGTGAGTTCAGTCACTTCAATCAGGGCGAGCGTTCCACCTCCGATTCGCTCGAACTCCAAAGCCTCCGTCATGGGCAAACAGGCCCTCAGCTCTAGCAACTCGCTCGTCCGTGGGCTATGCGCGTGAATCACTGCGGCCGCGAGTCGTTTCCCCGCTCCACTGGGACCGGTTATCAGTGCAGGCACATCGCCAGCACACGCGCGCGCTATGCCGATGAAAGTATCCCGCAAACAAGGCGCAGCACCAATCAAGGTGGCGCTCTGGGTTTCGCGGATTTCTGGCAAGGCTTCGTCCACTGGCAAACCGGAAGCCAACATTGCGCCGAGTGTTTGCTCGAATTGTTGCAAATCGAGCGGTTTTGTTAGGTAGCCGGTGGCGCCGGATTTTTGTGAGTGAATCGCATGGTCGAGGGTGGCATGCGCCGTGATCACCAACACCGGAATAGAATTTCCACCTTGCCGCAGAATCTCCAGAACTTTCAGCCCGCTCATATCCGGCAGTCCAATATCGAGCACCACCGCCGCAAATGAGTTTTTTGGGATAGCTTCAAGGCCCGCTGTCCCCGAGGCCGCCAAGGTTGGTAAATGACCCATCCGTCGGACGAGAAATGAGATAGCCGTGCCTAAAGCGTGCTCGTCTTCGATGATTAGGATGGGGCGGGCAGTCATGGATTGATGTGATTTGGCACGGATTTTGCAAAAACAGCCTGAACCCGGGCACCACCGCCGTCACGGTTTTCAACGACCAGCTCGCCGCCATGCGCCTCGCAGATCTCTTTCGCAACAGCAAGACCGAGTCCCATCCCGCCTTCTTTTTCTGAGTAAAATGCCTCGCCCAGCCGGCCCAACGCAGTCGAGCTAAATCCCACCCCCTCATCCTCGACGACGACCACCACCCGCGATTCATCATCCACCACGCGGATTGTGACACGCCCACCAGTCGGCATCGCCTGCACTGCGTTGCGCAAAACATTTCCCAAAACCTGTTGCAACCGATGCCGATCCGCCGAAACGATCAGTGACCCGAATTCTATCAGATCGATCATCACTCCGGCATGGCGCGCCTGCGGGCCCATCAGTTGGATCGCTTGGTGCACGGACTCAAAAACATCCACCTCGGCAAGCTTTGGCGGCTCGGGCTTGGCATAGTTAAGCCATTGACCCACCAATCCCTCGATCCGCCCGGCCTCGCTCTCGATCAATTGCCGTGAAACCGCCGCCTCTGCCGAGTCCGCCAGACCGAGCAATTGCGCGTGCATCCGGATCGCAGCCACCGGGTTGCGTACTTCATGCGCCAGGCTCGTGGTCATACGTCCTAACAAAGCATGGCGCTCAGCCGCGCGACGACGCTGACGCTCATCTAACAAGCTTTCGTGCGTTCTCGTCAGGGTTTGCGCCAGCAGGCCGATTTCATCCCGCCGCACGACCGGTAATTCCGGCAAGGCCTGATCGGTACCGACCAATGAAAGTGATTCCACCAAACTCCTCAGCGGACGAGTCACCCGCCGGGCCAACCAAAGCCCAAGCCCTAGGGAAAGTGCCCAAAAGACCCCAAGCGCCAGCCAAGTATCCGTGTTGTCCATGGCCAAAACCCGAACCGATGCCGGACGCAGGAAAATCACCTTCATGTCGCTGCGCCCCGGAAAACCCACCATCCAATCGCCGTTTGGCATGGAATTCGTGCTGCCATCGAAACGCATCCGAAGCGCAGCGGCGTCCAGAGTATCACCGCTCTCGCCAATCACTTCGCCAGTCCGAGGATGCCAGAAAAACACTCTGGCACCGATAATTTCACCCAGTTGGGCCGCCATTTTCGAGCTTTGCGGCAAATGTGTACGCTCCAGGAAACTCGCATTCGCCCGTGCCAAACCCTCAAACGCACGTCGTTCCTCGCGGTCTAGATGCCTCTCAAAAACCAGCACCAATAAAAGCGAACCCAACAGCACGAACACTGCAACACTCGAAGTCATCCAGACGCTCAAACTGGTCGAACGAAAATCGTAGCTTGGCTTTTCCGTCGGCAGAGTCATGAATGATGAGCCCGTTTTTCATCCAAAAATCACCTCGCCGACAAGCAATACCTCAGAATGAGCAGTTCTCACGGAATTCATTCAGCGTTTCAAACTCTCGTTTGGTGATCGGATATGGCCCCGCAAACTCGACGACGCGCCGTTGACTGGCATCAGTGCGACACGCAAACACCTCACGTTTTTTCAGGTAGTAGAGGAAAAAATAGTCCTGATTCTCCGTCTCCGTCTCCGCTAGGAAATCAGGTGTTCCCCGCTTTTCGACGAAAAATTCCAAATCCGGATAAATGCGCGCCAGCGAGTTCAACCGATAATAGCCGAAAGTGCCTGGCTCTTGGCGCACAAACACCATTTGATTCCGCGCCATGGATGACGCGCTGCCGGGCAGCCCGGACTCCTCGTAACCCGCGCACCCGATCATCAGAACGCATATCATTGCTTGACCCACTCCCTTGGCCATTCGGCCAATCGTTCTGTTAGTCCCATCCATCGCGCTATTCTACACCTGATGATGAGCCAATATTTCGGCCGCGATCCATTTGAATGATGGACTCGATCTTTCGAATGCTTGGCCGATTTGCCTCGGAATCGACGAAAAACGCGGTCTCCATCGGAATGAGAAACTCCACCGCCGAGTTGATCCCGACCAGCCCCCCATAAGCATCCACCACCGGTCCGCCACTATCTCCGGGTTGCAGCGGGATATCGATTTTAAAAACCCGATTGCCAGTGAGAAAACTCTCCGGTGAAATCGGCGTTCCGAGCTTTCCGGGAGCTGATTTAAAACCTGTGGCGATCCCACCATGCACCACGCCAGTGCCGACTGGCAACCAGCGCTCTGCAGGCGTCCATCGGTAATAATACGGAGTTTTCTCAGGGATATGCAGCAACGCCAAATCCGCCGATTGTGACCGCCACACCACACGCGCTTTTTTTTGAATCAGGCGGCCTCGATTGCCATAGAGCACGAAAACATTCCGCCCGTCCACCTGCGCCAAGACATGGTCGGCCGTGAGAAAGTAGCCGTCGTGAGAAATCGGCGTAGCCGATCCACCATCCGCATCACCGGGGGTTTGAGACGAAGAAAAGCTGCGACTCGCCCAATTTCTCAAGCTCGCCTGATTCGTGACCACCACAGCACTCAACCTCTGCGCAACCATCTTGCGAGTTTCCAATCCCGGAATTTCAGGATCAGGGCCCGGTGCAACCGCACAAGCCTGAAAAAAACCCGCCGCGAGAAATACCCCGGCCAACCTCAAATTACAATGCATCCGGTTGGCAGCATAGCACAGCAATGGCATCCGTCACACGCGATTTTAAAAATTCGCCAACAATTGTTCGACCACCCGTCGGAATGGAGCGGCCATCGCCAGAGTTGCCACATCATCTGGATCCACCCAGGCATCGCCTTCTGTTAGTTGGATCAAACCAACCTCCGCAGTCCCATCATAAACCCGCAAGGTCACCCGATAGCGCGTGATTGCATAGCGCTGTTCTGCCAGCACCGGTAAGTGTTGCACATCAGCCAACTCGCGGACTGGCAATTTCCACAATCCCGTGCGGCGTTTCCCAGACTCATGATGCATCAGCAGGCAGCCATCGCTGTCGCGCAACCACAGCGCGTGTTCGTCCATTGCCGTGATCGAAACTTTGCCTCGCTTTACTGGAAGTCGCTCTGGTGCAGATGCCTCACAAAACCGCGATACCGGGCACGCCAAACAATCCGGAACACCCGGATGGCAAACGCTCTGACCGAGCTCCATCAATGCAGCATGATGGACGCTGGGGCGGTCGGCATCGGCCAAATCCGCTGCCCAACCCCATACCCGCTTGATCCCCTCCCCATCGTCGATCGGTTTCTCGCAATCCATCAAGCGCGCCAAAACCCGCGAAACATTGCCATCCACCACCACTGCCGGAAGACCAAACGCAAACGCCCGCAAGGCCCCCGCCGTGTAACGCCCGATGCCCGGCAGCCGCATCAATTCCTCCAATCCCGAAGGAAACTCGCCACCAAATCCCGCCACCACTGCCCGCGCTGTTTCCCGCAGCATCCTCGCCCGCCGATAGTAACCCAGCCCCTCCCATGCCTTGAGCAATGGTGAATCCTCCGCCACGGCCAAGGTCTCCACATTCGGAAACGCAGCCAAAAACCGCGTGTAATACCCCTTCCCCAGCACCGTCGCGATCTGCGTTTGCTGAAGCATCACCTCGGAAATCAAAACCTCATACGGCTCTCGCGTCCTCCGCCATGGATAGTCTTTCCCGTTCTTCCCAAACCACCGTGCCAGTTCCTCCTGGAACTTCTCCGGGGCATCCAAGGCACTGATCTCATGACGCGGCTTCAACACGCTCTCAACCTCCCCCATTTCCCCCACTCCCGCCAATCTCGAATCTCAGACCGGGGATCTCTTCAGCCCCTCACGCTCATGAGACAAGTGGGCGCGCCCGGCGGTCACGCCCTACCGACTTTCCGGCCTCTGCCCCCCCTCCCGCATTCCCGCTTGATCCCCGGCATGAAACCATCAACCCTCACGACTCATGTCCGCTGCTCATCTGCAACATACCCTAGCTGGCCCCGCCACTCTCGAAGGCACTTCCCTCCACACCGGAGAAAAAGTCACCCTCACCCTCAGCCCCGCTCAAGAAGGCCACGGCTTTAAATTTCGCCGCATCGATCTGCCGGACCAACCCTTCATCAATGCCGATGTTGAAAAAGTCCAAACCGTCGAACGAGCCACTACCCTCGCCGAGGGCTCGGTCAAGGTTCACACCGTCGAGCACGTCATTTCCGCCCTCACTGGCATGGGCGTGGACAACGCGCTCATCGAAATGGATGCCAACGAACCGCCCATCGGCGACGGCTCGTCCCGCCCGTTTGTCGAGTTGATCAAAAAAGTCGGCATCGTTCCACAAACCGCGCCGCGCCGCGTTTGGGAAATCCGTGAGCCCATCCATCATGAAACCCCCGATGGCACCATCATCACCATCGTCCCCTGCAAAACCTTCAAAGTCTCCGTCACCAACGTCGGACCCGACGGCCGCTTCACCCAGTATTTCTCCTCCGAGGTCAATCCCTCAACTTATGAGAAGGAAATTTGTGCCGCTCGCACCTTCGTTTATTACGAGGATGTGAAACCTCTGTTAGACAAAGGCCTCATCAAAGGCGGCTCGCTGGAAAGCGCGGTTGTCATCCGCGGCAACGAAATCATGTCCAAAGAGCCAATGCGTTTCCACAACGAGTTCGCCCGCCACAAGGCACTCGATCTCATTGGCGACCTCATGCTCTCCGGCGTCCGCATCCTCGGCCACGTCATGGCGGTGAAACCCGGCCACGGACCAAACACCAAAATGGCAGCCACCCTCAAAACCGAATACCAGCGCATGCGCTCGATGGTCCCCGCCGCCATCGTCATCCCGGATGCTGAAAGCGTCCTCGATATCAATGAAGTTCTCCGCATCCTCCCGCACCGCTACCCATTCCTGATGGTGGACCGCATCGTCGATTGCCTCGGCGAGAGCAAATGCACCGGCATGAAGAACGTCACGATCAACGAGCCGTATTTCGCCGGTCACTTCCCCGGCCACCCAATCATGCCGGGCGTGCTGCAACTCGAAGCCATGGCCCAAGTCTCTTCCGTCCTGATGCTCCGCAAACCGGAAAACGTCGGGAAAATCGGCTATTTCATGAGCGCCGACAACGTGAAATGGCGCCGTCCAGTCCTTCCCGGCGACACGCTTTTCATCGAAACCGAAATCATCAAAATGCGCGGCTCCATCGGCCAAACCCGCTGCCGCTGCCTCGTCAATGGCGACGTCGTCTCCGAAGCCGAACTCAAATTCGCACTGCTTGATCGCTAGTCGTCGCGAAATTGATTCGCTGCGGAAGTAACGAGCGGTTAAGCCGTGGGAGTCAGCATGTCCAAACCGGGAACCAGTGTCGAAGCAAGTGAGCGGGGAGCCGCCGAAGTCGGACTGGGCGGGCGCTTGGCCGGGCTTTCCCTGCCATGGCAAGTGTTGGTTCTGGCGTTTTGGCCGCTCTTGGAGCAGATACTCGCGTTTTTCGTGGGGATGACGGACCTCCTGATTTCCGGACGAATGGTCGAGGGCGCAGAACGAGTGGCGGTGCTGGATGCGATGGGCTTGGGCGGCTATGTCGGGTGGTTTTTCAACATCCTGCAAGGAGCGATCGCCACGGGCGTGATGGCCCTTGTTTCACGCGCGACCGGCGGACGTGACCGCAAACTCGCGAACCGCGCGCTAGGTCAAGGACTGTGGTTGGGATTCGCAGCGGGATTTGGTTCGCTGATACTCCTCCAAACGGGAATTCCACTGCTGATCCGCTGGGTCGGGCTAAGTCCGGCAGCGGCGGAGCAAGCGGAAATTTATCTACGCATCCTGGCGATTTCCGGACCATTCAGCGGTGCTTTGTTCGCAGTGAACGCAGGCCTCCGTGGCTCTGGTGATACGCGAACGCCGTTTCTCGCCATGATTGTGGTCAACGTGGTGAACATGGCGTCGAGCTGGATCTTCGTGTTTTCCGCTCCACCGGTAGGCGGACACGGAGTGGCAGGCATTGCGGCAGGATCGGTGATTGGGTGGATCGCCGGCTTGTTGACCGCCTTGTTGTTAGTCGGATATGGAAAAAGGGATGGCTTGCACTGGAACCGGAATGACCTGCGACCCGACTGGACAACCATGGGGCGAATCGTGCGGGTTGGCATGCCTCAGGCGCTGGAAATCGCGGGGATGTGGACGATCCACGCATTTGGCATTCGGGTGATCGCCGGCTTGCGCGATGAAGGCGCACTGGGAGCACATATTCTGGCGATCCGTGTGGAATCGATGAGTTTTCTACCGGGCTTCGCCATCGCCACTGCGGCTGCGGCTCTAGCAGGTCAGTATCTCGGCGCGCAATCGCAGGTCATGGCAGTGAAAGCCGTTCGGCTCTGTTGGAAATCCGCAGTCATGCTCATGGGAGCAATCGGAATCTTCTTCGTGCTCGGGCGGGAAACCCTGATCGGCTGGATGGCTCCAGGCAGTGAACTGCATCTGCATCTAGCAGCTCCGTTGCTGGTGGTCTGCGCGCTCACTCAACCGTTTTTTGCAACCTGCATCATTCTGAAAACTTCCATGCGCGGTGCGGGCGCGACACCCATCGTCATGCGCTGGTCGTTCGGCAGCATGCTTTTCTATCGGGTGTTCGTGCTGTGGATGCTGCCGCACTTCACGCAAGTCACGCTCACCGGAGTTTGGATCATTTTCGGACTCGATCTTGTCACCCAAGCCGCGATATTTTCACGCCTCCACTTCAAAGGCAAATGGCTGGATGCACAGGTTTGATGCCTCAGCCCGGCAGCTTGGCGGCGAAGAGCGCTTTCGAAAATGCAATCTTCTCGGCATGTCCCTCGCCAGGATGCAATGCGTGGCGTTTCACAACCGGCTCCAATCGCCGCAGCAAACCCACTCCATTGGCCATCTGAATTGCCAGTCCGGGTCTGGCATTCACTTCAATCATGAGCGGCCCCAAGGTTTCATCGATCATCAAATCCACACCGAGATAGCCGAGCCCGGTCATCTCTTGGCAAGTCACCGCGATATCAAGAATCTTCTCCCATTCCGGCATTTGAATCCCAATTAAATCAACTCCCACATCCGGGTGGTGAGTGAGTGGTTTTCCATGGTGAACCGCGCGGATCGTTCGGCCAGTCGCCAGATCGATGCCGATACCAAGCGCTCCCTGATGAAGATTGGCCCGCCCGTCGGACTCGTGCGTGGCCGCCCGCAACATCGCCATGACCGGATAACCGTGAAGCATTACCAAGCGAATGTCCGGCGCTCCCTGATAACTAATATCCGTGAGCACTTTGGCCGGACGGACCCGGTATTCAATGAGCGCACAGTCCCGGTGACCGCCCAGACTGAAGAGCCCGGCTAAAATGTTAGAAACGTGATGGCGGAGTTCGTCACCCGTAAGTCCCGTCCCGCTGGGTTTGAGATAAAGCCCGTCTTTTTGCCCATCGATCACGAGCACTCCCTTGCCGCCGGAACCACGAGCCGGCTTGATCACAAATGCCTCTCGATGAAGCAAGGTCTTCTCCAATCTCGCAGCATCATGGGGCGAGCGGATCACCGCATAAGTCTCAGGTGCCGATAGCCCCTCGGCTTCGGCCAGCGCCTTGGTCTGCAATTTGTCATCCACAAGGCGGTAGAGCCGCCGTGGATTGTTAGGTAGCAGGAAACGGGCATTACGCATGTTGATGCCCACCACCCCGCGCTGGCGCAGTTCGCACGGCATGAGGAACCAACGGTGCCACCATTTCCGCATCTGCACGTGAGAAGTTTCCACCATGAAATTCAAGCGTCGGCAAAAGTTTTGAAGCGAATGAGCTCGGATAACCGATAACCCGTGTATCGCCCAATTATCAGAATCCCGGCAAGCAGCACCAACAGCAACTCGGGAAAATAAAACGCCCAATACTGGATTTGTCCGATCTTCATAAACAGGAATGCCAGAACCGAAACCACCAGTGAGCCCCCCACCTGGGTCAGCGCGCTGTGTTTCCCCTCTTCCTCCCAGATCAGGGACATGCGCTCGATGGTCCACGCAAGAATGATCATTGGAAACAAGGTGATCTGCCCGCCTCCACTCATTCCCATCCGGTTTGCAATCACGCTCATCACCATCATCAATAACGTGACTATCACCACACAGGCCGCCACCCGCGGCACAACCAACAAATTAAGCCGGGAAAGCAGGAAACGAAACCACAACCCGGCTCCAATCAAAACGGAAAACATGATCAATCCACGAGCTAACGGAATCTCCAACAATGCCAAAGCGATCAGCACCGGCATAAATGTCCCCAAGGTAGGAATACCGACCACGTTTCTCAACAACACCACCACAAATGCCCCAAGCGGAATCAGCACGATGTAACGAAATACCGCTCGCTCCGCCAAAGGGAGCCCGAGAATCGTCGAAATAATCAAAGGAGAATCCTGAAGATCACTCAAACTCGCCATAGGAATCCGCTCCTTGGCCACATTGAAAATCACTTTTGAATTCTCACCGCCTGTCACATCCAGCAATGGACCGCCACCACGATGCCAAACAATGATCTCGCGACCATCCAACACCGCACCGGGGTCGCGCGGATCTCTCACCTTCCAGTAGGCACCATCACAATATTCAACCAGCGGAATCGGCACCTGACTAACCGCTTCCTCATCCAGCTTGACGCCGTAAGCCATCCGCGCAGGAACCCCGGCCATTTCTAACAAATCCAGACCCATCAGAATCAACGCGTTGCTCTTGAACTCCTTTTCATAATGACTCCTCACCAGCATGAACTCCTGGGAAACATCATCACTATTAAATCGATTAAAGAGCGCGACAAACAACGCGTCTGGATCCGAGGACACCGCCTTGGCCCGTTGAACAATGCTGTTAGCCGCTACGCCCACCGCTCCGGATAGACTGGCGTTACCAAGCTCAGGAGCTTCAGCGGGAATCGGTTCTCCGCCACTCTTGGGACCTTCGGGAAAACGCACCCAGAAATACAATGCTTGGTGCTCTTCACGGTTTTCCGCAGCCCAAACCGCCGTGTATTCACCTAGATCCCGCTCGATGTTGAAATGATAACCCAGCGAACCGGATTCCCGACCGGCTTTCTGCTCCACCGCAGCGGTCGGCAGCGCTAAGCGGGCCTTCACTCGTTTGCCCGTGGCTAGAAAAGAAACCCTCGCCTCGATTTGCCAATCATGGACCTGCGCGCCGCGCCAAAAAGGCACACCAAGTTTCATCGACTTGTAACATGCCACGCCCCCGCCTAACAAGACGAGAAATGCCACCGCCACCACCAGTTTCCACTTTGAATTCATGATCGTTGAAAAACCGTTGTCACCGGAGTTAACGAAAAATTTTCTCTTCGGCGAGATCCACGCGTCCCGGGTCCACCATGCCGAGATCCTTGATCAAAGTCCGGCCGATCAACACCGGGGCCAACATGTTGCTGCGATTGTTAAGGGTGAACTCGCCGCGCATTTTGCGGTCCCCAATTTGAAAACTCAAACGCACTACTTCGCGCGCCTCGGATTCAGCACCAGGCTCCTTGATTTTCGCGATCCTGACCAAAGGAGCCTCAATCCGTGTCCGCACCGGTTTTTTCAACGTCGGATCGGTGACGATAAAGCGCACCCACTTCTTCCCATCCCGCTCGAAAAGCTCCTTGTCTTCCGCATGGATCGAACTCGTGTAGGCACCCGTATCCAACTTGGCCTTCAACTTTTCCTTCACGTCTTGAATTAAAATGGATTCCCGCCACCCGAAAATTTGAACCAACTCAGAACTCACAGGCTTGGCCACGGCATCGGACTCAGCCTCGGCTTTTTCCACCGCCGCCGGATCGTCCGGGTCCACCACGGGTGCAACCGCAGGCGGCACCGCAGGAGGCTCAGAAGCGGGCTTAACTTTTTCTTTCGCAGCTGTTTTTTCATTAGCGGCCGCTGGTTTACTTTCCTTCGGTGGCGCGGAGGACTTCCCCAGTTCGCCGCTTTCCGCCTGCGGATTTGTCGGCACCTTTTCAGCCGGAACCGCAGACGCTAACCCCGCAGAAAATACTACCGCCGCGGACAACAACACAGATCGGTAACAGGAAATGAAGGATTTGAGTAAGTTCACGCGGGAAGACTATCAGCATCGGCAGTGCCCAAATGCAACGGAAAATCCGATTGGCACTTGATTGCATCTTGAGAGCCAGGACCGCCATTGCGATTTCCAAACTCCTCGCTCAGACCCGGAATTCCAGGCTTGGCAGCACTCCGTTTCTGACCAAGAATCGCATTCATGCAAACCGCATCATTCCTCAAAGACCTTTTCGACCTCTCTGGAAAAACCGCCGTCGTCATCGGCGGAACCGGTGAACTATGCGGCACGATGGCCGTCGGCCTCGCCCGCGCAGGTGCCGAAGTCGTGCTCGGCGGCCGCATTCCCGAAAAAGCCGAAAAACGACTCGCTGAAATCGAAAGCTACGGCGGCACGGGCTACTTCGTGCCAGTCGATGTCACTTCACGTGACTCCCTCCAACACCTGCTCGATACCGTGCTCGAACGCTCCGGCCAAGTGGACATCCTCATCAATGGCGCAGGCACCAATTCCCCCACCCCATTCCTCGACATCCCGGAAGAAGAATACCAGCGCATCATCGACACCAACCTCAGTGCGGTTTTCCGCGCTTGCCAAGTTTTCGGCAACTATTTCATCAACGAATCCCGCGCCGCCTCGATCATCAATCTCGGCTCCATCTCCGGCCTCTCTCCACTCTCACGCGTCTTCACCTACTCTCTCTCCAAGGCTGCCGTCCACAACCTCACCCGCAATCTCGCCCGCGAATGGGGCGACAAGGACATCCGCGTCAACACCCTCGTCCCCGGCTTCTTTCCCGCCGAACAAAACCGCAAGATTCTCGATGAATCCCGCGTCCTCGACATCCTCCGCCAAACCCCCGCATCTCGCTTCGGCAACGCCGACGAACTCATCGGTGCCACCCTCCTCCTCGCCTCCGCCAAAGCCGGATCCTTCATCACAGGCATCGAAATGATCGTCGATGGCGGGTTCAATGCGATGACAATCTGACGTCGATTTTCAGCTCACAAAACCCGGATGATTTCGATTGCCGCCGTGCCACCTGCCACGGCCTCTGCCGGAATGCGCGTGTCAAATGTGGCAAGACGAGCGCTGTTAGCCGCAGCGAGCGCCAGCAAATACAAATCCGAAATTCTGGATGGAGTGAGTGCATTCGGCCGCAACAGAATCTCTTCAACCAGTAAGGAAACCTCCTTTGTGCAGGATTCAGCATCCACATTTCGATAAAGAAGACGTGCCCCCGCGCTTGCGCCCGCGTAAATGGCAGTGTATTGCCTCCGCCCCGGCGGGTTTTCCGCCATACCCCATCTCTCAAATGATCAAGTGGATCCTCCAGAAAATCGTCGGTAGCAAAAACCAGCGCGAAGTGCGCCGCATCCGCCCGACCGTCGCCCGCATCTGCGAAATTGAAGAAGCTCTCCAACGCGAGCCCGAGGAGAAAATGCGCGAAATGACCCGCAATTGGCAGGCGTTTTTCGCCCGCTACCACGTCCTCGACGCCCCGGCGAAACCACTCATCGAGCTCATGTCAGCTGATGAACTCCGCGATACCGCTGAGTCCATCGAAGCTCGCCTCGCTCTCCTCCGCGATGAATTTTCCTCGCTGCAATCCCAGGTCCTCCCCACCCCAGAATCGATCGAAGCCGCCAAATCCGCCTTCCACGAAGCCGAAGCGGATTTCCCGAAATTCCGCGCCAAACACCTCGAACGTATCCTTCCCGAAGCCTACGCCGTCGTCAAAAACGCCGCCCGCCGCATGTGTGGCACCACCATCACCGTCAACGACCACCCTATCCTCTGGGAAATGGTCCATTTCGACGTCCAACTCGTCGGCGGTATCGCCCTCCACCGCGGCATGATCGCCGAAATGCAAACCGGTGAAGGCAAAACCCTCGTCGCAACCTTGCCGGTTTACCTCAACGCCCTGACTGGGCTCGGCGTCCACCTCGTCACCGTCAATGACTACCTCGCCCGCCGCGATGCTGATTGGATGGGCGCGCTCTATCGTTTCCTCGGCCTCACCGTCGGCTGCATTCAAAATCAAATGCCGCCATGGGAACGCCGCGCCGAATACGCCTGCGACATCACCTACGGCACCAATGCCGAGTTTGGCTTCGATTACCTCCGCGACAATGGCATGGCCTCCACCAAGGACGAGCAAGTCCAACGCGGTCACTACCTCGCCATCATCGACGAAGTGGACTCGATCCTCATCGACGAAGCTCGCACGCCACTCATCATTTCCGGCCCGTCTTCCCACAGCTCACACCAATACGATAAGTACAAACCCCTCGTCGAACAGTTGGTCAAACGCCAAACCCAACTCTGCAACGACGTCGCCACCGAAGCCAAAAACTTGCTAGACTCCGGCGACAAAGAAGCCGCCGGCCACGCCCTCTTCAAACTCAAGCTCGGTCAACCGCGCAACCGGCAACTCATGCGCTTCATGGAGGACCCGGACATGCGCCGCCTCCTCGAAAAAGCCGAACTCTCATTCCACCAAGACGCCCAGAAAAAGGAACTCTTCGAATTGAAGGAAGAACTCTACTTCGTCATCGACGAAAAAGGCCACGACTCAGACCTGATGGAAATGGGCCGCGAATACCTCTCTCCTGGCGACCCGGAATCCTTCACCCTCCCTGACCTCGGCACTCTCTACGCGGACATCGATACCAACCGCGAACTCACTGACGAACAAAAAATCGCCGCCAAGGACGAACTCCAAATCCGCATGGATTCACAGGCCGAAAAAATCCACAACATCTCACAACTCCTCAAAGCCTACTGCGTCTTCGAGAAGGACGTGCAATACGTTGTCAAAGACGACAAGGTCATCATCGTCGATGAAAACACCGGCCGCGAAATGGCCGGCCGCCGCTGGTCGGACGGCCTCCACCAAGCCGTCGAAGCCAAGGAAGGCGTCTCCATCGAGAAGGAAACCCAGACTTTCGCCACCATCACCATCCAGAATTACTTCCGACTCTATCAAAAACTCGCAGGCATGACCGGCACAGCCGAAACCGAAGCCGCCGAGTTTCATGATATCTATCGACTCGACGTCCTGCCCATTCCGACCAACCGGCCTAACTGCCGCGTCGATGAAAACGACCAGGTCTTCAAAACCCGCCGCGAAAAATTCAACGCAGTCATCTCCAAGATCGAAGAAGCCCACACCAAAGGCCAACCCTGCCTCGTCGGCACCGCCTCCGTCGAGTCCTCGGAAACCCTCGCCCGTATGCTCAAACGGGCGAAAATCCCACACTCGGTCCTCAACGCGAAATTCCACGAACAAGAAGCGGAAATCGTCTCGCTCGCAGGCCAGTTAGGTGCCGTCACCGTCTCCACCAACATGGCTGGCCGCGGCACCGACATCAAACTCGCCCCAGGCGTCCCGGAACTCGGCGGACTCTTCGTGATCGGCACCGAGCGCCACGAATCCCGCCGCACCGACCGTCAACTCCGCGGCCGCTGCGCCCGCCAAGGCGACCCCGGCCGCTCACAATTTTTCATCTCCTTCGAAGATGACCTGATGCGCAACTTCGCCGCCGCCGACCGCATGACTTCCATGATGGAACGCTTCGGTATGAAAGAAGGCGAAGCACTCGAACATTCGTGGCTCAATAAATCCGTCGAAACCGCCCAGAAACGCGTCGAACAACGCAACTACACCTGGCGCAAACGCGTGCTCGATTTCGATGATGTCATGAACATGCAACGCGAAGTCGTTTACGGCTATCGCAACGAAGTGCTCACCACCGAAGTCACACGCGATCTCGTCACCGAAATCATCGATGAAACCATTCCCGCAAAGGTCCACCAATACCTAACCGACCGCGATGACGACGTCCCGGATTACAAAGAACTCCTCCACTGGGTGAACGCCACTCTCCCGATCAGCGTCACACCTGAGGACTTCATCGAAGGCCAAAACGAGCAAGCCATTTCCGCCACACTAGTCCGCAAGGTCAAAGATGCCTACGAACTCCGCGTCGGCAATCTTCCGATGCAAGTGCTCGACCAAGAAGAACGCCGCATGGTCCTCGTCGCCATCGACAAACAATGGCAGGAGCATCTCTACAACATGGACGCCCTGCGCGAAGGCGTCGGTCTCCGCGCCCAAGGCCAGAAGGATCCCCTCATCGAATACAAAAATGAGGCCTACAACCTGTTTGTCACGCTGATGGATTCCATCAAACAGGAAGCCCTGCAAAATCTCTTCCGCTCGGCCGCGAACCTCGAAGCCTTCCTCAAACAACTCCACAGCGCGCCCAAACAACTCCAAGGAGGGGAACAAGCACTCACCGCCGACAACATCGGAGTGGCCGAAAACCCGAAAATTCTCGATATCGCCTCGATCCCCTCACCCGAGGGCACATCAATCAAACTCAATCTCCCAAAACGGAAACCGAGCTTTGCCATCGAGACCACCGGCCGCAATGCCCCCTGCCCATGCGGCTCCGGCAAGAAATTCAAACAGTGCTGCGGCCGCGAAGCCTGAAATTTCCCGAAAAAACGGTGACTGCCCACCTTGGCCCGACCAAGCGGGACGCACCGCACACCGATTCATCGGTTTTTTATCCGCGCCCCGAATCTTTTCCCAGCAAAGCCTGACTTCCGCCGCGCTTTGTAGGTTGCGCGGAACCAGCGCGATGCCAGACTGCGCACACCAAACTGATGACCATGGAAAATTTGCAACAACGTATCGCCGAATCCAGCGGCTGGATCCAAACCGTAAAAGATGAAATGGCTCATGTCCTGGTCGGCCAGGAACGCTTGGTGGATCGCCTCCTGATTGGCTTGCTCTGCAACGGTCACATCCTGCTCGAAGGCGTCCCCGGCCTCGCAAAAACCCTCGCCGTCAAAGCCCTCTCAGGCTCCCTCGCAACCTCGTTCGCCCGCTTCCAGTTCACTCCAGACCTACTCCCCGCCGACCTGGTCGGCACCATGGTGTATCACCCGCAGGCCTCCACCTTCGAACCAAAACTCGGCCCGATCTTCAACAACCTCATCCTCGCCGACGAAATCAACCGAGCCCCCGCCAAGGTCCAATCCGCATTGCTCGAAGCCATGCAAGAACGCCAGGTCACCCTCGGCGATCATTCCTATCCCCTTCCCGAGCCGTTCCTCGTCCTCGCCACCCAAAACCCGATTGACCAGGAAGGAACCTATCAGCTCCCAGAAGCCCAGCTCGACCGCTTTCTCCTCAAAGTCACCGTCGGCTATCCATCCAAGGACGAGGAACTCCTCATCCTCGACCGCATGGCCACCTCCACCCCACCCTACAAAACCAAAACCGTAGCCACCCCGGAACAGGTCGGTGCGTCCCGCGAACTTGTTAACTCGATCTACATCGATCCTGCGATCCGAAAATACATCGTCCAAATCATCCACACCACCCGGTTCCCGGCCCTCGTGGATGCCCCACTCAAAAACCTCGTCCGTGCCGGAGCCTCACCTCGTGGCACCATCAACCTGGCTCTAACCGCCAGGGCGCTCGCCTTCATGCACGGCCGCGCATTTGTCACTCCCCAAGATGTCAAAGACATGGCACTTGACGTCCTGCGCCACCGGATTCTACTCACCTACGAAGCGGAAGCCGAGGAAATGACCACCGATTCCATCATCGAACGCATCATCAACAAGGTGCCGGTTCCTTAAGCACTTGTGCTTTCTTCCCATGCTCACGGACCAACAGATCGAGGAAATGATGGCGCGCGTGCGCAAACTGGAACTCAAGGCACGGCGCTTGGTGCGCGAATCTTTTTCCGGCGAATATCTATCATCCTTCCGCGGCCAAGGCTTGGATTTTGACGACTTCCGCGAATACCAGCACGGCGACGAAGTGCGTTTCATCGATTGGAACGTCACCGCGCGAATGAACCAGCCATTCGTTAGAAAATTCCGCGAAGAACGCGAACTCTGCGTCATCATCGCCGTGGACGTTTCCGGCTCTGCGGATTACGGCAGCGTGTCCCTCAGTAAGCGCGAGGTCGCCGCAGAAGTCGCTGCCGTGCTGGGATTCAGCGCCCTCCACAATGGCGACAAAGTCGGCTTGGTGATCTTCGCGGACGAACCAATCCTGTTCATTCCCCCGGAAAAAGGTAGCCGCCACTTGCTGCGCATGATCCGCGAAATCCTCGTCGCCAAACCCACCCATCCCGGAACCTCCATCACCAACATCTGCGATTTCCTCGTCCGCACTTTGCGCCGCAAGTCACTCGTGTTCCTTGTCTCGGATTTTTTCTCAGACCCACTCGACCGCCCACTCGGCAAACTCGCCCGCAAGCACGAAACCGTCGCCCTGCGTGTCATGGATCCACTCGAAACCAAACTGCCGAAAGCTGGTAAAGTGATCATGATCGATCCCGAATCCGGCTTCGAAACCCGGGTCAACACCAACAACTCGAACCTGCGCATGGCCTATCAAAAACTCATGCTCCGCCAACATGAAGGTGCAGCCTCAGTCTTCAAAAAACACGGCATCGATTCCGCCGATCTAGCCACTCACGGAGACACCCTGGCTGACCTCCACAAACTCCTGAAACGCCGCAGCCGCAGACGCACCCGCTGACTTTCAGACATCGACTCATTCAGCCATGAACGGCGCACCGCCCAAACTCGAACTGATGGAACCCGCCTCACCCGAGGCTCTCGTTCCCAGCTACGAACTGTGGCCATGGCTAACAGCCGCAGCGATCGTCGTCATCTTCCTCATCCTGCTTTGGATCCTGCTCAAAATCCGCAAACCCTCCCCGATCAATCTCCTCGCCCTCCGCAAGACCGCCTACACCGATGCTAAAACAGCCCTCGAATCCATCACCCCCACAGACTGCCGGGAAACCGCCGTGCTGACCTCACTCATCCTGCGGAAATATCTATCCACTGCCGCCAACGATCCCGCTTTGTTTGAAACCCATGAAGAATTTATCTCCCGCCACGATTCCCTACAAGCGCTCACCCCGGAAACCCGCGCCACCACCGAGGCAGGTTTCACACGCCTCGCTTCATTGAAATACGCCCAAGAAATCCCCACTGCCAATCCAGCAGAAGTGATCGCGGATGCACGGTCATTGCTCGAAACCCTCCACCAAGGATTCTTGAAATGAACGCGTTTTTCGAACATTTCCGCCTCGCTCAGCCCGGTTGGTTGCTCCTGTTGCTACCCGCCTTCCTGTTACTCGCCCTGCGTCGTGGCCGCGGCGCGGATGCAGCGGTGATGTTTCCGAATCTATCCGTTCTCGTCAGCCTCGGCAAACGCGTCCGCCACACCGCCAGCGGCTTCGGCCTGCCCCTCGCCTTCATCGCTCTCATCACCGCCATCTCCACCATGGCCCGCCCAGTCTGGCGAAACGAATATCAAAGCCGAACCGCCAGCGGAATCGACATTATGATCGCTCTCGATGTCTCACTCTCTATGGACATCGATGACTTCGTCGATGAGGGCGAACGCGTCAAACGCATCGATGTCGCCAAAGCCGTGGTCGATGATTTCATCAGCCGCCGCTCCGATGATCGCATGGGTCTCGTCGCCTTCGCCGGTCGCCCCCGCGACGCCAGCCCGATCACACTCGATCACAAATGGCTTCGCAATGCCCTCAACGAAGTCAGACTCAACGACCAGGAAAACCGCGGCACCGTCAAGGAACAAGGCACTGCCATCGGCTCCGCACTCGCCGCCGCCTCATCCCGCCTGGATTCGCGGGAGGCAAAAAGCAAAATCATCGTTCTCATCACCGATGGCGCCAGCAACTCGGGCAAAATTTCTCCCATCGAGGCCGCCGAACATGCCAAAACCCTCGGCATCAAAATCTACACCATCGCTATCGGCACCAAAGAAGGACGCGTGGACCGCAGCATCATGCGCTTCCCCTATCAGGAATTCGACCTGCCGACACTCCAGAAAATCGCCTCCCTCACCGGCGCGGAGCACTACTGGGCGCAAGATCTCGAATCCTTGAAACAAACGTTCAGCACCATCGACCGACTCGAAAAAACAGATGCGAAAAGCTACACGGTAGTCGAAGATATCGAGTTGTTTCCATGGTTTCTCATCGTAACTTTACTCTCTGCGTTATCCGCTGCCACCATCCTTACCCTCAATCCTCCACCCTCACCCTGAAACCTTGATTCTCGCCCAACCCGCTTGGCTGATCCTGCTTGTCATACTCCCGCTTCTGGGAGTAGGAGCGATCCTTGCCGCCCGGCTCCGGCGCGGCCAATGGTCCGCGCTGATCGCTCCACGCCTCCGCGCCTCTCTCCTCAAACGCGGTAGCCCCATGCCCCGCTGGTTCGCTCTCTTTTTCCTGCTCGCCGCCTGCGCCGCCATCATCATCGGCCTCGCCCGCCCGCAAGGTGACATCGGCACCCGCACCGAGAAATCCCTCGGCCGGAACTTACTCATCGCACTTGATCTATCACGCAGCATGCGCGTTCAAGATGTTCAACCAGACCGTCTTTCCCAAGCCAAACTCGTCATCTACGAACTGCTAGAAGCCATGCCCAACGAACGCATCGGAATCATCGGCTTCGCAGGCAGCTCATATCTCTACGCACCCCTAACCGTCGATCATGGAGCCGTTCGCGAGACCGTTGAACAAATCGATGAAACCTGGGCCCCTCTGGGCGGCTCAGACCTTGCCTCGGCCGTCAGCCTCGCCATCGATACCCTTAAAAAATCCGGCCAGAAAAACAATGCCCTCGTCATCCTCAGCGATGGTGAAAAACACGACGGCGATCTTGATGAGATGATCACCAAGGCCGAATCCTCCGGCGTTTACATCCTCGCCGTCGGCGTCGGCACCGAAGATGGCGACTACATCCCAAATCCGGATTTCCCCGGCAACCGAATGGTCGATCGCAGCGGCAAACCTGTCATCAGTCGCCTCCAAACCGAGGTCATGCGCAGGCTCGCCACAGAAACCAAAGGCCGTTACGCGGTCGCTGGAACCGGCATGGACATACCCACCATGGTCAAGTCAGCCATAGCCGACCTCGACGCCTTTGAGCTGGAAGGCCGCGAGCGCCGGATCCAAATCGAATTCTATCAATGGCTGCTACTGCCTGCCATCCTGTTTCTGTTCGGAACCATTATCGCTGGCACCCGCTGGAGAAGCGTCACCGCCGCATTTCTAGCCGCCGGATTTTTTCTATCACCACCAGCCGCTCACGCCGATGCCATCTCGGACGCGCGCAATGCGCTGGAACAAAATCGCTATCCGGCGGCCCGTGAAGCCTACCGGAAACTCGCGGAAAATTCCACCATCCCGGACCGCCGGACACGCTTCCGCCTCGCTGAAGCGGATGCCGCCTACCGCAGTGAGGATTTCAAAAACGCGCGCTCCGCCTACAGCCTCGCCTTGCTTTCCTCCGATCCCGCAGTCCTGGCCAACAGCTCGACCGGAATGGGCAACACCCTGTTTCAAATCGGTTGGCGCAGTCTAACTGATTCCACTTATCCCAGCAACCCGAAACAAGCTCCAAACCTCCCGCAATTCGACGCCCTCGTCAAAGCGCGGCTCAACAAGCTCAAGGAAGCCGATGATCCGGACTCCGACGAAGCCCAAGGTTATGCTGGAATCAAAACACTCATCACCAACTGGACGGATGCCGTGCGGCACTTCGACTCCGCTCTTGCCTCTGAACCAGCCAGCCAACGCGCTCAAACGAATAAGCAGACCACCCTCGTCTACCTAAAACGCCTCGCCGAATTACTCGAAGAGGAAAAACAACAAACCGAACAATCGATGCCTCAACCGCAACCGGGCGATGGCGAGCCTCAAGCCGGCGAAGGCGATCCCGATGAGAAAAAACCCGGCGAGGACGGTGACGAAAACGAGGATGGCCCAGACGGACCCAAGCCCCCTAGAGAGGAAGGCGATGAAAATCAGCCACCCAAGGATGACTCCGGTGATGAAAATCAAAATGACAGCCCTCCCAAAGAAAAACCTGGCGATAAGGACGATGGCAAACAACCGGATAAAGCCCCACCCAACCCCGATGAATCACCCGAGGACCGCGCACGCAGAATCCTCAAAGAAAACGCCGACCTCGAAAAAGGCCCTCTCACACCCGGGCGACGTGAATTCCGCCGACCCGAGAAAGACTGGTAACATCATGACCCGATCCCACCACTTCAAAATTTTTACCAGCCTGCTCATCGCATGGTTTTCCTTCACCGCGATCAGTCAGGGAAAATCCACCAGCCGCCTTTCCACCCGCTTCCTCGCGCGTGGCGAACAAGCACTGTTAGAAGTTGCGGTTGTCGGCAATCAACCCACCGCAATCCCGGAAGCCCCTGCCATCAAAGGCGCGCAGATCCGCTCGATTGCCAACAAACCGCAAATCCAACAACTCCCGGGCAGACGCTTGGAATACGTCTTTGAATATCTGGTCTCCAGTTATGAAGTCGGAAATCATACCATCCCTCCTTTTAAAGTCATGGTAGGCGGTGTGGAATTTCTCTCCGAACCCATCGAATTCAACGTCTTCAATCCGGACGATCTCCAATGGTCCGAGGCCACCGTCGGCACTACGAAATTCCGCTACGCCACCGCCTTCCGGGTCATGAACCCAAATCCATACGAAGGCGAAACCATGCCGGTCGAAATCAAACTCTTCGTCCCCCGCGACCTCTTCGTCGAGGATTGGGGCATCCCGGATTTCCAACGTGATGGCCTCACCGCCTGGCGATTTCAACCGTCCGCAATGCGCGGTCAAATCAACTTGTTAGGATTGCCCTATATCTCGGTCGCTTACCCCAGCACCCTCACTCCCACGCGCGCGGGCAAAGTCGGAATCGGTCCCGCAAAACTCAGGCTGATCACCACCCAAGTCGTGATGGATGGCGTCCTTCGGCGGGTTGCCGTGGAGACGAATCTCACTATACCCAAACTGGAACTCGAAGCCCGCCCGCTTCCAGTCGATGCCCCTGCAGGGTTCGAAAATGCCGTCGGTGATTTTAAAATCCAAGTCAGCACCAGCGTCACCGAGGTCCAGGAAGGCGATCCGATCCCGGTCCAGATCGTAGTCAGTGGCAGTGGCAATCTCGATACTTTACGTCCGCCAAAACCCACCGAACCCACCGGTTGGAAACTCTACGATGCCGCCACCGAGCAACGGGGTGACGAACGCCGCGATCTTTCTGGCACCACTATCTTTCAACAATTCATGAGACCTCTGGAACTCAAGTCGGCCATTCCTCCCTTCCGTCTCGTGTATTTTGATCCTAAAGCACAATCCTACAAAACTGTCAGCACCGAGCCCATCATGTTAGACATGAAGCCCGCCGCCGCACCGGCTGCTGCGACTTCGTTTGCTCCACCGCCAGCCTTATCCGTTCCCATCGAGCGCATGACCGACATCCTCGGCCTGCTCAGCCCCGCACATCTCACCATACCCGCCCGATCCAACATCCCCTCATGGCTCGGTCATGCCATCGGCGGCTTGATCGCTTTTTGTCTGATCATCAAAGCCCTGTGGATGCGCCACAGCCACCGCTTCCACAAGGATCCCGTAAAAGTCGCCCGCCTCAAGGCACTGCGCGAAATCGAACGAATCAAAGGCGATGACACCGGTTTCCTGATGTCCGTCGGCAGGTTTATCGAACAATGGCTCAGCACCAACAACTCACCCGAAGTGCACGCCATTTTAGCAGAACGAGACTTGCTTTGTTTCCAACCGGAGAAATCCAACAAGCCGCTGCTAGAACCCAAGCGCCGCAATGCCATTCTCAGCACACTCCGCACGGCAGCGCTGACATCAGTCATAGTTTTATTCCTTGGAAATGGCCAGACCCACGCCGCCACACCCGCCAGCCAAGCCCGGGAAGCTTACGAGTCCGCCAAATATGAGGAAGCCGTCGCGCTTTGGCTGAAGGCAGGTCGTTACGAAGACCTCTCGCCGGATGTCCTCTACAACATCGGCAATGCGTGTTACCGCGCCGGATCTCCCGGTTATGCCGCGCTCTATTTCCGCCGTGCGCTCGCCCGCAATCCCGCCCACCAGGAAGCCCGCCAAAACCTCCGCTTCATCGAACGCAAATACGGATCCATCACCATCCATCGGCCTGAATATCAATACGTGCTTTCACGCATCCCACTCACCACCTGGCAAAACCTGCTGTGGGCCGGCGCATGGTTCTGCGGGCTCGCCGCACTCGTCTTTCCAGCCTCCCGCTCCGGTGCCCGCCTGCGCCTGCTGGCACTCGCCGGGTTGGTCATCGGGCCACTGTTAGCCACCGTTGGCGCTCTCGGCTGGCGCTATTTCCCCAACGACGCCGAGTTTGCCTCCCTTCAGCGCCAAGCCATCGTCACCAGCGAAAAAGCCATCCTCCACACCGATGCCGCTCGGACCTCACCGGAAGTCATCGACGCGCCACCCGGCTCGCTCTGCGAGGTCATCCAACAATCAGGCCGCTGGTCCTACGTCGCCTTCGCCACCAAAACCCGCGGCTGGATCCCCTCCGAATCCATCGAAAAAATCCTCCCCAAAAATCCCCCCGAACCACCCAAAATCCGCAAACCCAAAGTGGACGGCAAAAGCGCATGAGGATTTTCCAATTTTTTCGAAAAATCACCGCGAAGATCGCCAAGAAATATGTAGTGTTCCCGACATCCAATGCGCCTTGGCGACCATCGCGTCCAGGCGGTTAAATAATCCAAGTTACACAGAAGGTCAGAGGCTCCAGTCTTCCAAAAGCAAGCCAGGCACCCGGGAGAACTCTCCCGTATTGTGAGTCACCAGTGTCAATCCTAACTCACGCGCATGGGCTGCGATCAACAAATCCATTGCACCGATCGGCGTCCCGGACCTTTCCAGAACCTCCCGGATTTCTCCATAGTGCATAGCGCATCCGGCATCATAGGGCAGCACGAGCAAAGTGAGTAGCAAGTGATCAAGTTGACGGTGATTTCGCACGGAATCAGCGCTCTTTTCCGCGCCAAATCGCAATTCAGATTCGGTGATCGAAGAAATCCCCACATCCCCTACCGAGTAAGACTCGAAGCGTTTCCGTATTTCCGGCAACTTTTGACGGACCAGGAAGATACAAATACAGGTGTCGAGCAGGTGTGTCATACCTCGAAGTCCAGATCCCGATGTTGGACAGGTGCTTGGTCACGTTTCGTCATGAAATCATCAGTGAAGCCATCGACCGCTTCGAATAGCACGTTCCAACTATGCTCCCTCGGTAATAACACCACTGCGGAACCAAGGCGCGTCACTATCACTTCGGAACCCTCAAACCGAAATTCTTTCGGCAGTCTGACCGCTTGGCTGCGACCGTTGGTGAAAAGCTTCGCCGTATTCATGGTGGTGATATATACCAACAATCGATACCCTGCAAGCGTCATTTTATCAACCCGAAGCATTGCAACTCCGCCTGCAATACGGCAGCCTCCCGCCGTGAAAGTCACCAAAGCCGTCATCACCGCCGCCGGAAAAAATCAGCGCACTCTTCCGCTTCAAACGCTCGTGGACCAAGACGGCATGTCGAAATCCGCCCTCGCCATTCTCGCCGAGGAAATCACAGCTGCTGGAATCACCGAAATTGCCGTGATCGTCTGCCCCGGTGATGAAGCCGCCTACGCCGCCGCCGCCGGTCCCCTCGCCCGCCAAATGCGCTTCATCCCGCAAACGGAAGCCCTCGGCTACGGCCACGCCGTCCATTGCGCGGCGGATTTTACCCACAGCGATCCGTTTCTCCTCATGGTCGGCGATCACCTCTACACCAGCCGCACCGAAAAATCCTGCACCGCCCAGCTCCTCGAAGCCGCACTCGCCACCAACTGCGCCGTCTCTGCCGTCCAAGCCACCCACGAAAGCAAACTCCCTTACTACGGCTGCATCGGCGGAACCCGCGTCCAAGGCTCGGACCGTCTCTACGAAATCGAAACCGTCATCGAAAAACCCACCCCCACCGAGGCCGAGCAAAAACTCGTCGTCCCCGGCCTGCGAGCCGGCAATTACCTTTGCTTCTTCGGCATGCACGCGCTCACCCCATCGGTCATGGAAACCCTCGGCCGCCAACTCGCCAATGGCAGCGCCGATCTATCATCCGCCCTCGCGGAAACCGCTCGCCGCGGCCGCTACCTCGCCCACGAAGTCCAAGGCCGCCGCCACGACATCGATCTCCACTACGGCCTCCTCACCACCCAACTCGCCCTCGGCCTCGCCGGCAAAGACCGAGACGAAGTGCTCTCCCTGTTAGTTGAACTCCTCGCCCAATCGCAAGCCTAAGCACGTGATCCTCACCGACCTCATCACCTCGCCGGATGAAACCATCCGCAACCAATCGCTCGACTCCGCTTGCGCCGGGCTGAGCCTCGACGTGTTGCTCTCCGAAGCAGAAAACCTCGATGCCTTCCGCCGCCAGAGCGAAAATCTCTATCAGCGGGTCCGCGCGTTGTTGTTTCTCCACGCCATCCATCGCTTCCACCTGCCCGCCCTTCTCACCGGCGGCAAACCTGGAGCCATCCCATTTAAAGGCTACGAACACTTGCTCGAGCGCCGCTTTGAGGAAGCTATCGGAGTGTTTCTCGATCACCAGCGCGTCTCCGGTCCCGGTGATTCCATTTCCAGCGCGCTGGCCTTGGCCTATCAGAAACTCGCATTCCAAACCCTCGCCGATCAAGTCCGCCGCAGCGTCCGCAGCGTGGCTGGAAACCAATGGATGTTCCGCATGGGCCACCCGGCCGACCAACCGCTGCGCCTGCGCAAGGAACTCACCCAACGCGATCCGGCCACCAATCTCTATCCAATCCTACGCGAACGCACACCCGTCCGCATGGACCTCACCCATTGCGGTTGGAGCGATATCTTCTTTCTCGGCATGGACTATCCGGAAGGCGCGAAAGTGCTCAATATTTCCGTCGATCTCGCCGTCCATGGCCGCGACAAGGAACCAAGCCCGCCAGTCGAGGCCAGCCTGCGCGTGATCGAACAACCGGTCCTGCGCCTCACCAGTGTCGATCTCGGCTGCACTGCGGAAATTTCCAGCCTCAATGAAGTTTTCGATTTCGCCAAAGACTACCTCGGCCTGCTCAAAGCCGCCGTCATCGCCAGCGGAATCGTTCCTCCAGGCATCGAAGGCTCCGGCCAAAGCCTCGCAGACTTATTAGAACGAGTGGTCGGCCCCGGCAAGGGACTGGAGCTTGTTTCCAATGTCAACAACATCCCCAAAGGCTCTCGCCTCGCGGTTTCCACCAACCTGTTAGCCGCTCTCATCGGTGTTTGCATGCGCGCCACCGGTCAAGCAGGATCGCTCACCGGCGGGCTTGCGGAAAACGAACGCCGCATCGTGCTCGCCCGCGCATTGTTAGGCGAATGGATCGGCGGCTCCGGCGGCGGCTGGCAAGACTCCGGCGGCGTCTGGCCGGGCATGAAACTCATCTGCGGTGCCATCGCCACCGAAAGCGATCCCGAGTTTGGCATCAGCCGCGGCCGCCTAATGCCCACCCACCGCATCCTCGATCACGAAGACTCCCCCGCCTCCGCGCGCAAAAAACTCCAGGATTCGCTCGTCCTCGTCCATGGCGGTATGGCCCAAAACGTCGGACCCATCCTCGAAATGGTCACCGAGAAATACCTTCTCCGCAGCGAACCCGAGTGGACCGCCCGCCAACAAACCCACGGCGTGCTCGAACGCATCCTCGCCGCCCTCAAAACCGGCGACATCCCAGCCATCGGTGCAGCCACCACGGAGAATTTCAACGGACCGATCCAGACCATCATTCCATGGGCCGCAAATCTTTACACCCAGACACTCATCGAAAAAACCCGTGCGGAATTTGGTGTGGATTTCTGGGGGTTCTGGATGCTCGGCGGCATGGCTGGCGGCGGCATGGGTTTCATGTTTGCGCCTAACCGAAAATCCGATGGACAGAAATTTCTGCAAAACCTCATGTCGGAAACCAAACGGACGCTCGCCTCCGCGCTGCCTTTCGCCATGGAGCCCGTCGTGTATGATTTCTCGATCAATGAACGCGGCACCTGGGCGGATCTCCTCACCGGCCGCGATGCGCTGATGCCGTCCGGCTATTACCGATTCATCGTCCCCGCCCTGCTACGCATGGACCGCGCCGATCTCGGCACACCACGCCTCGCCGAGCTCGATCAATTCGCCGCCGCCTGCCGCAACCGGCCGGAACTTTCTGGCATGGTCGAGACTCTCTTCGACGCCATTTTCCCACATACGGGAGGTGAATCAGACACTCGTGAAACACTCGAAGAATTGCTCGCCAGATACGGCTTCGATCGTCCAATGCACGAGCAAATCCGCGAGGACCTCAAAACAGGCCGCATCGGCCTCGCCCAGAATCGACTGCCCCCAAACTCGCTTATCGAAGACATCATCGAATCCGACCTAACCGACGCATCGACACTCACGGAAGATCACTACTCCCGCGGACTTGCAGCATTGAAAAACGGTGAAGTCGCCGTAGTCACACTCGCCGCCGGAGCCGGCTCCCGCTGGACTCAGGGCGCCGGCGTCGTCAAAGCGCTGCACCCATTCTGCAAACTCGGCGGACGCCACCGCTCGTTCGTGGAAACCCACCTTGCCAAAAGCCGTAAAACCGGAAACTTCTGCGGCACTCCCCTCCCCCACATTTTCACCACCAGCTACTTCTCCCACGAACCAACCCGCCGATTCCTCGATCAACACGATCAATTCAACTACCCCGGCCCACTCATTCTATCCGAAGGGAAATCCATCGGCCTGCGCACCATTCCCACCGTGCGCGACCTGCGTTTCGCCTGGGAGGAAATGCCGCAGCAAACACTCGATGTCCAACAGCAAAAAGTCCGCGAAAGCCTCCGTGCCGCCCTCATCGGCTGGGCGCAAACCGCAGGGGAAACCTCCGACTACACCGACAACCTGCCGCAACAATGCCTTCATCCCGTCGGCCATTGGTATGAGATCCCCAACCTTCTGCGCAACGGGACCCTCGCCAAATTGTTAGATGAACGACCGCAGTTGAAAACTTTGGTTCTGCACAACATCGACACCGTCGGCATGAACGTCGATCCCGCCCTGCTTGGCCACCACCTCGATTCCGGCGCAGGCCTCACCTTCGAGGTCATCACTCGCCGACTCGAAGACCGCGGCGGTGGTCTTGCCCGAGTCAATGGCCACCCGCAACTCGTCGAGGGACTCGCCATGCCCCGCGAAGAAGACGAATTCAACCTCACCTACTACAACAGCAATACCTGCTGGATCAACATCGATGCACTGCTAGCCGCCTTCAAGCTCACCCGCACTGACCTAACAGACGAAGAAATGGTAGCTACCGCCATCCGCAAGCTCGCGGCGAAAATGCCGACCTACATCACCCTCAAGGATGTAAAAAAACGCTGGGGCCACGGCCAAGAAGATGTTTTCCCTGTCTGCCAGTTCGAGAAACTTTGGGTGGACATGAGCCACTTGCCATCCATCGAGACTCGCTACGTTTCCGTCCCACGCCTCCGCGGCCAACAACTCAAAGACCCCGCCCAACTTGATGGCTGGCTCCGCGACGGATCAGCCGCTTACATCGAAAAAATATGCGAATGGGAGTGATTGTTGAATCATGAATTCACCATGTATTCCAACACCACCAACAAACCCAGCATCTTTTCACATTTTGGAATCTTGATTCTATCAGCGATTACCGCAATCGGCATAACAGGCCATGCGGCACATTGCATCTGACCAATGCTACCCCAGCTGCTCCAAAAAATACCAAAAAGGACAAGAGAAGGCATCGGCAGAAATGAGTTTGCGATACTTACTTTTGACTGGTGCAAACCGGTGTGAACAGAAAATATAAGGGCATGATGGTTGATGAACGATTAATACCCGCCACCCTCGAAGGAGGAGCATTCCATCCGATGTATGCGGCGGGTCGCACCTCGGGCGAGGTGAGCTTCGGGATCGAATCGATCCGGTTCCAATCGGAGCATGGAAATTTCGAACTTCCTCTGGAAGGCTTGCAGATCGAAGCCGGGGGCGCGAGTGATCGGTTGATATTTTTCAAACATGCCGATCACCCACAAGCGGTTATCCACACGGCGGATCGCCGGGTTTTGGAGCATCCCCTGTTGATGCAAAATGCCGGGCTAATCCGCCAGCGCTCGCAGGTGAAGCGCAAGCGCCGGGTGGTGCGCATGGTGACTTACGGAGTGCTGGGATCATTGGTTTTTGCATTGGCGATGCTCTATGTGTGCCGTGATTCCATCGTGAAAACCGTGGCGCGGGGCATACCGGTGGAATGGGAAATCCAGATGGGCGATAAATTGTTTGAGCAAATGATGCTCACCGAGCGCTTGGTGATAGATGAGGAAAGCTCCGCTCAATTGACAAAAATCACAGAGCCTTTGGTGACGGGAATCCCCGATAAGCGCTACCCGCTCAAGTTTCACATCGTGGAAAATGCCACCATGAACGCATTCGCCATGCCGGGAGGAAACGTGATTTTACACAGTGGCCTGCTTTTGGCTGCCAAGTCGCCGGAGGAAGTCGCTGGCGTGCTGGCCCATGAAATCTCGCACGTCCAACAACGCAACGGTATCCGTGGCATCATTTCATCGGCGGGGTTGTTCTTGTTGGCACAGACGTTGTTAGGTGACGTCACCGGCGTCTTGGCCGTGCTCACGGACAACGGCTCGTTCCTGCTTTCACGGCAGTTTTCCCGGGATTTTGAACGGGAGGCCGATGACCAAGGATGGGAATACCTGCTGGCATCTGACATCCAACCGGACGGCATGATCCGGTTTTTCGAACACATGCAGGAAGAAGAGCAAAAAATGCAGGAAAAACTCAAGGAAGTGGTCCCAGTGGACGTCGGAGAAGGCGCGCTCCAACTCGCCAGCACCCACCCGGCCACGCAGGAACGCATCGACGCCCTGCAACGGAAATGGCAAGAACTTCCGTCTGACAAAAAGTTTCGAACTTTCGATTTGAACTTTACGGATTTTCAAAACAGGCTTCGTACCAATCTCCATACCAGCACACAGGAGCCGGAACCATCAGAATGACCGTATGAAAACCTCAATCGAAGGGCGCCCCGCATTCGCCCATTTTCACGTGGACCTCGAACCCGGGGAAAGCATCATCTCGGAATCCGATGCCATGGCCAGCATGTCTGCGGATCTGGACATGAAAGCCCGCTTCAACGGCGGCTTTCTCTCAGCTCTCCTCAAACGGTTCTTCGGCGGCGAGTCGCTCTTCGTCAACGAATTCACCAACAACACCTCCGCCACACGCCGCGTCACGCTCGTGCAAAGCACGCCCGGTGACATGAGCTCCATGGAACTGAATGGCAACAGCATCTGCCTGCAATCCGGTGCCTACATCGCTTCCACAACCGGTGTGAAACTCGGCCTCAAATGGGCGGGTTTTGCCTCCTTCATCGGCCGCGAAGGACTCTTCAAACTCATCGCCTCAGGCGATGGCACCGTCTGGTATGGTGCCTACGGCGCACTGCTAGAACGCGTGGTGGACGGCGAACTCATCGTCGATTCCAGCCACCTCGTCATCTACGAACCGCAAATGACATTGAAGGTGCAAATGGCGGGCGGCATCTTCTCCAGTTTCTTCGGCGGTGAAGGCCTAGTCACTCGCGTCAACGGCAAGGGCAAAATCACCATCCAATCCCGCAGCCTATCAGGACTTAAAAGCTGGTTGAACCCAAGACTCTAAACCCGCCCATGCAAACAGAAATCATTCACAATCCAGGGTCCGCCGCCGCCCGCGTGCACCTCGAAAACGGAGAAACTCTAACCGCTGAAGGCGGATCGATGATCGCGATGAGCAACGATGTGACACTCGAAACCACTACCAAGAAAAAAGGGAGTGGTGGAGGATTGCTCAAAGCGGCCAAACGTCTGTTTGGTGGCGAGTCCTTCTTTTTCAACCACTACACCGCAGGAACAACCGGCGCAGACATCTGGCTCGCGCAGACCCTGCCGGGCGACATGATGGAAATGCAACTCGACGGCCAGACGGTCATTCTGCAAGCGGGTTCATTCGTCGCCTGCTCTGCGGGAGTCGATTTCGACACGGGTTGGCAGGGATTTAAAAACCTACTGTCCAAAGAAAGCCTCTTCTGGCTGCGAGTCAGCGGAAAAGGAAAGCTCATTCTCAGTTCTTACGGAGCGATCTATCCAATCCAAGTGAATGGCGAATACATCGTCGATACCGGCCACATCGTTGGCTTCGATGAAACCCTCAATTTCAAGTTGAGCAAAGCCGGCAAAAGCTGGGTTTCCTCGATCCTCGGCGGCGAAGGACTCGTTTGCCGCTTCAAAGGCCATGGCACCGTGTGGTGCCAATCCCACAACGCACCCAGCTTTGGAAAAATCCTGGGGCCCAAACTTCGTCCACGCTGAAGCCAATCTATCTGATGAACCCACAACCATCCGAATACGAATCCCGCATCGAAGCCCGTCCGGACTTCAGCTTTCTAACCGTCCGCCTCCAATCCGGCCAGACCATCAAGGTGGAAGCATCCGCCATGGCAACGATGGACACCAACCTGCGCATGAAAACCAAAATGCGCGGCGGGTTAGGTCGTTTCCTCACGGGAGAATCCCTTTTCATCAACGAGTTCACCGCACAAAATGGTCCCGGCGAACTCGGCATCGCACCCGGTTCTCCAGGCGATATGGATCACATCTCGCTGAAAGAGAGTGAAGTGCTTTTCCTTCAAAACACCGCCTATGTGGCATCCAGCCCAAGCGTGAACCTTGAAACCAAGTGGCAGGGCCTCGTCAAAGGCCTCTTCTCAGGCGAATCACTCTTCCTGGTGAAATGCACCGGCCCTGGCGATCTCTGGTTCAACACTTTCGGCGGCATGATCACCATCGATGTGAACGGCAGCTATACCGTGGACTCCGGCCATATCGTGGCCTTCTCCTCGTCACTCGAATACCGCGTCGGCCGCATCGGCGGTTATAAGTCGCTGTTCTTCTCTGGCGAAGGTTTGGTCTGCCACTTCAGCGGCACAGGCCGCCTATGGATCCAAACCCGCAAAATCGGCGCTTTCGCCAGTTGGGTCTTTCCATTCCGCCCGAGCAAAAGAAAGTAAGGCTCCCTAAAAAATGGGGAGGTCAAACCTTTCCATTTTGCAACTTGTATCTTAGGAAAGTGGAAAATGGGGTCAGTGTGCAAATCTTGACAAATTTTATTTGCCGCGTCGGGAAAATGGGGTCAGTGTGCAAATCTTGACAAATTTTATTTGCCGCGTCGGATTCCAGCCCTGCTTGATGAAAAGCTCCATTTCGTGACTTCCCATCTGCCCTTGGCGTTAACGCACCCGCAAACCCTCTCATCGCACAGACATCGGAGAGAGTGGCGAGAAAAACCGGCGATCATCGTCGTCATGGAAAATCGTCTAACACCGTTTGCCCCACCCCATGCCATAGTAAAACGCGCCCGAAAATTCAAGTCAAAGACTGCGAGTCAGGGAGGCTCCTGGGGAAAAGAGAAATTCTGTCAAGATTTGCACACTGACCCTTATTTCTGACCCTTATTTCCCGCGACCGGGCAGTTGGAGGATTACCTGAAGCAAGAGATCCGGGCCGACAAATGGACGGAAAGAATGCCGGCGAGAGCTGGTTGATGACGCGCCTTCCCCGCCATGGGACTGCCAGGTGTGGATTGGGAATCCTACATGACGCTCAATACCACCTGGGGCTGCAACGAACACGATCACACATGGAAACAAGTATCTAACATTCAGCGCAACTTCCCGACCCAGTGGCCACCGTGATCCGGCTGGAATGATTGAACATGATTATTTCATCATCTTGAGGTTCGCTTCGGCGAAGGCCTTGCCCATCTGCGCGAAAATCTTCGCGCTGCCAAAGTAGTGGTAGCCGCCATTGGAAGCGCCTTTGAGGGCTTCCCTGTCTTTGGGTGAAAGGACCTTCTCCAAGGCGAGGTCGAGCTTCTTCTGGTCTTCCTTGGTGATTCCCTCAATCCAGGCATCGAGCGCGGCATAATGCTCCGGGGATTCGGGGGAGTATTCGTCATTGGCATAAAGTGCCAGGACGTTCTTTCCTTTCTTCAGGAACTTCACCTGATCTTGATCAAGGACGATGCACCCATACTGCGGTTTGTCCTGCCACCAGATGTAGGTGTGAATCTTTTGTCCGTTCAAATAGACGTGGAATCCTTGTCTCGCCAAAATCGCGAGGCGATAGGAATCGTAGTCGAGACGATCCACTTCAAAAGTGGAGCGCATGATCAGGAACTCGCCACTCTCCCATGTTGATGGGAATTTGTCCAAGGTGATGCCGCTGTGCTTCCATACACCCTTGCCAATGGGTGCCTTGCCTTCCGTCCATTTGCTGTCATCGAAGTCGGGCATGTACCAATTCTCCATGCCTGCTGGCAGGGTGATGTCGCGGAACCGCCTGCCGTCGTATTTTTCCAGTTTGTCCTTCGTTTCGGTGGCATCGACCGTGACGAAGCGCCAGTTCCGCTTTTCTGGGACTGGCTCGCCAATCGGCTTCCAGAACTTATCCCATTTCCGTTCGGTATCGAGCGCACCATCCGGCTTCAATGTGTGTGCCGTCCCGACGATTTCATTATACTCGCCCTGTTTGGGTTGTGCGGCTTCGATAATAGTATCCCAAAAAGGTGCGGTATCCACCGCAACCACATTGCCTTTGAACTCGGGCATGGCGGCCGGTGTGGCCATGGCTTTGCGGAAGTTGACATTTTTCTCACCGTCCACACCGAGCACGCCGATCACGAATGGCATCTTCGGGGCGGAAAGGTTCTTGCGCACGTCGCGGATGAAGTGTGCTAACAAGCGTGAGTATTCATCATAATTACCATTCGGATAGGTGGTACCATCGACCAGGTCGTTGAAGCCCTGGAGCCAGACAAAACCGGCCACTTCGTATCCATCCTTGGGATCGTAGGCAGGGCAGACCCGCTTGGGATCCGCCAGCACCTTCTTTACATGGTCAACCATCATACGGTAAAAAACACCTGAGGCCGCATCTTTGTCCGCCTGCCATATCTTACGCTCTTCGAGTTTGGGGACTCCGTGGGCACCCTGGGGATACTGGTCCCACACGTCCTGAATCTCCTTGGGCAGTTTGTATGGCCCGGCACTGGGCGGACGGAATTCGGTATTGAGCGACCTGCCGCCCCAGGCGGTCTTGATAATCAGAATGGGCTCCTTCAGTTCTTTCTCCATGCAGATTCCGAAGGTGAACTCGGGACCGATTTTGCTACATAACTTAGTGGGTTGATCATCACGTGCGCCAAAGCCGGCGGTCAGCTTGCCCAAACCTTCGCCATTCGCACTGCCATCATAAGGACCGGTCAAATAGGACATCCAGACCTTGTCACATACGCGTGGAGTTCCATCGGGATTGCGCATTTCCTTGAGAAGTGGTGCCGTGGCCGGATCATTGCCGATGTAGTCAAACGTGCTGATTTCGGCATGACCTTCCATATTCGATTGGCCCGCGAGGATGAACACCTTGAGCGGCTTGGCGGAGCAGGTCAGAGAGGAAAGGCACAGTAGAACTGCGGTGAATATGACTTTTGTTTTCATGGTTGTTTTGGAATCAAAATTGTAAATCAGGGCTATTTTAACATATTGAGATTCGCTTGGGCAAAGGCTTTGCCCATCAGGGCTAAGGTTTTGACGCAGCTAGGAGTGAATTGAATTAGACTAGCGAATGACTGTTTCGAATCGTCGCAAGGATGCCGGATCGATAGTGCGGAGCTGGGACCAAAAAACACAGCGTTATTTTTGATAGATCCGAACAAAATCCACTTCCAAGCGTTGTGGGAATGCGGCATCGTCGATGCCTTTCATTCCTCCCCAACCGCCGCCGATCGCAAGATTCAGGATGAGGTAATAGGGCTTGTCAAAAGGCCACTCTGCTTCTTTGTCGCCGGGCTTTTTGTTGTAGGTGGCGTATGTTTTGCCGTCGATCTGCATCACGATCTTGTCGGCTGTCCATTCGGTTGTGTAGGTGTGGAATTTTTGACTGAAGGTCGGTAATTTGATTTGGGTAGCGCGCTGTGTTTTGTTGATGTGGTTGTAGGCTTCACTGTGGAGCGTGCCGTGGATGACACCGGGATCGAAGCCGACATGTTCCATGATGTCGATTTCTCCACATCTCGGCCATGGGACTTTGCCAATACCCGTCGGCAGCATCCAGATGGCGGGCCAGGAACCGCGGGCGGCGGGGAGTTTCGAACAGACTTCGATCCGGCCGTATTTCCAAGAGGCGTGCTTTTGGGTGGTCAGGCTCGCGGCGGTGTAATCTGCATTTTTAAACTTTTCCTTCCTTGCCTCGATGATCAATTTGCCGTCCTCGATCCGGGCGTTTTCGCGGCGATTCTCAGTGTAGTATTGCTTTTCTTGATTCCGCACCAGGCCCTTCTCGTAGGACCACTTGGCGGTGTTCGGTGCACCGGGTTTGTCGAATTCATCCGACCAAACGAGTTTCCAGCCGGGCAATTCCGCAGCGCATGCATGACTGATGGCGAAACCCAGGGCGATGATTCCATGGGTAAGAATAACAATTGGTATTTTCATAGATGTTGTAAATTTGTTAATTCAAATCCGAGAGTTTCAAGCCCTCGATCAGGCAGTCCACCTGGCCGTAGGGTGCTTTTGTGGACTCATCATAGGCGACGTTACTATAAACTGCGATGGTGTTGCTGCCTTTTTTCAGGTGCTGGGCCGGGACGGAAGCCCAAGGGGCGTAGTGGGGTTTGTCCTGCCACCAGCCGTAGGCTGCGATCTCGTGGCCGTTGAGATAGATGCGGAATCCTTGCGGGCAGAGGATGCTGACGCGGTAGGAATCGAAGTCGAGGGCATCAATATCAAAAGTCGTACGCGTGACGATGAATTCTCCTTTGCCCCAGTCGGATTGATTGGTGAAGAAATCATCTCCCGATTTGAAGGTGCCAGTACCGATGGGCGCTTTACCTGATGTCCATTTGCTGTCGTCATACTCGGGCTTGAACCAGTCTTTGAGATCATCGGGTATGGTGAAGTCGCGGAAGCGTCTTCTCTCACGGGTGGGGAGTTGGTCTTTTTCGGCAGTGGCATCGAAGGATTTGAATTTCCAAGTGCGTTCCGAAGGTGGAACTTTGCCGATGGCTTTCCAGCCGGCTTTGGGGTTGGCGAGTTTTGTGAGATCGATGATGGAATTGAGCAGTTCCGGTTTTTCGCTCTTTTCCGCGCGCAGTCGTTTGACAAGCTCGGGGCGATAGGTTTGCAACAGCACTTTTTGGAGATCACCACGTTGTCTGGGTTCGAGTTTCTCCAGCACGGTATGGAGGCCGAAGGGATTGCCGCCGGGATGCGCGGAGGGCGCTCCGACGAGGTTGACAAGGTCCTCTGTGCTGAAATCGGCGAAACGAGGTTTCACAGCCATGGCGAGCGATGCGGCGAGAGTGGGATCCGTGTGCAAACAGAGTTTGACTGCTTCCATGACGTTGTAAGCGCCTTCGCCGGAACGCACGCCGCTTTTGATTTCGGTTGCGGACACGGCTTGCTTCAATCCTGCGATGATCAGCTTTCCCGCCTTGCTTTCCGGCTTCTTGTCCCGCAGGGCTTGTTCGAAGTGATTCTTCATCCATTCGCGGGGCATGGTGTGATTTTCACGGGTCGCTATATCCAAGAGTGTCGGAAGGATCTTGATGTAGAGGGCATCATCTTTCGCGAGACCGGTGAGCGCGAAGAAGGCGGCCTCGCGCATCCACCAGTCGGAGTGCTTGATCCATGGCTGGATGAGATTGTAGCGCTTCTGGATCTCCTTGGCCGGGGCGAGCTTGAGGGCCATCAGAGCACCAGATTTGACATACCACGATTCTTTGGGATCGGAGAGCATTTTGATGATGGCTTCCAACATCCCGGGGGTAAACTGCTCGGTGGTGATGGGTTGGTTGCCTGGGCCAAACCAGTAAGTCCAATCGATGAGGCCATCGAGCGCCGCACGCCGCAAACGCGGATCGGGGTCGCTGAGAAATTTCTCCAGCTCATCCAATGCGCCCACCTTGCGCAGTGCCAAGGCGGCCTGGGTGCGGACGATGTAACGCCGGTGATGCATGTTCTTCAGCAGCATCTCCCGGGGGAGACTGCTGAGGTCTTTCTCAGGCTTCTGATAGGCATCGCCCAATTCGAAGAAGGCCAAATGGGCCGGCTCTTCCGGGCCGTAGTCGAAGTATTTCGGATGGTGCTCGATGGAAAAGAACGCCAGGTCCGCCTTGGTGCCCCACAAGATTTCGGGCAGGGTGTATTTTTGTGAGAACTTCGTTCGCGGCGCACCGGTGATGCGCAAGGTTTGCAAGGGAGCGGTATAGGAAAGTCCGATGCCGGGGCCTGAAGAGCCCACTTTGCCATCACCCCATTCCATCGTCGCGATGCCGATGCTGCCGCCGGGTTCGCGGCTGAGGTCATGCCACCAGGTGAGACGATCCATGGCCTCACGGTAGAGCGCGGGTTTATCCTTCACCAGATGGGAGTTGATGATACTCGTCCAGATGCCGTCACCACGTCCTTCATCGCCATGGCCCATGGCGAGTCCCGGATAACTCTCGATCATCGTCATGGCCAGGCACTTCGCGGCCTGCTGGTAAATCGTCGTATTGCCTTGAGCGCCGGAGGCGATCTTCATGGCGGCAGCGATCATGCCATCTTTACCATTCGAACCAAAGCCGCCCTCGGAGCGGTGATCGCCGTAGGGGACACCTCCGTGACCTGCAAAGCGGTAGAAGTGGCGCAACGCATTGAGCAAGGTTTTCTCATCGACATTCACTCCGCATTCCTTGCCCAGCAGCATCGTGGTGAGCAACTGCGCGCCTGCCGCGTGCAGTAGGCTACCGCACACATAGCCGGGAGAAACTCCATTGCTCCAATGCGTCCACCCACAGTCGAACTTCTGGCGGGTTTTTGCGTCGTCGCAGAAATATTGCATGATGGGCAAAACCGACTTGTCCCCGGTGCGCAGGTAGTATTCACCGCATGCGATCCCGTTGTAGCCGTTGTTCCATGTGTGGTCGCCGATGGCTTTGACATCCTTGGGAAAGGCATCGAAGTAGGCTTTCACCTGCGGCAGGTATTTGTCATCGCCGGTGGAAAGCAGGAAGAGGCAGACGAGGGCTCCCGGAATACCGTCCTGTTTGAACTTCTTCGGATCGGAATAAAAGGCGGCGGCCTCATCGATGATGCGTTTGGACTTCATGCAATCGAGTGGCCAGGTCTTGCTGTAGGCGCCGAGCACGGGAATGGTGACGGTTTCCTTTCGCTGGGTTTTACAATCGGCGGAGGTCACATCGAAAACCATCTTGCCGTCCGTGGCTTCTGCATTTGTTAGAACGTTGCCCATCACGACGAAGGGGTTGAGACCCTTGAGGTTTGTTCCATTGATTCCGGTGAGGATCTCGCCCTTGGCGAACTTGCCCTCGGAAGGCGAGCCGGGTGCCATTTCCTCGACTTTGAGAACCACACCCGGATAGATCCGCGGCTTGAGGCCGGTGGTGCCGATGCCGCCGAAATACCTCTCGCTATTCGGATTCGGGCGGGATTGGAACATGGGGGCTTCGGTGTAATGGCTCTCACCGGTTGCGTCTCCGGCATGAAGTGGGTGGGCGAGCACGAGAAGGGCGAGGATGGTTGATGATCGTTTCATGGGGTGTTTGAATTTTTTATCATCAGAGAACTGAGGCGGCGGGAATGCGTCAGACCGCCTTGCTTCGGCATTCATGCCTACGCACGCAGCCAACCATCATCTTCCAGCATTTGAAAACAATTACTCTCCGCAAACCGATCCCGGAGGCTGACCACTAAGCCAAAGCGGGATATGAAAGCCTCGCGTGCCGCGTGCTGCCTGTCGTCAAGCGCGATTTCTACGGGGTGACATACCCCGCAGCCGTCACACCGCCCAATCTCGTCAGAGCCTACTTCACCAGTAGCGCGAGTATGTCCATCGTCCTTCAGTTCGATCAATCCATGAACTGGAGCAGCTTCTCGCTTCCCAACTGGCATGTGTTCCAGCCGAAGCCGGGCTTCGCCAAGCAATCACGGTTGGCGGACCTTGATCGCCACGCTTTTCTCGCCGGTTTCCTTGCTTTGGATGCGAAGCGTCGCCGTGCCCGAGGCACCGCGTTTGGCGCGGAGGATGGCCAGGGCCTTGCCGGAAAACGCCTTGCGCTGTGGCACAGAGAACGTGGTCAAATCGGTGGGGTCGCCATTGTCCACCGCCACCAGATCCGCCGGACCCTCGATTTTGAATTCCAACGATGTGGCCGCCGTGGGCACCAGATCACCGCGTGCGTCAACCACGTCCACGGTGACGTAGGAAAGGTCGCGTCCGTCGCCTGTGAGTTCGGCACGGTCGGCGTTCACCCGGAGTCCCTTGGGTTCTCCAGTGGTGCGGGTGATGGCCTCCCCCCACTTCTTGCCGCCTTTGGTCGCCACCGCTTTGAGTTCGCCGGGTTCGTATTTCACATCATTCCAGACGAAGCGGTATTCATCCGCCTTGAGCGTCCTGACACCCAGTGACTTGCCATTGAGGAAAAGTTCCACCGAGTCGCCGCTGGAATACACATGCACCGGCGTGACCTGGCCATTCCGGTCCGGCCAATTCCAATGAGGCAGGATATGCACCATCGGCAGCGTGGGATTCCAGCGTGACTGATAGAGATAGAAACGGTCCTTGGGAAATCCACAGAGATCGATGATGCCGAAGTAGGAACTGCGTGAGGGAGCCTTGCCTCCGAGTTCCTTGAACTTGGCCATCGCGGCCTTGCGCTGTTCCGGCTTTTGGAAATTCAGGATGTTGGACTCATCCAGATTATAGGGCGTGGGTTCTCCGAGGTAATCGAAACCGGTCCACACAAACTCGCCTGCGGAATACGGATTGTGATCCATCTGCACCCAGTCGAGTTCGGGCCGGTTCGCCCATTCCGGAGCATAGAGATCGTATGAACTCACCTGGAATTGCGAGAAGCCCTTGGCTTTGTTTTGATCTACCGGGAAGAAATAAACCCCACGCGAACTGAGACACGACGATGTCTCGCTGCCGTGTGCGGGCTGTGTCGGACGGCGCTTCTTGAATTCCTGATAGATATTCGGCTTGCGGGGCGGATAATTGAAACCCATCACATCGACCGTATCGGAAAACCCGTTGAACGCGGCACCGAGGTTGTTGCACCCGACCGTGATCTTGCGGGTCGGGTCCTCACGATGAAACAGCCCGGTGAGCATGCGCGAGACAGCGGCCCCGGCCGGATTGGCTTGCTCAAGAACTTCGTTGCCGCTGCTCCACAAGATCACGCAGGGGTGGTTGCGGTCGCGCCGTACCAGCGCCATAACGTCCCGCTCGTGCCACTTGTCGAAAAACTGGTGGTAATCGTTGGGTTTCTTGGCGGTGCGCCAGCAATCAAACAGTTCGTCCATGACCAGGAAGCCCATCTTGTCGCACAACTCCAACAGTTCTGGTGCGGGTGGATTGTGTGAGGTGCGGATCGCGTTGCAACCCATGGTGCGGAGGATTTCCAACTGGCGCTCAATTCCGCGTTTGTAAACCGCCGACCCCAGCGCGCCGAGATCGTGGTGATTGCAAACCCCCTTGAGTTTCACCACGCGGCCGTTGAGCATGAAGCCTTTTTCCGCATCCCACGCGATCTCGCGGACACCGAACTCCGTATGCGTTTCATCGCAGGGTTTTCCTCCCGCGATCACCCGCGTGCGCAGGGTGTAAAGGTGGGGAGTCTCCATATCCCAGCGTTTCGGTTGTTTGAGTTCGAGAGTTGCCTGCCATTTGCCATCGGCATCCTTCTTGGCAGAGCCTTTGGCGACGACCGCCTTGCCATCGAGGATCTGATGTTCCACGGATTCCACCGCACCGCCTTCGGTGGTGGAGGTGATTTCCACGGCGGCCGCGGAGTCGGTGATTTGCGGAGTGCGCACAAACACGCCCCACTGTGCGATGTGCACCGGAGCGGTCTTGACCATCCACACGTGCCGATAAATTCCACCGCCCGGATACCAGCGCGAGGAAGTGTGCGGATTGTCCAAGCGTACTGCCACGATATTGCGTCCGCCAAACTTGAGATGGGGCGTCAGATCGACACGGAACGAACTGTAACCGTATTTCCATTCGCCGGCCTTGATGCCGTTCACCCATACGGTCGGTTGTTGCATCGCACCATCGAAGTCGAGGAAAACCATTTTCCCCTGATCGGTGGCGGGAACATCGAATGACTTGCGATACCAACCGATGCCTGCCCAAGGAAGCCTGCCGCTTTCGTTAGGAAGGTCCATGCGGAAGGGACCTTCAATCCCCCAATCGTGTGGCAGGTCCAGCGCCCGCCATTTCGAGTCCTCAAAAGCAATATCCTGGGGCGAAAGTGATTTATCTTTGCTAGCTGGTGAGTTAGCCGTTTGCGCACCGGGCTCTGCAAGGGTTGATCCGTTCGGCATCTGGCCGAATCGGGCGAATTTCCACTCGGCATCAAATGAATCCCGAGTTCTGAGAGAATCCGCCATGAGCGGAAAAACCGCCAACATTGAAATGAGATAAATTTTCATAATGATTGGTTTTGTAAAATCCCCCACGGGCGCGCAAGTTTCGATTTCCTTCTGGGCTTTGCTTCCCATCAAGGTGATTTCTTCGCTTTCAGTTCAAAGCGGTGGGGTTTCGGCTGGCTGAGTTTGCGGGTCTCGGCAACGGCCGCCGCCAACTCCGCGCGCAGTGTGGACTCTTGTGGTTTCAGTTCGAAATATTGTTTGTACTGATTTGCAGCCCATGGAATCCTAGCTTTGGCAATCTTTTCATTGAGTGTTGCCGTGACATGTGCCGTGTCTGCTAGTTTGCTCGCATCTGGGGATAAGGGCGTCTTCATTCGCCTCCTTGTCCTCGGGGTCGAGGTCACCCCAATCGCCGTGGTGGTGGCGGCGGATCCACAGATGGCACGATTCCAAAAGAATCCGTGGATGCGTTTTCCGCCCCTGGCACATGGATGACTGTGAACTCCGAATCCAACCGCGGCACGACGGCTTCGCCAGTGGCGGACTATTCCTTCGACGGCCGCATCACCACCAAGGGCAAGGTTCACTACCTGTTTGTTTTCAATCGCCCGGAGAAAGGTGTGATCACCCTGCCGTTTGCTGTGAAAAAAGCAACCCTGCTGGCGGGTGAAAACTCTCTTGCAGTGACAGCCGGTCCGGCGGAAACTAGCATTGCGCTTCCGGCGCAACTGCCTGATCCGGTGGCCACTGTGATCCGGTTGAAATGATTTAACTCAAAAATGAACATTATAAAAACCTACCAGCATGTAACGATGCGCCCATTCCTTGCAGGATCGACACTCGCCCTGCTGATTGCCTCCGCCATTCCTGCCTCCGCCGCTGCGCCCGACCTTATCAATGGCGGCGTGCCAAACACCGAGAGATACTCCAACCTCGGCCCCACCGGCTTGCTGGGATGGGCTTATCACGAGGGCGCGGACTCCAGCAAAAGTCGCCAAATCCAAGTAAAGGCGGTGGATGCGGGTTCGCCTGCTGACGGGAAACTGGCACTCGGTGACGTGATTCTCGGCGCGGATGGCACGGGGGCGGATCCGGTGAATTTCAACGCCGATGCGCGCAAGAGTTTCTCTAACGCCATCAACGATGCGGAGGCCCGCACTCCAGCGTTACTGAAAGTGCTGCGGTGGCGCGCCGGAACAATCACCACCCAAACTCTAACGCTCCGCACGATGGGTGCATACAGCGCCACCGCGCCCTACAACTGCCCGAAGTCCGCGAAGATTCTCGAAGAAGGTCTGCAAGCGATCATGACCGGTGAAACAGCGGGAGCATTCTCCTTCGGCACGCTGGCATTGCTCGCGGCAAACAACCCGGCAAACCCGAACAACGCGGATCGTCAGACACGAGCACAGACGGAGGCTCGGGCCTTGATTCCGGACGCGGCCACCATCGCCAGAATGACATCGGGAGACCTCGACGAGCTAGGCCCGAATGCTCTCAACCCTTGGCAACAAGGGCATGAACTCATTGTCCTCACCGAGTATTACCTCCGGACCCATGATGCTCTCGTGCTTCCAGCCATTGATGCGATGAGTCAATGCATCATCACCGGGCAGAATCTGTTCGGAACCTACAGTCATCGATATGCGTCGAAATGGCGGGATGGTTCGCCGAACGGTCCCATGCGGAACTTCTATGGCACGGTGAATAGTGCTTCCATGCTCGGTTGGCTTGGGCTTCTACTGACCCGGGAATGCGGTGTGGTGAATCCCGATCTTAACCCCGCCATCGAGCGTGCGAGCCGCTTTCACGGCTACTACGCCGGTAAGGGCGCGATTCCCTACGGCGAGCATGAAGCGTATTGGCAACGCCACGAAAACAACGGCAAGAGCGGCTTGGCTGCGCTGTGCTTCGAGCTGGAAAGCACACGCACAGTGCAGCAAAAGATGTTTGCGAAAATGGCGGTTGCTGCCCCATCCGAGCGGGAAGAGGGGCATACGGGACCGTATTTCAACTACGTCTGGTCTCCTATTGGCGCGGCAGCCGGTGGTGAGGCGGCGGCGGCATCTCATTTTAGCCGCATCCGCTGGATGCTCGATCTCAACCGGCGTTGGAATGGATTGTTCGCCTATGACTCCCTCAGTGGCGAGAATGATAATGGTGGTGGTTCTTTCAGTGGCTTCAGCAGGTCCACGCCTGCGTTGCTTACATTTGCCCTCCCGTTGCGCCAACTCCACATTACCGGGCGTGGACACGACCCGCTGCGCTGGCTTTCGGCCCAGGATGTTGCGGAAGCGGCGGCAGTGGATGCTTATGACGCTGCCAGCCGCAGCACGAGCGAACTCGTGACCGACCTCGGGAGCTGGTCGCCGAGAGTGCAACGAAGCGCGGCGCTAGAACTGGGCAATCGACCCACCGAGACAACGGTCCTGCTGCCCGCCCTGCACGCCATGGCCACCGACCTGTTAGGCACTTCGCGCGTCGGAGCAACCTTCGCCCTCGGCTACATCGGCCATGCGGATTCCGGGGCGGTCCTAGCGTCACTGTTGACCGATTCTGTGAACCACGTCCGCTTTGCCGCTGCGGATGCCTTGCGTGAAATGCCACCGAGCGCACGTGATCCGCACTTAAACACCGTGCTCGCCGCCGCAGCCAGCACCGCCGCGCCACTGCTGCCGTTCAACGAGGAAGACCCGATGCACATGGCTCACTCGCGCTTCGGGCCCTTGTTGTTTAATTCTGACGGCATGGTTCCCACCAATATCAGTAGTGTGGATAAAAACCTACTCTACCCGGCCATCCGTGCAGTGGCATCAAACCCCGTCGGCTACAGCCGCAGCACGCTTGCGAGGATCTATGACAACCTCAGTCAGACTGAATATCTGGAGCTTGCCGATGCGGTGGTTTACTCCGCCTATGAACTCACACCAGCGGACAAAATGTTCGCTTACGGAGACCGCGTGGCCGCGCAAAAAGTTTTGGAAAAATTCAATACCGCAGAAGGAGTTCCGCTCTGCCTGCTGGCCATCGAGGATGGGATGTATGGCAATATTACCCCTGACGCGCTGGGGACACTTAAACTCTACGCGGGTGGTTCAACGACCGTGCAACCCGACCCCGATGTGCCGGCTGCGATGAATTTCCTCATTCAAACCGGCACCAATGCCGCAGAGGCACAAGCCGTACTGAATGCCATCGCCGGTGATCCGAACCCCGCCACGCTCACGCCACTCAAGAGCATCCAATCCACAACGGCAGATGCGCCAAGCCTCATCCTGCCTGTGAATTCGACGATTCTCCGTGTGGTCGCTAACGACTACGCCAAGGGTGGGAGCATCTATACTTGGAGAAAAATCCATGGTGCCGGTGCCGTCACATTTTCACCCAACGGTACAAGTGACGCGAAAGACGCCGTCGCAATCTTCGATGGCACGCTAGGACAATATCTATTCGAAGTGAAAATGTCCGACAGCCTCGGCCTCACAGAAGTTACCTCCACAGTCGCCGTCACCCTCAATCAACCCGGTGGCTCGCTCCCAACGAACAATCCACCTATAGCGAACAGCCAATCACCATCCGTCCCGCAAGCGACACCGACTCCCATCACCCTGACTGGCAACGACCCCGAAGGATACGCGTTGAACTTCCGCCTCAAAAGCCAGCCGACCCACGGGACACTCACCGGCATCGCCCCCTACTTGGTGTACACGCCGGATTACAGTTACATCGGCGCTGATAGCTTCACCTTTGATGTGATCGACAGCGAGGCGCAGGTTTCCACTGCTGCCGCCGTCAACCTCACCGTCACGACGGTTGGCAGTTCGCCAGCTCTACCGGTACTGAGTGGAACTGGCACCAGTGGCAATCTCGCAGAATATAATGAAGCGGACGGCTACAGGTTCCAGACGGGGAGCTCCGGACTGACAGTGAAGTGGCTGGGAGTCTATGATGCGCCGAACGGTGGAGCCGGAACTATCGGTGATGGCTTACTGGCTTCACACCGTGTGAGCATCTGGCGCGAAAGCGATAGAGTATTGATGGCACAAACAACGGTCCTTACCTCGGACGCATTGGCAGGAAGTTTCCGCAAGCATGATATCATCCCCGTGACTCTGGCTGCGAACACGGGGTACGTCATCGCCGCCGATTACGGCGGGAATGGAGATCGAATAATGGAGAACGCGGTTCCAGCCGAATGGGGATTGTACAGTGGAATTTCCAATCTCGAGGGTCGATTCGGCGGCCCAGGGGGCGGAATGCCGTCGGTCGCCTGGACCGTCATGATTGGCCCCAACTTTGGCTACACGGCTGTCCTGATCGACAACACCGCGCCGACCCCCAATCCGCTGGCGTTTCACCAGGCTCCCGCCGCAGTCAGCCCAAGTTCCATCACCATGGTGGCCGTCACCGCCTATGATCCCAACAAAGTGGAATACAAGTTCACCTGCACCGCAGGCGGCGGACATGACAGCGGCTGGCAGGACAGCCCGAGCTACACGGACACCGGCCTCGCTCCCGGCGTCTATTCCTACACCGTCAAGGCACGCGACAAAAGCCCCGCTCAAAACACAACAACATCATCAACCGCCGCATCGGCAACCATCAGCGCGCAGGCCACGCTTCCCCAGTTGGTCGGGATACCGCGCAATTCGGCGGAGATCATCATTCCTGCAATCGGCATGATCGTAGGCAACATCACGCAGGCCACAGGTTCAGGATTACCTTTGGGAACCGTGGTCAGCCAAACACCGGTTGGAAACCAAACCCTCCCGCTCGGCACGGTTGTTGATCTCGTGGTTTCCACGGGCGATGCCGTTGCACCGACACCCAACCCAGCGACCTTCTCCGTGGCACCTGCCGCCACCAGCTTTTCCAGGATCACCATGACCGCCACTACAGGCATCGACCCGAGCGGCGTGGAGTATTTCTTTGATGAAACCAGCGGCAACCCCGGCGCCACCGATAGCGGTTGGCAAAGTAGCCCGAGCTACACCGACACGGGCTTGGCCGCGAACACCAGTTACACCTATACCGTCACCATAGGCGACAAAAGCCCCGCTCAGAACTCGACCACCGCATCCTCCCCGGCTTCTGCAACCACCCCTGCGGCACCGGTCTACACCATCTGGAATGTCCAGCTTGCCAGCGATTCCGCCAACCAAATCACCACCGGCGAGAACTACATCGGCGCGGCCACGGAAAACACGGCGAACAGCACCTGGAACCGCGTCGCCTCACTGCCGCAGACCGGCATGGCGCTGAAAAAATCCACCGGTGCAACGACCGGTGTCACGCTGGATTTCTCCGGCGGAAGTATCAACACCAAAAACCTCAACAGCGGCGACAAGATCTTCAACAGCCGGGTCGGCGGTGGCTCGACCAGCACATTGACCCTCAAGGGCCTCAGCCTGACAAATTCCTACGATCTTATCATCTACTCGGACTGGTGGTGGCAAAATGGAGATGCACTGCCCATCACACAAACGGTTGGCAGCGGACTCACCGGCACCTTCTTTCTCAACCGCAGACTCACCGCCACCAATGGGACTGTGCTCCCGCTGACTCAGGATACCAACCCCGCAAACATCACATCCGGGGCTGACAATTTCGGCAACTGGATGCGGGTCAATGGTCTTTCCCCGTCGCTCGCGGGTGAACTCACCTTCCGCCTCGGCGATGGTGCCAACACTCCTTTCAATGGCTTCCAACTCATCGCGACGCAGCTCCCTCCAGAGGCGGATATGCTGAGCCTCAATCTACCTTCGAATCCACCTTCGATCCAAGAGGCCGTCATCAACGGAACCAACGTCACCTTGACCGTGCCCTACGGCACCAATGTCACCAACCTGGCACCCACCTATGCGCTCTCACCCGATGCCACCTGCACCACGCCCTCCGGCACGGCGAGAAACTTCACCACGCCTCAAACCTACACGGCGACCTCATCGGATTCTCTGATCACCAAGATCTACATCGTGACGGTCGTGATCGCCCCTCCGTTGCCGGAGTTCACTCTAACAGCACCCGCCACCTGGGATGGCCGCAGCACCATCACCGCGCAGCCCGTCATTTCCAACCTCTCCTTGCTGCAAGCTAACAACGGCACCAACTTCACTTACGATTGGAGCATCAGCGGCGTGGCTGTCACCCAAACGACCTCTCCCAGCATCATGACGCTGACCCGCTCGCAAGGCAGTGGTCCGCTGGTCGTCACACTCACCCTGAATAATGGCACGGAAAACGTCACCGCCTCGACCACCATCACCATCCAGGAACCTGCGACCGATCCCTGGGTGGAACGCACACCGCTCGCCGATGAAAAACCGGTGAATGGCCAGTTCTTCGCCCGCAATCCCTTCACCAATCTTGGCACGATTTTCTATCGTGGCACGGAATCAGGCACGCCGGATGATGTTTTCCTCAAAGTCTATCGCACACCCTCCGGCGGTTCGGAAACCCTTCACGCCACCCACCGCCAGGCGCTCGTCGGTGATGCCTATGATTTCACCGCACTCATCGATGCCGGTCTCTACACCTACCGGGTCGTTTATGGCACCCGCACCTCTGGTGTGGATACCGATGTCGCCACCGTCACCGGTTTGCTCTGCGGTGATGCCTACATCATCGAAGGCCAATCCAACGCCCAAGCCACAGCCAATGATGATGCTACGGAAAATCCTCAGGTCAATACCAGTGATCCATGGGTGAAAACCTATGACGCCTCGCTGGGCTGGGGCCCGGCATACGCCAAGCCCTTGAGTCCGGAATGGGGTAGCAAAGTCGGATACTGGGGCATGAAACTCGCGCAAGACATCGTTGCACAGCATTCGATGCCCGTCTGTCTCATCAACGGAGCCGTCGGCGGGACTTACATTGCCCAACACCTGCCGAACCCTGCCAATCGCACCATTGGAGCAGGCACCTACGACATCTACGCCAACCTGCTCAACCGCGTCATCGCGGCACGCCTCACTCACGGCATTCGCGGAATTTTCTGGCACCAGGGTGAGAGCGATGCGGCGAGCTTCGGCCCGCCCTTGGAGCCGGACTATCTGACCTATGAACAGAATTTCCTGAACATGTCCTCCGCTTGGAAACAGGACTACCCGAACTTCCAACGCTACATCATGTTCCAAATCGCGCCGAATCCCTGCGCTATCGGCCCCTTTGCCAGCGAGATCCGCGAAATTGAACGCCAGCTTCCCCGCTTGTATTCCAATATGAGCCACGTCAACAGCATCGCAGTTCCGGGATACGGAGGCTGCCATTACTCCAAAGCAGGATATGAAAGCCTCGCGAGCCGTGTGCTGCCTGTCGTCAAGCGCGACTTCTACGGGGTGACATACGCCGATGCCGTCACACCGCCCAATATCGTTAGAGCCTACTTCACCAGCAGCGCGAGAACGTCCATCGCCCTGGAGTTCGACCAAGACATGAGCTGGAGCAGCTTCTCGCTTCCCAACTGGCATGTGAACGACGTCGCGAATCAAGTCACATCCGGCAGTGCCTCGGGAAATATCATCACCCTGCAACTATCCAGTGCCGCAGCCGCAAATTCCACGCTGGACTACGTCAAAGACACTTGGGACTACACGGAATCGGTTTCCACGCTGCTCTACGGAGCCAACGCCATCCCCGCTCTCACCTTTGCAGATGTGCCCATCGGCATATCCCCGCCCTCGCCCGATCCCATGTCTTTCGCCATCCCTCCCACAGCGGTGACTTCCGGCACCATCGGCATGGTCGCCACCACCGCCACTGATTTCTCCTCCGGCCCGGTGGAGTATCTTTTCGAAGAAACCTCTGGCAATGCCGGCGGAACCGACAGCGCATGGCAGACCAGTCCGGTCTATCAGGACAGCGGCCTGATCGATGGACTGACATATACGTATCGTGTCAAAGCCCGTGGCACGCTCGACATCGAAGGCGGCTGGTCGGCTGAAATCAGCGCCCTCGCCGGTAGCGACAGCACCGCGCCCTCACCCGCTCCATCCTTCGCCTCGCCGCCCGCCGCGCAAGGTGAGACTTCGATTTCCATGACCGCCACCACCGCCACCGACATCAATGGCGTCGAATACTACTTCGACTGCACCGTCGGCGGAGGCACGGACAGCGGGTGGCAGTCGGACAAGCAATTCATCGCCACAGGCCTCACCCCGTCCACCTCCTACACGTATGTGGTGCGTGCCCGGGATACCATCGGCAACATCACCATCGATTCCGCATCGGCATCCGCCACCACGTTGACACCGGACACCACTCGGCCCACGGTCATCACCTTCAATCCCGCGCCAGGAGCGGTAGAGGTCGCGGCAGGTGCCAATCTCGTCCTCACCTTCGATGAGGAAATCGTTATCGGCACCGGCTTGATCACGATCAGGAACCTCACCGATGCCACCGAAACCACCATCGACGTCACCAACAGCAGTGAGGTTTCGGCGACCGGGGCGATCCTGACTATCAATCCGCCGACCAATCTAACCATCTCCAGGAACTATGCCATTCAGATCGCCTCCACGGCGGTAAAAGACCGGAAGGACAACTTCTTCATCGGAATCGCCGACGACACGACCTGGTCCTTCACCACCGTCGTCGTTCCCTACGTCTGGACGCAAACAGCAGGTGGCGCACGGAATTGGACCGACGGTGCGAATTGGCAGGGAGGCCTCGTCCCCAGCCCGATCTCCGTAGACACGGTCGACTTCAGCACCGTCAACATCGCCGCCGACACCGCCCTCACTCTCGGTGCCGACCGCACCGCCAGGCTCTGGAAATTCGGCGATACGTCGGGAGCGAATAACTGGTCCATCAACTCCGGCAACCAGATCATCCTCGCTGGCACCACGCCCACCATCGAGGTGAAACAAAACACCGCGACCCTCAACAACGTCATTGCCGGCTCCAACGGCCTCACCAAAACCGGCGCTGGCACTTTGACCCTTACCAACGACTCCAATAGCTACACCGGCGGAACGTTCATCAATGCGGGCACCTTGTCGCCTAGCTCTAACGCGCTTGGCAGCAGCGCCAACACCATCACTTTCACCGGTAATGGCGCGATTCAACCGATCTATAATTCGAACCCCACCTTCACCCAAGGCATCGTGATCAACCCGGGTGCCACCGCGCATTTCAACGCCGCCAATCAATTCTTTCACCACACGGTTTCCGGCGTGGTGAGCGGCTCCGGCACCCTTCTCATCGGCGGCACGGACAACAGCAATGGCAACGTCACACTCAGCAATACCGGTAACAGCCACACGGGCATCATCCAGATCGGCAATGGGACCCGGGGCGGCAACCTCATCACGGCAAAGATCGCTGATGGTGCCGGGGCCGTCCAACTCGGCAACACCACCGGAACCGGCAACCTGACCTTCTCCGGCACCGGTGAGGCCCAGAACTTTGCCACCCGCGTGTTTACCCTCAGCGGCACCACGGGAGGTGGCACCATCACCAACAACGGAAGCCACATCATCACGATCAGCCAAAATCTCGCGATCACCGCCAACGGGGCCAAAACCCTGACCTTGGGCGGCTCCAATACCGGTGCGAACGCCTTCTCCGGCAACATCGGCGACTCTGGCTCTGGAGCGAGCTCCCTCACCAAATCCGATGGCGGTTTGTGGGCACTCGGCGGCACCAACAGCTACACCGGTGCGACGACTCTCACCGGCGGGACGCTGAGCGTCGGAACTTCCGACAACCTGGGTGCGGCCGCATCCAACCTCGTCTTCAACGGCGGAACGCTGCGCATCACGGGGACCACGCTCACAAATTTTACCAGTATCGGCCACACCGTGAGTTTCACGGCAGCCAAACTGGTGGGACTGAACATCGATGACGCCTCGCACACATTCACCGCAGACATGGTTCTCAACCAGGCTACCGGCGGATTGACCAAAGCGGGCGCTGGCAAACTGGTGCTCGATCAAGCCAATACCTACACCGGGGCCACCACCCTCAGTGGCGGCACGCTGCTGGTCAATAGCCCCGGGTCGCTGGCCGCCGGCAGCGCCGTCGCGGTCAATGGCAGCAGCACGCTTGGCGGCACTGGCGCGATCGGCGGCACTGTGAACGTGGCAGCCACTGCCAGCCTTGCCCCGGGAAACCCGTCGGGCACGCTGGCCATCGGCGGCGGACTCAGCATCTCATCCCTGGCTAACAACGGGGCAGGCAAGCTCAGGTTCGATCTCGGCGCGATCGGCGCCAGCGACCAGATCAGCGTCGGCGGCACGCTCACCATCGGCACCGCCTACCTCGGCTTCAGCGACTTCGTCTTCAGCCCGCTGGACGGCCTGCAAAATGGCACCTACACGCTCATCTCGTACGGAACCCTTAGCGGCACGCTCGCCAGCAGCGGTCTCAGCGGGGCGGTCGGCACCGGCGGCACCGGCACCCTGCAGATCAACACCTCCAGCAAAACCCTCGAACTCGTCGTCAGCGGCATCGTCATTGTAAACCCCTACTCAGCCTGGGCCGGAGGCGCTGCATTCAACACCGATGCCAACAATGACGGCGTCGCCAATGGCATGGCATGGTTGTTAGGCGCTGGGGACAAGGAGGCGGATGCGCATGGTTTGCTACCCAAGGCCAGCGGAAATGCCTCATCACTGGTGCTGGAATTCAATTGTCTTGCCCATGCGGAACGTGGTGGCGCGCTGTTGTATGTGCAGCATAGCAGCGATATGGGGATTCTGGATGCCTGGGCGGAAACGGCGGTGCCAGCTACCGTGGGTAGCTTCACTGCGGGAGAGGTGGTTTTTGAGGTCACCGACCCCGCACCGGCCGGCGGCCTGCTCAAGGTGCAGGCCACCATCCCGGCGAGCCAAGCCAATTCCGGCAAACTCTTCGGCCGTCTCCGGGCAAAACAACCTTGAAAACTCTTCAACCCGTGCGATGAGATCCAAATCCACGCCCCTCCATTCCCTTCTCTTCTGCGCCTCCGCCAACCTCACGACCTTAGCCGCAGAGGCGCACCATGCCTACGCAGCGCAGACCGTGACAATGTTCCAGTAAAATGGGGTCAGTGTGCAAATCTTGACAAATTTTATTTGCCGCGTCGGATTCCAGCCCTACTTGATAAAAAGCTGCATTTCGTGACTTCCCATCTGCACTTGGCGTTAACGCACCCGCCAACCCTCTCATCGCACAGACATCGGAGGGGGTGGCGAGAAAAACCGGCGATCTTCGTCGTCATGGAAAATCGTCCCGCGCCATTTGCCACACGCCATCCCATGGTAAAACGCGCTTGGAAATTCAATTCAAAAACTGCGGGTCAGGGAGGCTGCTAGGGAAAAGAGAAATTCTGTCAAGATTTGCACACTGACCCCTTTTGCCTGGTGCCAACGTAACCGCAGCTTCTCTTCTCACGGTGCCTTGAAATACGTTGCACGTAGATGCACCATCGCGAGCGCCAGTTGCGCGTCGGACAGCGGGCGCTCCCAGATGAGGAAGCGTGTAAAATGGGGTCAGTGTGCAAATCTTGACAAATTTTATTTGCCGCGTCGGATTCCAGCCCTACTTGATAAAAAGCTGCATTTCGTGACTTCCCATCTGCACTTGGCGTTAACGCACCCGCCAACCCTCTCATCGCACAGACATCGGAGGGGGTGGCGAGAAAAACCGGCGATCTTCGTCGTCATAGAAAATCGTCCCGCGCCACTTGCCACACGCCATCCCATGGTAAAACGCGCTTGGAAATTCAATTCAAAAACTGCGGGTCAGGGAGGCTGCTAGGGAAAAGAGAAATTCTGTCAAGATTTGCACACTGACCCCTTTTCCACCATTCCCATGGTCTGGCGTAATGGCAAGTGGAATACTGGTGCCAACCTAACCGCAGCTTCTCTTCTCACGGCGCCTTGAAATACGTTGCACGTAGATGCACCATCGCGAGCGCCAGTTGCGCGTCGGACAGCGGGCGCTCCCAGATGAGGAAGCGGGCAATCTCGCCATCGAAGGATTCCTCGCCGGGATGTTGAATCGCATCACGCTCTTGGCCGACAACCATGCGCGAGGGATTGGCTTTCGGGTTGACTGGAAAATCGGCGGTGGTAACGGGCTTCGTGCTGTTAGTGAAGAGTTCGAGTTTCACCTTACCCTCACCAGCGCCCATCCGACCGGCCACAAGGTAAAACTTCCCGCCTTCTAACATCGGCCCGAGAAGTTGCGGGTTGTTAGTATCGAAGCGGCCGAACGTCAGGCCGTTGCGGGTGCCCCACCACAAGGTATTGTCATCGTTCAAGCAACCCCAGACGCCTTCGAATTTATCGCCGTTGCGGAGATTTCCGAAAAACGAGTTCACATCTTTCAGTCCGACCCGCTGATCGTGAACTGCAAGCACGGCAATCCAAGTGTGCCCCTTGCCAGTGGTTAGGCCGTCGAAGCTGTCATCGTCGAAGCAGACAAGTTCCTGCTGGAAAAAAACCAGCGAAGGTTTGCCTTTCAGCTCCGGGACCTCCTTGCGCCACACCGGCCGACCGCTGCCGGACTCTTTGCGGCCTTCGTCTCGCTTCACGAAGTCCCTGGCGGACGAGGCGGCCACCTGATTTCTCCATGCGGCTACCTTGTCGCCGTCTTCGAGGCTGAGGCCTTTGGCAGCATCAAGATCAAGGATCAGGCCTTCTCCGGGAAGTTCCGCTCCAACGGCAACCATAATGGGAAGCAAGAAAGCGGCGAGGAGGGCGGTGGGATTCACCGTCACAGAGAAACGTAAAACCACGAACGGATCCAGCAGTTTTCGGAGTGCAGCGCGACACCCGACCGGGTGGACTTCCGCATCACGGTTCGATCGCACCGAGAGCGGGCGGTTTGTCACGCGGGACGGGCTTGCCGAAGAAATCGCGGCCACCGTTGTCGTTGATCACCCGTCCGCGCGGAAAAGAAGCGGCTTTTGAGGGACGAAGTGTTTAAAAAGTCTGTCTTGTAGAATGATGGGACATCCGGGGAGGGAGGAATTAAGCTTGCTGGGCGGGTTCTTGAACGGGTGCATCATTAAACCGCACACGTCATATGGACCCGTAGGCGAGCATTACACGTGATCAGCACGCAGCGGGATGTTTGGTGGTGCGGAGCGACGATCTGCGGGAGGGCGCAAGCAGATTTTTGATAGTTTCTGTCTGATTTGATTTGAGAAGGCTCAACTTGGGTGAAACACCCAATCAATAGTGTCGATCAATCGGCGGCATTGCGCTTGATCGCCTGCTTGGCAGCGTCACGCAGGGCCGTGTCGGTGGGATGATTCGCGATCTCACCGAGCAGTGCGACGGCGGAAGGAGTGCCGGCGCGGCCCAGAGCCATGATGGCTGACAGGCTCTGATCAAGGCGGCTACTGTTGTAAACAGCGTTCTTCAAATCGGAAATTCCGTTTATTTCAAAATACCGACCCGCTTCGGATTCGCTGTTGGAACGCACGGCATCCGCCAGCAGTCCCAAGCCGGCCAGACGGGCATCCGCATCGTTTTCGCGCTGGACCAGCGGCAGCACATCCGCCGCTACCACATTCTCCTGACGAATGAGCGCCTGATAGAGCCGGAGACGCACCGAGGATTCGTTCTCCTGTTTCAACCAACCTAACAACTGGGGACGGATCTCCCCGGGGTTTTCGGACAGAGCGAGTGCCCAACCGGCTGCGGCCCGCACTCTTGGATCCTCATCACTTGCATAAGAGAGAATGAAAGGCGTCGCGTCATCCGTCGTGTGTCCCAGCGCCTCGATGGTGGCACAACGTACTTTCGCGGATATGTCGCCCCGATTGAGAAAATCGCGGAAAGCGGTCTCAGTTTCGGCGAAGGGATGATGACCCAGCCCATCCAGAACATGTTCCAGAAGCACCTCGTTCCGAATCACCCCCAATGCTCTCGTAAGTGACTCCAGGGCTTCGGGCTGTCGCATCCCACCAAGCGCCAGAGCCGCCTCAGCACGCAATCCCACAGTGCCAGCCTCATCAAAAAGTATTGAAGAAAGGATGCCAAGGGCCTCAGGACCGCCGTTGATTGCGAGTCCACGCAATGCTCCACGGGCGGCGGCCTCATCGGCATTCCCAGCCAAGTCCAACAACATGGCGAGTGCCTCGGGCGAGGGAGATCCGCCCAGAGACTCAGCCACTGCCGCTTTCAGTTGGGATGGTCCATCCCGAAGTACCTCGTTGAGCGCAGCCATTGCTTGGGGCGATCCAATCACAGCCAACTTGCGCGCGGCCGCCCTGCGATTGGCCATCGACTGGCTGGGATCTCTCAAACACTCCAGAAGTGCCGCGATGGAAAGTGGACTCGCATCTCTCTCAATTCTGCCGCGCGCCACACGATTGAGAATGCCTTCCTTGACGGCCCCGGAAGCCGGAGAAACAGGTTTCGCAGGCGCCTGCACGGCGTGAGCCTTCCTAGCATCGGGCTTGTCAGAGTGCCCGACCGCCACCCACAGGAATAGGGCGGCCACCACTACGGCAGCACCTGTTGTATAGAGAAGGAAACCCCAACCTGGTTGCCCACCAGCAAGCGGTTTGTGGGCATTAACCTTGGATCGACGGAGCATGATGGATCACTTGGAACGAAGGAAGCTAACACCTGTGAGAAAAAACATCACAAAAAACACCGCCGGGCTGCCGAATCAATTGCCAACAAACTTAAGAGACTGGCCCAATGCCTTGCCCTTGAGCTTCTTCGGAGTGATGGCCGGACCGGCGCAGATGGCTTCAATACTGGCCGACATCGACTTGTTGGCCGCCCCACCCTTCAGCGCGATCTTGGAAATATCACTTGATGCCTTGTAGCTCCCGTTCACGGAAAATCCGTAGGTCGATCCATTGCTGAGAACAATCGAGCCAGTACCACCGATTTTCGTGCCAGTGGGACTCGCATTGATCACCAGTTCCCAACTGCCGTCCATATCAAGAGGCAATTCCAACTCCACATCAGTCGGATCGATCTTCATGCTCTCACTGCCGTATCCTTTGACAGAAATCGAAATCTTGCCGCTCACGGTCCCCACCATCATTCGGGTGTCCGAATCGATCTCCATCTTCTCTTTCATCGCCATCTTTAGTGTGAACGCATACCCTTCGACCACACCGACAGCCTTCATGGTGATATTGAGATCGACGCGGGTCACGGTGCCGGAAGTCTTGACGGTGCCGCTGAAGGTAAAATCCATATCCACGTCGCCAAGATTGTTGCCCATTGCCATCGATCCGTTGCCGATGATTTTCCCAGAAGGATCCACACTGATCGTGTAGTCCATGGTCATTCCGTCAATGGTCTCAGAGTAGGTTCCCGAAACATCCCAGAGTGAAACGTCCCCGTCGAACTCCATCCTGTAGGTACCCGCAGCGATCTCCGCGCATACCGTTGAAAACAACGCCGCAAAAACGGCGAACCCAGCCAATGTGATTTTTCGAAACGCACTCATAGTCGCATTGTTGTTGAGTCGGACGGAAAGCATGCCAGCCCCTGCTGACAAACGCCTTTCACTACGTGGAAAGATAGTAATTTTCCATCATTACGTCAAACAAAAATCAGTCAGAATGCAAAAATATGCGGAGTCTGTAAAACGGTAGATGGAGTGGTTCCCAGACCAATAGCAATCCATGCGCAATAAACCCTGAATCGCGCATAGCCAATGATCTGGACCTCTCGAACGGCAACAGATAAGCCTCCCGATATTGAATTCTGAGCATTGAGTCGTCAGCAATCCCCTCGCTATGATCCACCTCTTTTTTTCCCCGGTCCGGTCCGGCCACAGCCTTTTTCAACGGCCTTCGTCGCAAAAGAATTATCTCAGTAGTGGTCCTTTTGCCATCTGTTTCACGCTCCTGTTCCTCAGTCTCCCGCTCACCGGTCAAACCGCTGATGAAATCCATCCATGGAAATCCAGTGATGGCAGGATCATTCAGGCAAAATACATCAGGATGGATGGCGATGCGTTGGTGATAGAGAAAGACGGCAAGCCGTTCACGATCCCATTCACCAAGCTCGCCCCCGCAAGCGTTGAACTCGCCAAACAACTCAATGAAAACACGACTAGCGAGGGAGTTGCAACGGCTCAGGCCGCTCATCCTGCTGAGGCCGCAACGATCACCGAAAAACTCCAACGCATCATCATCCCGAAAATTGAGTTCTCAAACACTCCCATGAGGGAAGCGATCAACTTCCTCAGCGAGCAGTCCATCGAACTGGATACACTTGAGAACGACCCTCGCCGCAAAGGAGTGAAGTTTGGTTTTAGCAAGTCCATCGCGCCTGACCAGATCGATGCCCTCCGCATCACCAGTCTGCGTGTCATAAACGTTCCAATCAACGCCGCCCTCAAATATGTTTGCGATCAAACGAAGTTCCGCTACTTCATTGAAGGATCTCAGGTGATGCTCATCTCCCAGATGGTAGACGAGTCCGAAATTCATAGACGCACTTTCATCGTGCCGCAAGATTTTATTGTTAGGCTTGCAGCAAATTCCGGCGGAGGAGCCGAGAGCGGGCCACGCAAGCCGATTGCCCAGCTCCTCGGCGCGTGGGGAATTGCCTTTCCGGAGGGTGCCAGTGCCACTCTTTCCGGTAATCAACTGGAGGTCTCCAACACCAGGAAGGCACTTGAGAATATCGAACAAATCTTGGCTCGGTTCGCAACGGAGGCCTCCTCCGCCCCGACCCTCCGGTTCCGCTGGCTGCAAACCGATCCGAAAACCGCCGACGCCATCATCGAAACCCTCAAAACCAACCATCTTTCCGCCGATGACTTCAGCGCGAAAATCGACCCGCAAATCAAAAATAGAAAAATCACCGAGGTGGCGGCGTTCGATAGGAAAATCATTTCTGGCGAGCGTTTTGTTTTAAAACCCACAAACGACAAATTACCTCTCGTGATGGAAGCGGAGGCCACGGTGGGAGATGGGGGTAGGTATATGGATCTGCGTTGTGTGCCAGAATGGATCCCCAAGACTTCGATGGGTTCCGGATTGCTCAGGTGCAATACTGCCACGACACTTTCACGCAACCACTGGTATCTGTTCGCCCGCTGGGGTGACTCCAAGACAGATACACTTCTGCTAGCCTGCGGTGGTGGCTCGAATCCCACCAAGCCTGCGATGGAGCAAGACAAACTGGTGTTTAGTCATGCACCGATCGTAGTCCATCTTGATGCCGAATGGCGGGAAACCAACGCCGCCGATCTCGCCAAGGTGCAGGAAGCCCCACCAGAAAACCGGGCCAAGGCACTGGCTTGGTTACGCGAGCGGTCCACATTGCTTGCCAGCGCTACTAGCACATCCAGGAGTGGGCAAAAGAGCAGTAACGAACACCTTTGGGGTGGTAAATCGAATGCAGAATTGAGTGAGGAGATGGACAAACACCCCAATAAAGACCCCAAGGAGCAGCCACCCCGCCCCGGTGTGACCTTCGAATGGGAACCCGTCATCAATGCCAGTGACAAGCCCTTCCCCACCTTCTCTCGCTCCGCACCCATTGCAGAAAACGTGGCCAAGGTGAACGAATCTATCCGCAGCCAGGAACTCAGCCTGCGGTTGAGCGCCACCTACATGCCACTCAAAGCGCGAAGCAAGTCGCAAGGAATGCAATTCGTTTTCCCGGGCAACAAATTGCAGGCGGGCGTACCGGTGTTGGTGGCTGCCACAGCAGACTCGCAGCAACACCAGCCGATGTTGGTAGTGCTGGTAATCACTCCTTGGTATGACATCATCCAATGACAATCTCCAGAACATGCCTTAGCGACGACGTTGCCTTTGTGTCGAGCACCTTGGCCTCGTCGCGGATTTTGCAGCGTTTACATCCTTCTGGCATTGGTTCATCATCGCAGCTGTCCCATAATGGAATATGGCTTTTCTGGTTTCATGCTGGTTTCAGTTAAAGTGGAACCCCTATCCATGTGGTTACCCAAACGGCTTGCCTGGCATGCCCGTCACCGACGGCACCAGACGCTGGACCGCTCCCGCCAGCGCAACCGCCACGGGCAGTTCGCTCGACTAGCGCGACAACAGCAAAACCTCCATCGTGATTAACGGCGCGGGGCTCAACAATCAGGACCCACAATCCACCACCGCCAAACTGCCCACCGAGTTCACCTTGGATAGCAAGTTCGCTCTCGTCACCTCCCTGCCAGTCGAAGTGACACCAGTCGCATGAAAAGGCAAAGCCTCGAAAACTGACGGAGCCATTTCGGGCGCACTCACGATTCTCGCCGGTTTCTCCAGCGATGTCCCAGCCGGTAGCGCGGCTGTCAGCAGCGTGCTCGTGCAAGACGAGCCACGGGGCACCACCACCGGCTGTGGCAAAATCAAAGTCCCCATCGCCGACCCGAAAGGCAGCTTCAAAACCGCTGTCATCGTGCTGGGGCAATGAACGAAATCCCGACTGATCGATCAGGAGCCTCGGGGCAATCCGTGTCATTCCTCTCAAATAACGTACCACTGATTAATTTTTCTGGATATTTTTCACACCTCCTCCAGATTCCTGCGTATCGCCGTTTGGTGCTTCCTATCGTGTCCTGCATCCTCGGCATACGGACGTAAGCAGCTTTTAGGAATCATCCAACGACTATCCTAATAATCCTAAGTCGCTTAGGATAAACAATATGGAGGGGTGGTAGAGTGGTCGATTGCGCCAGTCTTGAAAACTGGAGGGCCGCAAGGTCCCGTGGGTTCGAATCCCACCCCCTCCGCCATCTGGTTGCTCAATCGAAGCAACTGATACACCATCAACAACTTGCGAGCCGTTAGAGCAAACTGGGACAGATTTTCCTGACAGTTTTTCTGACAAGTTGACTCCAAAGCCGGGGTCTATGACCCGAAAACGCAAACGCCGTAGCAGTGTCGTGGAAATCGGCAACGGTTCCGCGAGAATCAAAATCTACACGATGAACCGTCGGGATGGTTATCCCGAATTCACGCTTTCATGGAAGGAGGCTGGCAGGCGCAAGACCCGCAGCTTCTCGGCCATGGACGAAGCACGGATGATCGCGCAGCAGATCAGCGTCCGACTGACGAATGGCTGGACGGCCGCCGATGAGGCGACCCGCCGCGACATCGACCTGCTACGCCACTGCGAGCAAGTGGCTCGGGAGCACGGAGTCGGCCTTTCCGCCGCGATGGACGAATGGGCCAGCGCACGCAAGGCTGCCGGTGAAATCCCGTTGTCCGATGCGGTGCGGTTCTATCAAGCAAACCGGGCAGATCTATTCGCCGTCCGCACCAACGTCCAAGTAGCCGCCGAGTTCGTTGTGTCGCTGAAACGCAAGGGCGTGAGTGATATCTATGTCAGGAATGCGACGAGCAGCCTCAAGCGGTTCACCGATGCCATGCCGGGAAATATCGCAGATGTCAGCGTGGCCGACATCAACCGGTTCCTCGACAGCCTAAAGAGCCTTGGTCCGGTCAGCAAGAATGGCATCCGGCGAAACCTCGTCACGATGTTCGGATTCGCCAAGAAACAGGGATGCCTCCATCCCGACCGGAAAACTTCTGCGGAACAGAGCGACTCGTTCAAGGAGCCTGAGAAGGAGATCGAGATTTTCACGCCGGAGGAAATGGAAAAGATTCTGCTCGCCGCCCACGCCCGCATACTGCCGCTGATCGCTATCGGCGGATTTTGCGGAATCCGATCAGCCGAGGTCGAACGCCTCAACTGGCAGGACATCAAGTGGGATCGCGGTCACATCGAGATCGCCGGCCACAAGGCGAAGACGGCAGCGAGGCGACTCGTTCCCCTTCCCGAAAACCTCAAGGCGTGGCTTGCGCCATGGCGTGAGGAAGTCGGCTCAATTCTCACGATCAGCGATGTGTCTGGAGCTTTGGGCGATACCGCCGTGAAAGCGCATATCCCCGGCGGATGGCGTCAGAATGCCCTCAGACACTCGTTCATAAGCTATCGGGTTTCACTGACAGGCGACGTGGCTCGGACTTCTCTGGAGGCTGGTAACTCGCCGAAAATGATCTTTCGTCACTACCGCGAAATCGTGGATGAAGAGGCAGCGCGGACGTGGTTTGGGATCACGCCTCCCAAGGGATGGATGCCGATGGGAATCAAGCACAGCCTGCGAGAGCGGATGCGCCACATGTTGGCACAAGATGGGACATCAGCCGTTGACAACGGTGACAGTGTAGCATGAATGCCATTTCCGATCCCATCACTAACGAACCCGTTCTCATCAAGAAGAAGGAACTCGCAAAACGGCTCTCAGTTAGTCCTCACACGATTGATTCTTGGGTGAAACGCCGAGAAATCCCATGTATCCAAGTGACCCCCCGTCTATATCTTTACGAGTTGGAGGCTGTCATGGCGGCTCTTCGTAAAAAATACGATGTTAGAGCCTCTTGAAACTAAACGCCCGCCCTCTGCTGATACAGAGAGCGGGCTCCAACGACTTATTTAGTT
>Ga0247843_1000720_pt1 | contig 75305 bp, 68 predicted proteins | sample LaCruzMarch2017__FD_192420 | JGI IMG/M metagenome (GOLD analysis project Ga0247843, IMG submission 192420) | Freshwater microbial communities from meromictic Lake La Cruz, Castile-La Mancha, Spain - LaCruzMarch2017_8m | ecosystem: Environmental > Aquatic > Freshwater > Lake | place: Spain...
ATTTTAAAAATGCATGTTTAAACTTTTTTCGCTACATCAGAAAATACCGCAGTGAACTTGCGACGCTTTTGACTGACAATTTTGAAGTTTTAGGAACCTGAAAACTCAAGCGTGATGGGTATACCATGGTGATTATTTTATTTTTTTTAACTTTGATGGCCTTAGCAGATGAAGATCGAACAACATGGGATAAATCCCTTATTCGAGATAGAAACATCTGTTACCTAGATGGTAAACGCCTTGTCGTTGCCGTGAAAAGTCTTAACCATACTTATGATTCTAATGAGATGGGTTTTGGTGAATATGCCTTTTATTCAACGAGTGATGAAGATGAAGAAACGCCAGTGTTTAAACTTCTTCCTCTTAAAAAAGATGGTTTTGATATTTATCGTTTTTTTTACGCCAACAATTCCATTTGTAGTAAACAACTTGCTTATCGTCTGAATTCACGTATTTTTGCACTCCTTTTCCTTAAAGATAATAATCCCTCACATAACAAACTTGTGATTCAGCTTTTTGACATTAAAACAATGAAACCCAAAGACCCCATCGATACCACTTATATGACCAACACTACGATCTCTGTTCCTGGAGGTTTTGCTTTTAAATCCCTCACCGACAGAGATGATCATGAAAATAGTTATATTAAAATTAATAACGTTAAATACAATTACTGTAGTCAAGATTTTTCGCCTTGGATTTATTTCACGATCAATGGATTTAAAACTTCTGGAACTTTAAGTTATCAAAACTTTAAATGGAAACACCTTTTTAAAGACAAACGTGATTTCCATAAGTTTACAGGATGGGATGATCGCACAAAGATTTTCAACACGCCTTTTCTTTATCACGCTACAAATCATGAAACTCGAAAAGAATGTGTCTTATTTACAACTTCTCGTAGAAAACTCACAGACAAGGAAAACTGGAAATGTGCTCAATTGATGTAGGCCGTATAGATTGAAAAAAGTTCTTCTAGTTTGCCTTCGTATTTTAACTCCAGCCACTCGTGCCCTTGTGCAATGATTCCTTTAGTGAATTTTCCACGAACAACAACTTTGATTGGACGTTTATAGGCAACCGCTTCAATTTGTTTTAGAGTATGGTCTATATGCTCAACCTGACCATAATCATACATAAAATAAATATCGGCCTCAGGCATTTTGAAGTTTTTATCATATAGATCTTGAACCACTTGCTGACAGCGTGAGAGACCCAGCTCTTTATAAATTCTATTACCTTCATCTACTCGAGGTTTAACGTACTCAAAACCCATAAAAGAATTTTTAATGTATAATCCACCGATCACAACACCCATTCGTCCATAAGCGGATCCAAGATCAATAATGTGCTGATAAGGTCTTATTTTTAAAAGCTGAAGAATACGCAAAATTTCGGAATAAGGTGTTTGCAAAATTTGAACATCCAGCCCTACCCAGGTCTGAATGCCTTGATGCATAGAAGGCCCTAAGGTTTCACAAGATCCATCGGGATCAAAACCTCTCGCCTCAGCAATAAGCATTTCCTCAACATACTTAAATCGAAAACCTAAGATGTGATCCACTATATTTGAATGCTGACGGCGAATAACATCATTTGCTTTTGGAGTTTGATAAAATTCGCAAGACTCAATAAGGATTTTTTTATCGGCGAGACATAAACCGGCCAATTCCAATTTTTGAAAATCGGTAAGAGACTTTAATTCCGTACGGGGAAAGAACTCTAACTGCAGCAAAACCTAATCCTTAAGTTTTTGATGAACCCTGCTAGAGATTATTTCATCTTTTCAGGATTATAGCCAATTTCTTTCAACAAGAAGAGAACTCTCTCATCAGCTAGATTTTCTACTTTCACTGTCTTTTTTTTCAGATCCACGTCAACTTTCACCGTGGGATCCCCTTTAGCGAGTTCAATTTGAATGGCCTTCTCGCAATGCTTACAATTCATTTCTTTTATTCTAAAAACACCCATGAGCTACACCTCTGCGTTAATGAAGAGAGTCTGACTTGGCTCCCTTTCGTTCTATTAGATCTAGGAACTGCCGGAGTTTTTGCACACCAGTAATGATGGCCTCTTCCGCGCTATTTTGATTATAAAGGATTTCAATATGTTTAAAAATCTTGTGAGATTCCCGATGAATAATATCAACTTCTACATAAAAACTTTGTTTTACATTGTGAACGGAAATCCGACCAACGAGGTACGGATTATTTTCTAAATCAATATACTTTTCTATGGGAAAATGGTCCATGGGTTAAATCTCTAACAGTTCACAATGGAAAGTCAATAAAGGAACCAGATGGAAGCTTTAGAAAAAATGTATGGTAGTCTCTCCCTCTTTTCAGACATTAACTGGAAAAATGTAGGTCTAGAATTTGAAATGAATTTCAAAGACTGCTCGTTTCCAGAATACCTGCAACATAAAGCTCTTGAAGGCGACTGCCCTCTTTATCTTTTTGAATTGGCATTTTATGAATTTGCTTATCATGAGTTACAAAATCTTAAGACCGAAAAAATTTCTGAAAAAGGTTTTCACTTAAATCCAACAAATCATTTTTTATCTTTGGAATTTGATGTCGCCCGAATGCTCAAAGATTCTGAGTCCGGCAAGATTGAAATTCACCAAAGACCACATGTGCTTTGTTTGTATAAGGACTTAGATGGAAAGAATCAATCTCTTGAAGTCAATGAACAAGAACTAAACATTCTTCAACTTTTAGAAGATGGCCCAAAAAAACAATTTGAACCTGAACAAAATGAATTAGTTTCTTCTCTAGTCAAACGAGGTCTCATCTTGAGAGAATAGAAAAATGAAATCATTATGTTGGATTCGTCGCGACCTTCGTCTACATGATCATGCTGCCCTCTCCAAAGCTTTAGAGCGAGGAGAAACTTCAATCGTATTTATTTTTGATCCTCATATTTTGGACAAGCTCGATGATAAAGAAGATAAACGTTTAACTTTTATCATCGACTCACTTAAAGAAATGGAAGAGACCCTTCAAAAGAAAGGATCCTCCATCCATATCCTTTATGGAACACCGGAAGAAGAAATTCCTCTGCTTGCCCACGAACTTAAGGTCTCTTATGTTTTTAGTAACCGCGACTATGAACCTTATGCAAAGATACGTGATCAGCTTGTGGCAAAAAAATTGGCCGCTTTAAATATTGAGTTTGAACTGTTTAAAGATACTGTTTATTATGAAAAAAACGAAGTCCTAACCAATATGGGTGGAACTTATAAAGTATTTACTCCATACAAAAACAAATGGCTCGAAAAGTTTGAATCTCAAGGAAAGATCGTCCCCACTTATGATTGCCCACTCAATGGTCTCATCAAATTTGAAAATAAAAAAAATATCATTGATTTTGATTGGTATAAAATAATTGGCTTTAAAGAAGCTCCCGTTTTACTTCCAGGTGGAAGCAAAGCTGCCAAAAAAAGACTAAAAACTTTTGCCGACAAAATTGATGATTACAAAGACGCACGAAACTATCCGGCCATTGATGGCACTTCTCAACTCTCCGTTCACCTTCGTTTTGGTACGATTTCTATTCGAGAATTGGTTCAAGAATCCATTACACATAGGTCTGATGGTGCAAGCACTTGGCTCTCGGAGCTTATCTGGCGTGATTTTTATCACATGATTTTAGATGTGCACCCAGAAGTCGAAAAGGTGGCCTTTAAACCAGTTTATGACAACATTAAGTGGCCTGGGACTCAAGCTCACTTTCAAGCTTGGTGTGATGGTCAAACAGGTTTTCCTATCGTGGATGCGGCCATGCGATGTTTTAAGCAAACAGGTATGATGCATAATCGCCTCAGAATGATTGTGGCCTCATTTTTATGTAAAATCCTTCTGGTTGATTGGCGCAAGGGTGAAAAGTATTTTGCTGAAAAACTTCTCGATTATGATCTAGCGGCCAACAATGGTGGTTGGCAGTGGTCGTCTAGTTCTGGTTGTGACGCTCAACCCTATTTTCGCATTTTCAACCCTTACACTCAAAGTGAAAAGTTTGATGCTGAGGGAAAGTTCATTAGTATCTGGTGCCCCGAACTTGCTAAGGCCAAAAATAAACAGATTCACCATCCGGATATTTTATTATTCCCTGATTATCCTAAACCCATAGTAAGTTATGATAATAATCGAATTCGCTGTTTAGAGATTTATTCTGTGGTCAAAGGCAGTTGACTCCTTTGGCCAAATACGTTTTTAAATGACCTATTTGATTTACCATTTCTTACCTGACAATTTGTACAAATCTGTTACTCTAAAAACAGTTAATTCTTAGACTTAAATCTTAAATCTTTACTTCAAAAGGGAGTTCTTTTGTATGATGACATCAGCTGTTAATCATTACTTCTGTTCTTCCATTGGTAGAAAACAACTTGTAGCAGTGACAGGACTTCTTCTTTGTGGATTCCTCATCTCTCACCTACTTGGAAATCTTCTACTTTTGGCCGGCCCAGACGTCTTCAACATTTACGCTCACAAGCTTGTCTCTATGGGTCCGTTGATCTATCTCGCAGAAGTGGGACTCACGGGAATTTTTCTTGTGCACTTAGGACTTGCGATAAAACTTAATATCGAAAATCTTAAGGCCCGTGGTGGGAAACAACGTTATTACAAAAAAACCAATACAGGCCACGGGACAACCTTTATGTCTCAGACCATGCCTTTGACTGGCCTTGTTCTTTTAGTTTTTATCATTCTTCACTTACTTAACTTAAAATTTGGATCTTATTATCCAACAACTGTTGCTGGCGTTGAAATGAGAGATCTCTACCGCACCACCATGGAATACTTCCAAAATATTGGTAACGCTATTTGGTACTCATTTGCGATGGTATGTGCGGCCATTCACACAGCTCACGGTTTTGGTTCTGCGTTTCAATCCTTAGGATTAAATCACGGAAAATACTTTAAGCATGTTAAACGTCTTGGTTATCTCTATGCGGTTTTAGTTGGAGGAGGCTTCGCCTTCCTCTCTATCTGGGCCCATATGAAGGGAGTGTAAGATGACAATAAATCTCGATCCAAAAATTCCTGCAGGTGATTTATCATATAAGTGGGATAAACATAAATTTGATTCAAAACTCATTAATCCGGCAAATAAAAGAAAGTTCACAGTTATCGTTGTTGGAACTGGTCTTGCCGGTGGTTCCGCCGCTGCAACATTGGCCGAGCTTGGTTATAATGTTCTTTCTTTTTGTATTCAAGATTCTCCCAGACGCGCTCACTCAATTGCCGCTCAGGGTGGGATCAACGCTGCAAAAAACTATCCTAACGATGGTGACTCAGTTAAACGTCTGTTCTACGACACCATCAAAGGTGGAGATTATAGAGCACGCGAAGCGAACGTTTATCGGTTGGCCCAAGTTTCAAACAATATTATTGATCAGATGGTTTCTCAAGGTGTTCCCTTCGCACGTGAGTACGGTGGCTACCTTGACAACCGTTCATTCGGTGGATCTCAAGTATCTCGAACCTTCTATGCTCGAGGTCAAACCGGCCAACAACTACTTCTTGGTGCCTACTCAGGGATGATGAAGATGGTTGCTAAAGGTAAAATCAAAATGTTCAATCGTCGTGAGATGATGGACCTTGTAACTGTGAACGGTAAAGCACGCGGCATCATCGTGAGAAATCTCATCACAGGTGAACTTGAACGTTACGCCGCTGATGCTGTCCTTCTTTGTACTGGTGGATATGGAAACGTATTTTATCTTTCAACCAACGCAAAAGCTTCAAATGCTTCTGCTGCTTGGAGATGTTATAAAAAAGGTGCCGCATTTGCTAATCCATGTTTCACACAGATTCATCCAACCTGTATTCCTGTCCATGGAGATTATCAGTCTAAATTAACACTTATGTCTGAGTCCCTTCGAAATGATGGTAGAGTTTGGGTTCCCAAGAAAAAAGACGACAATAGAAAACCTGCAGAGATTCCTGACGAAGAAAGAGATTATTACCTTGAGCGTATTTACCCATCATTTGGCAATCTTGCTCCGAGAGACGTCTCTTCTCGTCAAGCAAAATTCCGTTGTGATGATGGTGTCGGTGTTGGCCCAACTAAACAGGCCGTGTATCTTGATTTCCGTGATGCCATCAAGCGAGATGGTAAAGACACTGTTGCAGGAAAGTACGGTAACCTCTTTGAGATGTATGAACGAATCACTGGGGACGATCCCTATAAAACACCAATGATGATTTATCCCGCTGTTCACTATACGATGGGCGGTCTTTGGGTTGACTATAACCTAATGTCAACAGTTCCAGGTCTTCACGTTTTAGGAGAGGCCAACTTCTCAGATCACGGCGCAAACCGATTAGGTGCTTCCGCCCTCATGCAAGGTCTTGCAGATGGATACTTTGTTATTCCCTACACTCTTGGTCACTACTTAGCTTCAACTCCGCTTGAAAAAGTAACAATTGAAGATAACGCTTTCAAAGATGCTGAACAGGCCGTGAAGTTACAGACGTCTAAACTTTTAGGAATCAAAGGAAAACGTACTGTTGATCAATTCCACAAGGCCCTTGGTCACTATATGTGGGACTACGTAGGAATGAGCCGTAATGAAACTGGTCTCAAAAAGGCCATCAACGGCATCAGAAAACTGCGTGAAGAATTCTGGCAAGACGTGAACGTTCCTGGTGAAACTGGTGACTTTAACCTTGAACTTCATAAGGCCACTCGTGTTGCCGATTTCCTAGAACTCGGAGAACTCATGGCCCTTGACGCTCTTGAGCGTAAAGAGTCGTGTGGTGGTCACTTTAGAGAAGAATACCAAACAGAAGATAATGAAGCTAAACGTGACGATGAAAATTTCGCTCACGCTGCTGTCTGGGAATTCACGGGACAAAACTCAAGCCCAATTCGTCACAAAGAAGAATTGATCTTTGAAAACCTTAAACTTGCTACACGCTCGTATAAATAAGGAGCAATGATTTATGTCAGCAGCAAATACAATGACTCTCAACCTTAAGATCTGGCGTCAAAAAAACCCACAGACTGAAGGTAAATTAGTTGATTATCGCGTAGAAAATGTTTCTCCAGATATGTCTTTTCTTGAAATGATTGATGTTCTTAACGAACAACTTATTCACAAAGGTGAAGATGTTATCGCTTTTGACCACGATTGCCGCGAAGGTATCTGTGGTATGTGCTCCATGATGATTGATGGTAAAGCTCACGGTGGATTTAAAAACACCACGACCTGCCAAGTTCACATGCGTATGTATAAAAATGGCGACACCATCGTGGTTGAACCATTTCGCGCAAATGCTTTCCCCATCATCAAAGATTTAACCGTTGACCGTTCAGCTTTTGATAAAATCATCATGGCCGGAGGTTACATCACAGCAAACACTGGTAACGCTCAAGACGGAAATGCAGTCCTCATTCCCAAACCAATCGCAGACGAGGCCATGGATGCTGCCGCCTGTATCGGTTGTGGAGCATGTGTGGCATCTTGTCCTAACGGCTCAGCTATGCTTTTTATGGGAGCTAAGATTTCTCAACTTGCTCTTCTTCCGCAAGGGACTCCAGAATCAGCAAAAAGAACTCTGAACATGGTCCACACTCATGACACTCTTGGTTTTGGAAATTGTACAACTCATGCCGAATGTGAAGCAACTTGCCCTAAAGGCATTTCAATTGAGCACATCGCTCGCATGAACCGCGAGTATACCAAGGCCACTTTCACTTATTACGAAAAAAACCGTTCAGAAGGCGGAGCCTAATCTCACAGGGGACCTCACGGTCCCTTTCTTCTTAAAATTCAAACGTTCAAGGAGTTTTTATGCGTTTACTTGCTCTCGCAATGAGCTTCGTTTCTGTGTCCGCTTTTGCCTGTCCTGATCTTACTGGCAGTTACCCTATTTGTCGTATGGCCTCTGGTGAATTAACCAGTACCAACGATGTCATCATTTCTCAGACCGAATTAAATGGTATCACCACGTATTCATATGCATCTACCGACACCGCAGACTATCAAAGAGTGACCGTTGAAATCACGGCCGATGGGCAACCTTATTCTGAGGACGTAACAGATCCTGAAACTAATGTAACTTACACAGAAACCTCCAGTGTGCATTGTATGGGCGAAATCCTTCACATTGTGATCAACACTTCCCATCAAGGACAAGCTCTCGGAACAACCAATGTAGAGGTTAATAAAACGAGAAACCAACTCATCCAAAAAACTTACGGCTCATTCATGGGTCATGATTTTTCTGAAACAACTGTTTGCGAATAAAAAAGGTGGTTACCATGAATAAATTTTTTATCCTCTTGATCCTTATTTCAACGTCGGCCGCTGCTTGCCCAAATCTTGCGGGTCAATATGCCACTTGCACGGGCACCACAGGGCAGATGGATGCTCCGACAAAAATCGAGATCTATCAAACTATACGTAATGGCATAACAACTTATACCATGACTTCAACTGAGCCAGAAACTGGTGAGAGAAGCACGGAAACTTTTAAAACTGATGGTCGGACTTATAATCAATCCACAAGGGATCCAGACACCGGAGTGACTTTTTCACAAAAAACCTTGGCCACATGTGTAGGAGATACTTTAGTTCTAAATGTTAACATCACTATTGAAAATGAAGCTTTTGCTGAAATTAAATCTGTTATGACAAAGATAGGAACAGAGTTTAAACAAATCAGTACTGGAACTTCTATGGGTCAACAAATCCAAGATACAATTACCTGTTTATAAGTAAAATGGGGCCCAAGACCTACGCATCAAAATGGTTCCTCCGTCCTCTTTAAGTTTTTTTTCTTCGACGTTCTTATTTCGCACGGGCCCACTTCGGCCCCATTTTCTTTTAAATTTCACTCTATTTCCGAAGTGGATCAAGGCAAGCTACTAGAATTGGGATAGATTTAGATGCGTCGTCCCTGGCCACTCACTTTGGGACGTTGGTAGATACAAAATATTATTCAGCACCACTATCACAAATCACATCGGACGAAACTCGTCTTGCAGTATCCGTAACATGGCCTTCAAAACTGCCATCAAATGAACATGACTTTAAAACAATTTGATATCCCTCGGCCAAACCATCTAAACGCTGCTTAAGACCCATTTGACCACAATGGATGCTACTTTCTACGAGTGGAATTTCCACATTGTTATTAATAATAAAAAGACCCGTCTCAAGAGTAAGTGATTCTACACCCTCAAGTTTTGACTCTTTAAACCTGCACACCGCGTCAACAGCAAAAGCTTCACTTGCAACAATGAAAAATAAAACAAATACGGATAATGATTTTCTCATGCAGTTTCTCCTGAAAAAGCGAATACATAAACATAACATCACATGAACTTGCTTGGTACCAGCGCATTTTGACACTGGACATTTTTTCCTATTAAAATGGCCTCATGCTTATTTACGATAATACATCCATTGCCTTTATGAAAAAAAGTGAGGAAATGGTTAAGAAAATTTTAGAGGAGATGAACGTTAAGGTCATGCGTTCACGATTTTTTTGGAACAAATATTTATATCCCATAAATGTTGTCGTGTATGAAGGAAAAGCATTGGGCCACTTTGATCACCGCTATCTTCAGATTGCTTTGAATAGAAAACTTATTTATTCGGCCAAAGACTCTGTGACACGAGACATCTTGCGTCATGAGCTTGCCCATTATTTTACTTATATTGTTCATGGCCCGGATGTTGAAGTCCACGGTCCCGAGTTTCATGACATTTGTAAACAATTTGGTTTTTCACCCGACGTGGCCCGGGCCACTATGGATGTTCCAGAAAGTAATCACTCTAAAGAAGGAGACCTTGCTTCAGAAAAAGTTTTAGAGAAAGTAAAAAAACTTTTGCAGCTCGCGCAGAGTTCAAACACCCACGAGGCAGATCTAGCAACAGTTAAGGCCAACTCACTTCTTCTTCGTCACAATCTTGAATTTATCCATAACGAAGATGAACCTATTTACGTGGATCGTTTTCTTCATCGTGCTCGCAAAGATTCAAAACTCATGGCCATCATGTCGATCCTTCGCCACTTTATCGTCAGACCTGTACTTAATGTGGGTGGAAAATCTTGTTGTATTGAAGTCTCAGGCACTCTTACGAATGTGAAACTAGCTCGATATGTGGCCGAGTTTTTAGACAGAGAGCTAGACCAAATGTGGACGCATGCTAAAAAGAAATTTTCTTTTGAAGGCCTTCGTGCCAAAAATTCTTTTTTTATCGGTGTGGCCAAAGGTTATGAACAAAAAATCAATAAGACCAAATCTGAATTCACAACTGAGGAACAAAAAGGTCTCATCATGTGTGAAAAAAAACTGAATCTTAATTTAAAGGTCATTTATAAGAAAAAACTTGGTTCTGTAACATCAAATCAGTCTACGGATAGTTTTGCCAGTGAGGCCGGAGTCAGCGCTGGCCATAAACTTTCTGTGCGTCACGGGATTGAGGGTAAAGAAAAAAATTTGTATCTCCCCCACTAACTATCGTAGAATATCCCAACCTTCGGGAGGGACCCTATGCAAGATTTTATTACGTTATTTAAATCGATTAATAAATATGATCTCGACAATCAGCTAGAATTTGAAATTCACTCGCCAGGATCCATCACATATAAGATGCACATTGCTGACAAACACTTAAGCTCACCCAACACCGCTCATGGGGCGGTAATCTCAGGTTTCATGGATTGTGTTTTAGGACTTTCTGCTCTTTCTCAGGCAATCACGCAGAATAACCTCACTTCCACTGTTGAGTTTAAAATCAATTTTATCAAACCAGTGAAACTTGGTGAAGAAATTGTAGGCCAGGGGAAAGTCATTCATACAGGTAAAAGCCTTCTTATTAGTTCGGCAGAAATCCGTAATTCTCGATGTGAACTTGTGGCCGTGGGTCAGGGCACATTTAATACTTATCCATTCAGTAAAAAGGATTTCCTCAATGACTTCACTACCACTCGCTAAGCGATCGCTTCTTCTTGGTACCCTGCTTCTGGCCACCGCGGTTCTTATAGGTGCTTTTGGAGCTCACGGACTAAAAAGCATAGTCACACCAGAAAAACTTGTGACCTTTGAAACTGGTGTCCGTTACCATTTTTATCACGGCATCGCCTTGATCCTTCTAGGTCTATTTCATCAGATGTACCCCACATCAAAAATCACAATCCCTGCATCTGCGTTTTTGGTGGGAATTTTGCTTTTTTCGTTTAATTGTTATTTTTATGTTTTAACCGACATCAAAACTTTTGCGATGATAGTGCCAGTGGGGGGAGTTTTGTTCGTTATAGGATGGGCGATGTTTTTCTTTAATGTCTTAACAATGAAAGAGACTTAAACATTTTTTGCGTTCACACCATAGGCCCATTTATGTTGCTGGCCAATGACCCTGAAAGGTAAACCGAAATGTTCATTGAGCTGAAGCATGTGCTGAAAACGATTCATCGGAAATTCTTCACCAGGCTCGTAGCATGGAGTAAGACACCAAGGAACTGACGGAGCATTATTCTTTTTTACGAAGTGGTAAGCATCAAAAGTCGCTTCAAAATCTTTTTTATCTGATACGACGGCCTTGACTTGAGCTTTATGTGAATATTCAGATATGAAACGAAACAGAAGTTCTTTTGAAGTCTTAACTTCTGTTGATGGCGTTTTAAAATCATAAGAAATAAAATCTACAAGATCAAAAACCTCTTTCACAATTCGAGTTCCGGCCGCTTCAAGATTTATGGTGTAATCACGGGCCTTAAGTTCTTTAATCAGTTCAATCAGCGAAGGAATATGGGATGGGTGAAGCGGATCCCCGCCTGTAATTGAAATACGTTTTATGATGTCTTGAGAAAGTGTTTCAACTTTAGACATAACATCATCTAGATCCATGGTGAAGCTGGGGTCAAAATCCCAGGTTTCTTTGGTGTCACAATTGACACAGCCAATATGACACCCTTGAAAACGCACGAAAACCTGCGGAATTCCAACATGAATTCCTTCACCTTCGGTGGCACGATAAATGGAGTTGATAAGTAGAGTCGTCATGGGGCGGGACTATAGCACGCCTTAGAAGAAAGTGAAAACATCGAGATTTCAATCAGTTTGCTCAAAGTAAATTTTACAACTCGGGACATTATTTTTATGATTAAGCCTCAGATATTCTTACAATAAGGGTCATATGAAAAAACTTAACTTCTTGGCCACTGGACTATGCCTAGCTCTTCTTCAGAGTTGTGGGAATGATATTGCCTCGGGTTCTCGCAAAAATTCGGGCACTGGCCTCTCATCCACTAAACCCGCTGCCACTGGTGATGCTCCAATCATTATTCCGGACACAATTGCTGTTGCTTCTCATATGTATCGTGAAAAAGGGACCATGGTTATCAGTTACGCTGAGGAAATGGCCAAAACTCTCGCGAACACACTACCTGATGCCTACCGTAAAATACCTAATATACTTATTGATGACGAAGGCAAAAATGTTACAACACGCGACACTTTAGGCAGACCCAGTGTCATGTGCGGAATCGGTGATGATTTTGAAGGTGTTAAAACCCGCATAGCAGATTGCTCTGCTAAAAATGCTGACCGCTCATTTTGGAACGGGAACGCTCATGGAACTTCTGGTGAAGCCGTTTGGGTTCTTGTCACTCGCAGTGGAACAGGACTTGAGACTTGGCGTGATAATAGAACAGGCATGATCTGGTCTGATGTTTTAAGTGCTGGTTCCAATTGGTGCAAAGCTTCTGGTAATACTCAACAACCTACAAGTCCCGCAACAACTGACTGTAATGCTTTAGCGGCCAGTGATAGTTTATGTGCCGGAAATATTTCAATGGATGGAATTGGCCCACATATCGTTTGGAGACTTCCAACTCGAAATGATTATCTTCAGGCTGATTTAGATGGTGCACGTTTTGTCCTTCCCAATCGGGGATTAGCTTGGACGGCAACTATTAATTCTAACATCATCACTCGCAACGAGGCCTGGGCCTATCGATTAACGAATGGAACCCTAGAAGTGAGTGAGCTTACTTCTCTTAGACAAGTTCGTTGTATCGGTGTACCTAAGCCTTAATGAAAATTGAAGAAATCTACAAAAAGATCATTGATAATCTGGCCTTCGGAAACCGTGGGCTTACACGTTTCAGCGCTAAGGAAATGGAAGAGCTGGAAGTGGCCTACACAGATGCCTTGACGCATAGAGATGTACCTATGTTGGAGAAAATTCTCTGTCTCATTGAACATAGCTCCAGTCTTCATCATAAATTTGAAAATTCCCTCTTAGAAACGCTTAAGCTCGACCTTCCTGATCATGTACTCATTTTTGCTCTCAACGGTGCTCGAAAACACATCATTTCCGCCCGTTTTCAAAAAGGTCATCGATTGGACTTTCATTTTCTCGAGATCCTTAAAAATCTCCTTCACGCCAAGTCTCCAGAGGTCGTGGAATGGACTCTCAGAACGATTGAAGAATGTGGCAATCAAGGTGTATATTTCTTGAGAGAATTTGATAAAATAAAACCAGCACCGTGGAAATGGTTTAATCCACACCAAAGGGCCGTGAGAGAAATCATCACTCTCCTTGAAAGACGCTGGAGTCATTTTGAAAAACATCCATCATGATGATCCTAATACGATTAAAGAGATCATCCAAAAAATAGAAAACATGGCGGGCATGCCTGCTATTGATTTAGAACTTCCTCAAGATGTTCAAGTTAAAATCCGTGTAAATGAATCTGTGAGTCCCGCAAAATTTAAATCAGATCCACTCATTCCTGGCGGGTTCATCGCTAATTCCCTCACTATTCGCGCCATGAGGCCTAATCTTTTTGTCGTGGGAGATTCTTTGGAAGACTTAAGTGAAATTTATGAATGTGCTTGTGGCCAAGAGTTTGACATACAATTCTGGAAGATTTGCCCTTATTGTGCAAAAGAGATCAAATGTTAATAGTGCAGAAGTTCCACTCCATTCATGAAATAGATCCTGAATTCATTACCAACCTCGAAGTGCTTCTGCAAGAAGACATCGCAAGTTTTGATACTCTCATCCAACGTCATGATCGTGCTCCTCAAACAGATGTATTCACCTATTTTTTATTTTTTGGGCCCACTCAAAATGCTCCCATTGGTTTTGCTCAATTATGTTTAAGAAGCATTCCCACCAAAACTCTTCTACCTTGGTGGAAAAGATGGAAGTTCTGGAATAAATCTCATGAGAGCTGGAAGCAGGCCACTTGGCAAGTGGGAGACGGTAGTGGTGGTCTATGTGTTTTTGATCCACGTTTTGCTCGCTCTGGTAAAGAGAAAATGCTTGAACTCTTCAAAGAGTACGAAAAGCGTGAGGACATCAAGGCCCAATCTTTTTACACTCTTCGTGGATTACAAGAAACAAACGTCAGCTGGCCTCTAACAAAAAACTGGAGCAAAGAATTTTTTGTTCTTGAGCCACTTTTTAAATCCTCAAAAACCTACGAAGACTATTTAAAAAATCTGACTCATGAGCTGCAATCTCATGTGAAACAGAGTTGGAAAGATCTTCATTCTAAATCTGGAATTGCCCTAGGTGATTACCCCTGCACTTCTGAAACACCTCATGCTCTTCCTATCGAAAAAGATCTTTTAGATGTTTGGGAAAAATGGGGAGCGCAGGTTCTAACTTTTGAAAAAGATAATAAAGTTCTGGGCTGCCTTCTGCTCCTTAAAGGCAGAAACGGTAACGTCTTTTTTGAACCGTTCCCTTTTGAGTCTGAAGGTCAGGCAATTGTCCATGATGAGCTTTATACTCAGTATGCTCTCCTGAAATTTTTTGACATGCCTGAAGCGAGAAAATGTCATTTGATGAAATTTGGTGTGAAACTTGTTTTTGAAGACAAAAACGAACTTCAGTTTTTTCAAGAACAAGGCTTTCAGTGCAAAACAGTGAATCAAACTTTTTTCTCCCGAATGGAAGAACTGCTTCATCCCCTATGAGTGAATCTCAATGGATTTTGTCTATAGTCACTTCATTTTACGATAAGGCAAAATCAGACATTCTTATTGGATATCATTTTCGTTTCATCAAAGACTTTGATGAACATATTCCTCGCATCGCCATTTTTTGGGAACAACAGCTTCTCACCACAACTCTTCAAAAAGTCGTGCCACCTTTTGATATGATTAAGGCCCATATACCACTTGGTATTAAACGTGGAGAAATTGGTCGCTGGCTTGTTTTATTTAGAAAAACACTTACAGAAAAATCTGATCCCCAGTTTGAGGGCCTTGCAACTTTATGGAATGAACGACTTACACTTTTTGAAGGGATTTTTTTAAGGTTTCTTCGCCTCTAGGTATTTTGTTACAAACTCCTCTAAGAGAGGCTCACCAGACACATCGTCTAAAACCCAGTTACGAGTATAATAGCCACGAATTTTTTTTGAAGCGAGAATCGCCTCTTTTTCTGTGAGGTACTCAATCGCAATAAGATTTAATTCTCTTACTTTCACAATATGGGCCGACAAACATCCATCTGGATAACTTGAACAAGTCACACCTTCATTCATGTTACGAGGAAGAACCATGGCCACTGTAGGATCTGCCGCTTGCGCGATCTTAAAAAGATCCTCTTTAGTGTACGTAAGCTCTTTTTTGCAGGCCAAAATAAAAAGTAGAAGAAATAAAAACTTCATTTTCAAAAAGCAGTTTCTTTTAAGGCCATCTCAAGAGTTGGATAACGGTAATGAAATTTTTTCTCCGTAAACTTACGAGGAAGAACTTTCTGGCCACTCAGAATCACAGTCGACATTTCTCCAAAAATGGCCTTTAAGGCAAACGCCGGAGCCGGAGCAAAAGCAGGACGTTTAAGAACTTTGCCTAGGGCCTTACTGAATTCAGCATTCGTCGCAGGATAAGGAGCCGTGCCATTGTACTCACCTTCAATTAAAACATTTTTAAGTGCTTCAATAAACATGCTGGCAAGATCTTCGATATGTATCCAACTCATATACTGTTTACCTGTTCCAATTGGACCACCAGCTCCCAATTTAAAAATCGGAAGCATTTTTTTAAGAGCACCACCACCACGTCCAAGAACCACTCCCACACGAATGATCACAACTCTTACACCTATGTTTTTAATTTTTTTAGCTTCTGTTTCCCAATCTTTACAAACGTTGGCCAAAAAATCAGTGCCCATAGATGATGTTTCAGTGATCTCTTCATTACCTCTGTCACCATAAACACCTATAGCAGACGTTGAAACAAAAACTTTGGGTTTTATTTTAAGTGCATTGATCGCCTCAACTAAACGGGCCGTGCCATCAATTCGAGAATGGTAGATTCTTTTTTTTCTTTCTTCGTCCCATTTTTTGTCGGCGATCCCTTCACCCATAAGATTAATAACACCATCCACTCCGTCAAAAGCTTCTTGAGGTGGAAGCTCATTATTGTTTGACCATTGAATATACTTACATTGGCTTCCCAGAGAGATAGCTGCCTTAGCGATGTTACGGGTTAGAACGACAACCTCGTTACCAGAATCTAAAAGCTGTCGAACAAGTACTTTTCCGACAAATCCAGTAGCACCTGTAACTAAAACTTTCATGCATCAACACCTTTGAAAAAAATCTTTATCTTATTCTATCCTGTTCTCTGCAAAGGGTTAAGTACTTCCCATCTACAAAAACTAAACATTACTGAAGATTTATGGAGCAATGAGGGCAAAAAGGGTAATCTTAAGATGAATTTAATATGACGCCAGTGCTCTGGAGCCCCCATGAATGAAGCTTCTTATACGATAATCGGCGCTGGTCTCTCAGGTTTACATTTGGGCCAGCTGTTGAAAAAAAATCCGGCCAAAACAATTATCCTGGAAAAATCTCCCGGCCTAGGGGGAAGAGTGGCCACCCGCCGTATTGAAGGACTTGGTTTTGATCACGGTTGTCCTTTAATTCAGGACTGGCCAGATATAAAATCCTTTTTGAATCATTATCTGCCTGATTCTGTTCTAAAAAAAGAGCAAGATGATTTTTATCTAACCGGGGGCATGAACCAGTTAGGTAAGGCCATGGCCCAAGACCTTACTGTGCACCGAAATGTGCGGGTGTCCTACTTAAAAAGAGAAGACCATAAGTGGATTGTTATGACTGATGAAGGCCCCATTTTCCAATCAGAAAAAGTTGTACTCACTGCCCCTTTACCCCAGGCCCTTGAACTTCTCATCAATAGCGACATTAAACTAAATGATGAAAATCGTCTGCGCTCCATTCAATATAGCAAAGGCATCATGGGACTTTTTATTGCCAAAGATTTACCTTCGCTCTTTAAAAAGATTCATCCTGAAGGCCATGAACTTTTTTTTATGAAAAAAAGAAATCTGCATCCAGATGGTTTGGTCTTTATGAGTAATGCCAACCTTTCAGAAGAGTACTTTGCTCAAAATGACTTCGAAGTTTTACCTATCATCATCAATAAGATCCAAGAATCCTTAGGTACGGCCCTCTCGTATAGCTCGTATCAAATCAAACGATGGCGTTATGTAAAACCACTTAAATCACTACAATCTCCCTATTTGGAAGTTGCCCCTAACCTTTTCCTTATCGGAGATAGCTTTTTATATCCTGACATAAGAGGTTCTTTCCTATCTGCTGAAGCATTGGCCAAAGTTTTGTAGTGAATGCATAATTAAACCATGAATAAAAAAATCGGCTTAGTCATGACCGGTGGTGGAGCACGTGCCGCATATCAGGTCGGTGTTGTTCGTGCACTGTACGAAATCTTAGGCAAAAAAGATCAATTCGCCCAGGTTATCACTGGAAATTCTGCTGGTGCCATTAATGCGACCTATTTAGCAGCATCAAACGAGAGCTGGGATAAAACGACTAATAATTTAATCAAAATTTGGGAAAACCTCAAACCAAACAACATCTTTGATCTTAGAACAAAAACGATCTCTCAGCTTGGCATGAAGTGGCTCTCTGGCACACTTTTGGGTGGTATGACTTCAAGCGGCAGCACCGTGAACTACCTTCTTGATACCCATCCTTTAAAAAATCTTTTGCAAAAAGAAATTGATTTTGATCAGCTCAATAAAAACATCACAGACAAAAAAATTTATGGGGTGGGACTCTCCACCACCAATTATAATTCGGGCAGCAGTGTTATTTTTTACCAAGGCTCCAATCAGATTCAAGACTGGGCCCGCTCGGATCGTTTTTCCTGCCGAGAAGATTTAAATTTAAATCATCTTATGGCCTCAACAGCTATTCCGTTTTTTTTTCCCCCCGTAAAAGTAAGGGAGAGTTATTTTGGTGATGGCTGTATCCGACAAACCACACCCCTTTCTCCAGCGATTCATCTAGGTGCCGATAAAATCATTGGTATTGGCATTCGTTATCCTCATCAACAAAATCGCATGATGGACATGGCCTTTTCACCGATCAGTAATCCTCCTATCGGCCAGATCGCTGGAGTCATGTTAAATGCGATTTTTTTAGATTCACTGGAAGCTGATGTTGAACGCCTCCATCACATCAATGCGCTCATGCAGGAAAAATCACCTGACAAATTTAAGGCCATTCCTATTTTAATGATCAGACCTTCACGAGATTTAGGTAAGATGACTGAAAAACTTAATAACGATCTTCCACTATCTCTTCGATATCTTTTAAAAGGAATTGGGGTTTCTGACACCAAAGGTCTGGATCTTTTAAGTTATCTGGCATTTGATGGAAGTTATACCAAGCCCTTAATCGAGCTTGGTTATGAAGACACATTTAAAATGGAAAAAGATATCCTCGAATTTAACGACGTCTAATACCACGGTTTCTTTTTACTGGACCCTCTTCGCTCTTACCGCGGAAAGCAACATGTTTTTTAACTACCACTTTTTTCTTCACCGGTTTTTCCGACTTCATCTTTTCTTCTGGAATAATGTCCAGATTTAGATGTTTCTGATTCATGATCGACTCATTGATCTGAGCAATCATTTTTGAATCATGGTGGGCCACAAGATTATAAACGATGCCCTTACGTCCACCACGAGCGATACGGCCGCATCGGTGAAGATAATAAATGCCGGTTTTAGGTAAACCGTAATTTAAAACCCAAACAAGATCCGCAATATCTATCCCACGGGCAGCAATATCTGTGGCCACAAGAACCTGCGCTTTTTTCTCAACGAAGGCCTTAATAGCACTTTCACGCTCTTTAATTTCAAGATCTCCATGAAGGAGACGCATTTTTAGTTTTGGCATTTTTTCCGCCAAATATTTAAAAAGATCCTCGGCCTGGTTACGTTGATTTGTAAAAATGATGCCTCGGCCTTGAGCTTGTTTTTCAAGAAACATTTTAACGACCATGTCTTTTTCTTCAGTCGTTACTTTGACGTTATAAGTCTCAATGCGAGACTGAGGAGCATGAGAAGCATCTGATGCTATTTTAGCAAAATCGACATCAATAAATTTCTCAAGGATATAATCCTCTACTTCCGTTGGAAGTGTGGCCGTGATGAAATTAAACTGAGTCATGTTCATATCAAAATATTCGATGATAAAATCCAGATCTTTTTTAAACCCCATATCAAATAACTGATCGGCCTCATCAAAAACCACATACTGAAGTTGATTAAGGCTTAATTCTTTTTTCTGAAGCGCACTTTTGACCCGAGAAGGTGTAGCAATAAGAATCTCATAAGAATCATTGGCCACTGACTTCATCTTGGCACTTGTGTCTCCACCTGTAAGATCTCTCACCCGAAGTTTAAGGTGATGAGAAATGCCTTTAAATACACCGTAGATTTGTGTCGCAAGTTCGCGAGTAGGAGCAATGATCATGGCATAAGGAGCGCCTTTGGCGGTATTACGATGACCTTGATCTTCTTTCTGTTTTAAACGAGATGCAATCGGAAGAGCATAGGAAAGAGTCTTTCCCGAACCTGTTTCAGAAAGAACAATAAGAGATTTCCGATTAAGAATCTCAGGAATAACTCGTTTTTGAACCAATGTGGCAGTTTTAAACCCATGTTCTTTGAAATAATCTTCAAGTTTAGGATGAAGATCTGCTGATAAAAATGCCATGAAGTCCTCGATATAATGTAGAGAAGTGCTACTTACCACTGCCCCTTAGGGTTTGTCAGGCGCCTTAGGTAAAATATTCTAAATATCCCTAAGTTCAAAAACTCACTAATATTAAGAGGATGAATAAATTTATACACCCACTTTTAGTCTTTTTTGTCATGGCCCTCCTTACTTCACCTGTGCACGCTCAAATCTTTGATCTAAACGTCACAAGTTATGGGAGCTTAGGGGCCAATACCACCTTTAAAAATTTCGTGGATGCTGAAATTTTGAAGGTTGAGAATAAGGTCAATAGTGATCTTCCAAATGCAGAACCTAAACGTTTAATGCAAGGGATGGCCAACTCTTCGGCCATGGCCACTAAAGGAGTGGGTACTGATTATGCTTCTCATATGGATGTTTTTTTAGTCGGAGCAAGTCTTGGAGCAGGAGTTGACTTAGAAAAACAATCGAATTCTGATAGTGACTTCAGTGGCGTGGGTGTGGCCCCAGGAGTCGTTGTGGGTACGAATCTTGGATTTATTGGTTACAACCGCTGGGCCATGTACGTGAACTTTATGAGCTACCTTCATAAACAGAAATTGAGCACCAAACCCGGCGAAGAATCCTCTGCAGAGATTGGCATGTTCACACTTGGCACTCACTTTCGTTACAATCTGATTCATAGACAGGGTGGAAAACTTTTAGGATGGGGCGGATTAAAACTTCATTTCGGTTATGACTATAACTCCACCGCTCTTAATTTTAAAAGCACCATTCGCAAAACAGTGAATGAGACTAGCTCCTCAAACGAACAGATTCGAGGAACCATTATTGGGAATCCAGAAGCCGTCATCGATGTGGCCACCCATACGATACCTTTAGAAATCTCAACTGATATACAGGTACTCTATCTTTTTAGTTTTTATACTGGTCTGGGAACCGATGTGAATTTTGGTGGCGCTAAGGGCAAGGCAAATCTAAACGCTGATGAATCAAACCTCACTTGTACAGGAGGTGCCTGTGGTGCAGGTGAAGTGATAAAAGTTCTAGCTTCGGCCAATATCAACGAAAAAGCGAGTGTCTCTCCTCTCTTTTTAAGAGGCTTTTTTGGAGCTCAGATCAATCTTCCCTACTTACGAATCTATGGCCAGGTAAATAAAAACTTTGGCGATGACCTTATCGGCGTGGCCGCTGGCGCCCGTTTTGTTTTTTAGTTTTTCGCCATAAAGAAGGCTGTCTGTATCCGCCAATTCCCCAAAGACCATTTTTCTTTTCGCGGGCCTCTTTTTGTAATCTTAAATAAAACATTTTCTCCGCAGCAGACGAAAACTGAGCATAAGGATAAAATCCGGTGCACCCTTCTTGAATCAAACGTTCAGTCACTCCTTTCAAATTTCCTAATAACCTTCCATAAACATCACGAAATCCTACTATCAAGATTAGTTCTTTTTGTTCATGTAAAACCCTCACTAAACATTTTTTGGCATACTCTCCCACCCCGTCTGGCTGGGATAGCTCCGGGGCATCGATTAGAAAGAGCCTGAGTCTCTCTTTGAATGGCCCAAATTTAATAAGAAGTGTGTCCCCATCATAAACCTTGAGAACTCTTATTTTGTAAGTCATCGGAAGTTCTAAACGAACAAAAAAGAGTGCGGTTATAGGTATAAATAGAAAACGTAAATCCACCATGCCTTACATGTAGGTGAGTGTCTGCTCTTTGGCCTGTAAGAACTACTACTGGACTAAAAGAAGTCCACAAAAGAAAAATAATCTGTTAGGGTTCGCCTATACCTTTACTGGAAACGCCGGGGTGACAAACCTCTGGAAAACTTATGCCCAAGGGATACACGATGGATGTTCGATCAGAAGTCAATGAGCACTTCAAATTCACTCTTCAACACGTAGATAAAAACTGTGGCGCCCGGGCCGGGATCATCCATACTCCACACGGAGAAATTGAAACTCCCGTTTTTATGCCCGTTGGTACCCACGGTGCGATCAAGGCACTTCAGCCTAAAGAACTCGTAGACATGTCTATTCAAATTCTTCTCTCAAATACATACCATTTACACTTAACTCCAGGCTCTGAGCTCATTGCAAAGGCCGGGGGCCTTCACAAATTTATGGGCTGGGATCGTGCAATTCTCACAGACTCTGGTGGGTTTCAAGTATTTTCTCTTCAGAAAAACTCCATCACTGAAGAAGGTGCAAACTTCAAAGGAGCGAAGGGAGAAAATGTTCTTTTAACTCCAGAGATCTCCATTCAAGTTCAGCAAAACTTAGGCTCAGACATCATGATGGCCTTTGATGAATGTATTCCTTACCCAGCTTCAGAAGAGTATGTGAAAAACTCTATCGCTCGAACTCACCGCTGGTTAGATCGTTGTGTGAACACTTGGAAAAATCCTAAACAGGCCCTTTTCGGAATTGTGCAGGGTGGAGTTTATGATAAATATCGCGAAGTCTGTGTAGAAGAAGTCACAAAAAGAAATCTTCCAGGATATGCCATTGGAGGAGTTTCTGTAGGTGAAGGTTCTGAGCATATGGAAAAAGTGGTGAAGTTTACTGCTCCCCTTATGCCAAAAGATAAACCACGGTATGTCATGGGCGTGGGAATGCCCGAAGATCTTTTAATGATCTGGGAGCATGGAATTGATATGAGTGACTGTATTATTCCCACTAAATTTGCTCGCGGAGGAACACTCTTCACTAATCGTGGAAAAATCCGCATTGAACATAAAAATTACCGTAGGGATTTTTTTCCGATCGAACCGAATCTAAAAGATTATGTGAACACGAATTTTACACGCGCTTACATCAAACATCTTTTTGATTCAAATGAAATTTTGGGACAAATTCTAGCGACGGCCCACAACATTGCATTCTATAAATCAATGGCCACAAGAGCTAGAGAAGCGATCTTTGAAGACCGCTTCTTAGAATTTAAAAATCAGTTTTTAGGTGGTTACAAAAGAGACTAACGTCTTGCTGGACGATAAATGGCATTAAGACCAGCAAGAGGAATAGGACTATTGAGGAATCTCTCATCACGTTTTTTCCCCCAAAGGAAATCTGGACGTGAGGCAGAAATCCACTCACCACCGATTACATTTCCAGAACCGTCAATTTCAAGAATATAATCATAGATTTTGAAACGAAAAGCTTGATGGGGTGTTCCTGTTACAGGCTCTTTAGATACAAAGTTAATTTCTCCACGTGCAACACGCTCTGGAGATTCAAATTGAAGTTCTTCCCCGTAAGTCATTTTGGTACTGACTTTCACTCTTCTTTCCACCCCGCTCATACGATCCTCAGGAGAAACCGTTTCTTCTCCGACAATAGAAGTAGAATAAGAAACAATAGGCTGATTCCAAACATCATTGTAACGATCGATATCAGCAACAAAACTTCTTGAGTGAATTCCAATCATATTCGTAAGAACCAAATGGAAAGCTCCGGCGTTGACATCACGGCATTTAGGCAGATTACTCTCTTCTTCTGTTGGTATGGGCAATTGTCCATCTCGAGCATCTTCTTCACCTGGAGCTTTTCCTCTTACATCACAACGCTCACCCACTCTTGAATAGTACCCCAAAGAGTTGTAAGCATCATGCATGGCCAGAAGGGCCTTCACATCAGAAGAGCCAAAAGTAACTTTTACTCCGTCTTTGTTGGTTAAAGAGACTTTGGCCGGTTCCGGATAATTTGCAGCTGCTTCTGCCCATCCGTGGCAAATTCCTTCCCACCATAAATCTCGTGCTGTGATTTTACTTAAAACTTTTTTTGTTAAAGTGTAGTTGTAGTCACTTTGAGAGATGTCATAGAGTTCGGCCGGGGAAAGATAAGAGAGTTCTGTTTCACTCATCGATTTAAGTTCTCTCAAAGTATTCAGTTTGTATTTAAAAGGTTGTGGATCCGGACTGTTCCAGCGGTAAGCTATACCTCCACGGTTGGAGGGCCAATATGTTTCCGACCAACCAAGACGAATGTCGTTAAGTCTTCCATTATTTGGAATTTCAGAAAGTCTTGTGACCATCTTAGAGCCCATGATCTGATTAAAATTCATCGGATTGTTAATTCCAGTGTAACGTTCAGCATGAACGTTAACTCCATAAATCAGAGCAACACAAACCACAAACTTTTTCATAGAACATCATCCTTGGTTAGAATATATGACTAAAATTTATATCGTGGTTTAAGGATCTTGCTCAAGAAGCAGTTTGGCCCCAACTTAAAACTCCACAGAGAAGTTTTAAATCACTGAAACTTAATTGCCTGGCCTAATTTTTTTCCCATATTCATTCTTAAGTTTTCTTAAGGATGTAAGAAAACTAGATGGATTCAATCATCTTGCTAATAATTTTTGTAAGTTTTTCTAAGTTTTCAAAACTAACGTTATGAAAAAGAGCTATTCTGAGTTGGTTACGATTTAATTTTCGATAAGACTCGATATCGTAAGCAACATTTTGCGAGCGCAAGACTTGAGCGATTTCATCCACTCGAAATTTATTATCTACATCAATGGTAGCAACAGTATGTGAACGAAAACGAACATCTTTTACAAAGGAAGAAAGATATTCTTTTTTTTCTGCCCAAGAATAAAGAAGGTCGGCTTTTTTCTTAGCTAATTCGATCACTTTTTCTTCACCTAATTTATTCATAAGTTTAACTTGTTCATTCATGTAAAAGATCGTGGAGATTGATGGCGTATTGTAGGTTTGATTCTGCCGTGAATTCTCAATGGCGTGAGACCATTTCATGCACTCTGGAATGTAGCGCCCCATATCTTTTTCGATTCTCAGGGCCCGCTCAATGGCCTTGGGAGACATGATGGAGACATAAAAGCCTCCCTCTGAAGCAAAAACTTTTTGTGGAGAAAAATAATAAATATCAGAATGATTAAAATTAATGGCAATCTGACCAGCACCTGATGTGGCGTCAATGGCCATCAATGTTTCAGAGTTTTTCAGCTTCGGCAGATCACTTATCATCACTCCCGTCGACGTTTCGTTTAATGTCGTACAAATCAAGTCATATCCAATCTTTTCATAGGGATTAATCCCCTGACCATTCTCTACTTTTTCCTCGGCTGTTTTAATCCAAGGGATAAGACTGTGGGCCTTAAACCATTTTTCAGAAAATTCCCCGCAAATAAAATGCAGAGATGATTTTTCTACTAAACCAAGTCCGATCATATCCCATAAAAATGTGGCCCCACCATTACCCAATACAACTTCATAACCTGCCGGCAATTTAAAATAAGTACGAAGACCATCCTGCAATTCATTTACAAGTTTTCTCACTTCGGACTTTCTATGGCCGGTGCCTAGTAAGCGGTGATGAGTTTTTTCTAAATCCCGAATGAATTCCACAGGAATAAGAGATGGCCCAACTCCAAAACGCGGATCACTTGGAACAAGCTCAGAAGGCACAGTAAAATGTTCGAACATAGGGGCAACTCCGAAAAATAAAAAACTTGATCTATGATAGCGATTGACCAAGAAATTTGGTAGTTTTTATAGAATGATAAAATATTTATTTGTTTTTTTGCTTTTAACTCAACTTATTCCAACTGGTTGGGCCAATACTGGCGCTGCTGAATCCGTATATGTAAATCTTGGAACTCACACCGAGTATTTTAACAAAGTTCAAACTGACTCGTCTGGCGATACGCGAAAATTCGAAATCGCCCCTACGGTCGGAGCTGGTATTGTGATTAATTTCCCCTACGATCGTTTCAAATTTCTCCCCGAACTTAATTGGGTTCTCCCCCATGATGGACTTAATAACAATGTTATCAAAAACCTTTTTATGTTAAGGGCCGATATTGGTTATGATCCTCTCGATTGGTTAAGATTTCGATTGGGATCAAGTATCATGCACCTGAACCAACATGGCCGGGGCGGTACAACTAAAATCAATAATGGAAATGGAACATCAACTTTTTTTAATCCTGATGAGAACCGTTCTAGCATCAACACAACTTTTGATCTCGGAGCTGAAATTTTATTTGAAGACTGGGCCTTGCGTTTACAAACATATACCTATTCACTTTTTGCTCATGATCAGCGGCAATTATCATATACTATCTTTATATCATATTACTGGGATCAGTGAGGATTCATGAAACTACTACTTTTTGTTTTAACTTTAAGTTCATACTCCTACGCTTTTACTCTTAATAATAATTTTGGTGGTTCATTTAAATCAAACAAGGTTAAGGTGCAAGTTGCTGGCAACTCTTCTTGTTCTGCTCAGACAGGAGTTACGATCTACGAACTGCAAAGTTTAGTTGAACATGCAATAGCCGATTATTGGGAAAATATACCAACAACAAATCTCAGGCTTAAAAATGATGGCTTCACTGACACCATTACTAATATGTACAGTGGAAGACTTTGTGCTCCCACGGACAGCACGTGCATTTCAACTGCTCCATCAGGAACTCTGATTCCCCCTGTTAATAACATCGTTATTAGCTGTAATAATGATCCAGTAAACTTCAACGGGGCCAACGTTTTTGCAGTCAGTATACCTAATAACTTTTCTGGCAAAAAGATCACTGGCTCAGTCATTTTAATTAATGACTCATCCACTGTTTTCTCAACACTTAACCGTGAAGATAAAATTGCTGTTTTGGCCCATGAAATTGGCCATGCCATTGGTCTAGGTCATTCAAAAGATGATGCGGCATTGATGTACTATAAACAAGTCGATATGAGACGCAACTTAGGTCAAGACGATATTGATGGCGTCAGTTATCTGTATCCAAAACTTGCCGACGCCTGTGGCCTTTTTGGTGCCACGATCAATGACGTTACGAAAATTCCACCGACCCTGGCCCAGATGGGAATTAGTTTTTTTATGATGCTTATTTTGGCCAAATTATTTAAGCAGATCAGAAGAAATCTAAGAAAGACTTCTTTATCTTAGCCAACGAAGACTCGTACCTCGTCTTTTGCATTCTTCCTCATAGGCCTCAAAGATCTCTTCTTCTTCATTATTAAGAAGAGTCTTATCTACAAGGGCCGGATCAAATCCAATATAAACAAATGGTTTAAAACGAAGCATGCCAGGAAAATCGGGATGCTTTTCAGTATAAACGATGTTCTCTAGACGTACTCCACCAAAGCCTGGAATATAAATTCCGGGCTCAATAGAAACGGCTTGGCCAACTTTCATGGGTACATTTGAAATCGTCGACAATCTCACTCCAGGCTCATGAACGTGAATTCCCACTCCGTGCCCAGTCCCATGATTATAATCGTAACCCTTTTTTCTCATAGCAGAACGAGCGATACCGTCCAAGACATTGCCCTTTGTTCCTTCAGGAAAAACGGCTGCCTGACAATTCAAAAGTCCCTTCAAAACTAAGGTATACATTTCGATCATTTTTGCATGAGGCTTTTTAGTTGAATCCGCAAAAAAAGTACGAGTGGTATCTGTGGCCCAACCACCTTCAAAATAACCACCTGAATCAAGAAGGATCATATCCGTTTCTTTAATCACGACTTCATCAGAAGGATCACCATAATGAATGATAGATCCGTTGGCACCCACACCAGCGATGGTATTAAAACTCAGCTCAATAGCACCCTGTTCCTGATATTTTTTAGTCGTCTCATGATAAAGATCAAGCTCAGTAATGCGTTTACCTGACTTCACAGATTCTTTGACCCATTTAATGGTGTTAAATATGGCCTTATCAGCTTTTCGAAATGAGGCCTCCATCTGTTGGATCTCGAGTGGCTCCTTGATGGATTGATACTCGTAAAGACCACCAGACTTTTCAACCAGTTTTTCAGTTCCAAAGATGTTCACTAACATACCAAAGTCAGCAGAGTTCATCATGTTAGGATCAAAACTCACTTCATTGAGATGAAGAATGTTTTGTAATCTTTCAAGTTCACGAGGCAAATCTTTAAAATGAAGAGAAATAAACTCTAAACCATATTCTTTTTTTGCTTTTGCCGAAACTGCAGTATCTGGAGTGATAAAAACGTAAACTTTTTCTTTGGTGACTAAGGCTTTTGAATAAAAGCTGCTTAAGAATGGAAGATGATATCCACGACAGTTTGTAAGCCAAGCAATCGTATCTAAGGCCGTTACAAACATCGCCCTTTTTTCATCCATAAAGATAGAGCGTGTTTTTTCTAATGTATCTCGACCACGCCATTCACGTTGAACAAATTGAATTTCTTTTGGTTTTGGTAAGGTGGCAAATTCAATAACTTTTGCCAGTTCACCAGATTCTAAAGCAATGGTCTCAGGGGTCACTGCACTAAGACGTTTTAAATATCCCAAGGCCGTGCGGTCTGCTTCATACCCTAAACGTTTGATTCCCATTTTTTTTAAATCAGAAATTAATTCTGCAGTTGTTGAAGAATCACCTCCAACTTTAACAACCTCAACATGTTGAGCGTCTACTTCTAGATCGGCCTGTTCGTGATAACGGCCATCAACATAAAGCCTTACTCGACCATTCATTGGAACAAGAACTTCGGCCATGGAACCAGTAAAACCCGTAATATAAAAACGGTGATTGTCTTCTAATGGCACATATTCGTTTAAAAAGGGGTCAAAACTTGAAATGTATAGACCTTCAAGGCCACGGTCAGTCATAACTTTTTTTAGTTTTTCTACGTTTGAGATGATAGTTTGATTTGATAGAGTGAAGGCTTTTTTCATACAATAATCCTCGCTAGAGATAAAAATACCCCCCTCTCTCATTCTTGGGAAGACTTTTATGAAAATCGTTAAGCCAGTTTATTACGGTGATTACCTTCAACTACCGAAACTCTTGAATTCTCAGGCCCCTGAAAGTGCAAAATATGGTGATGCTGCCCATGATGAGACACTTTTTATCATCATTCACCAGACCTACGAGTTGTGGTTTAAACAAATCCTTCACGAACTTGACTCGGTGAGAAACTTAATGGAAAAACCTTTTGTTCCATCCACTGATCTCTCAATCATTAATGCCCGCTTAGAACGAGTCACAACGATTCAACAACTTTTAGTCGATCAGATTCAGATCATGGAAACCATGACCACTATCGATTTTATGGAATTCAGGGATTATCTTGTACCGGCGTCTGGATTTCAGAGTCTTCAGTTTCGTTTAATTGAAGCGACTTTAGGAATCAAACCCCATCACCGCATGGAAGTTGAAAAACAATTCTTCACCTCCCGTTTAAAACCAGAGGATAGACACATTCTCGATCAAGCTGAAACGAAAATCAGTGTTTTTGAATTAATTGAAACCTGGTTGTCTCGCATGCCTTTTAGCCAATTTGAAAATTTTGATTTTTGGGGAGAGTACTCAGCTGCCGTTAAAAAGATGCTCGATCAAGATTTCAAAATTATCTCAATGAATCCCATTTTAGATGATAAATCTCGTGCCATGGAATTAAAAAACCTTGAAACAACGAAAGTAACTTTTAATACCCTGTTAGATACAAATCTTTTTGATGCCCATAAATCCCAAGGTAAAGTTCGCCTCTCACAGAAGGCCATGCTTTCGGCCGTTTTCATTTATCTTTATCGAGATTATCCGGCCCTTCAAATGCCCTTTCGTATCCTAAACAATCTCGTTGAAATTGATGAGAAATTTACCACATGGAGATACCGTCACTCCATTATGGTACAAAGAATTCTGGGTTCAAAAATTGGAACCGGCGGATCTTCTGGACATGAATATCTTAAATCGACTACGGAAAGAAACCGCGTTTTTTTAGATTTTTTTAACCTTGCAACTTTTCTTCTCCCTAGAGAAATAACCCCCCCACTTCCTGCCAACTTGATCAATCAATTAGACATTGTCTACGACTCCACTAAAGGTAAAATCCTTTAAGGCCACTTACTTAAGTAAACAAGTCAGAAATAGGCAAAAAGAACTCAATAACAAACCTTCATAAACATCTAAAGTTTTGTTTTTTAATGCCGATAGAACAAGAGCGTACAATTATGATAGGCCAATAAGGGATAAGGAAATGGGCGTTAAATTAGGTTCAATTGTCATGGTTTTAGTGATGTTTTTCATAGCGAAGATTTCATTTGAAACCGCCATGGACAAAAAGATTACAGAAGAAAAATCTAACGATAGATCTCCTGCATCCATTGACCAAAGTTACCAAGATCATTTGAATAAAAAATAACTCGTTTCTACATTATTTTTTTTTTGATTTTCTTTTTTTCTTTTTTGCTTCTTTTTTTGTTCTTTCAAGATTTTCATCCAATATTTTAACCGCTGCAACATATTGAGCACCATAAATCGGATCAGTGATCATTCCTTCACTCACAAACTTTTTCACATGCCTTATTCCAATCTCTAAACGAGCTGGATTATTTTTGCCCTCGCCCGTTGTGAGAAATTCAACATACGGACTTCTTGCAAGAAAAAAACCCGAGACCGAAAAAACTTCATCTATAACGGCCAGCTGCTTTTCCTCTGTAGCTAACCACAAAAGTTGTTCTTTTTTTGCACAGGTAAGTCGTTTTTTATCCAACTCTAAAATCAAACGTGCATAACTTTCTTTATTAAACAAATCGATATCACGCCGATCAAGATCCAAAACCACAGATGTAAGCTCTCTTAAAAGGTTCGAATGTTTATCCATACTTTTTGATAAGATTGTAAACTGAAAGGCCGTAAAGAAGTCCTGTAATTTATTGGCCTCTTTAGCTTCCTTCATGACCTCAATACCCGCACGAAGCAATTTTTCTTTTTCCTCTTCACTTTCTTTAGACATGTGAAGATTCTGAATTCTCCAAGACAACTCATGAATGGCCGCTTTTTTATAATCATCTCGGGTATCTTTTTTTGCGATAAGTACTAAATACTCTAACGGACTCTTTGCTAATTGATCACTAAAAATCTTATTGTAACCATTATGCTCATGATGCCCAGGACTCTTTTCCTGAGATGAATGAATAGAGAGTAGGATTTTTTTAAAATCATTATATTTGGCAGGACTAAGAGTCATGCCAATGCCTCCATAAACTTGTTCATCAACGGCACATTCTTCATTAATATTTTTTTGAATTTCATCTTCTTGTGTTTTTTTCGCATCGGCCTTCACGTGAACGATTAAAGGATGATCCGTTTGTTTGCTGGAATCAATTTTTACTTTAAATAAAGTTTCACAGATGTTACTAAGGTAATCTAGATCCCAATCAGATGGATAGGTCTCAAGTCCACATAACTCTTTTGAGAGACTCCTATCTTGGAACTTCATTTTTGTGATTTCGCAGGTTTTATTATCAACATCAAAACTTAAATTTGAGTTATAAAAAAAAAAGGCTCCTGGCTTCATTTCCCCTTGATCATTTTTGAGAGGCAATTCTTTTCGAGTCCTAATACTTGCAGACTTAAAAAGACACCCCTCTAACTTCGCGTTCATACTATAAAGAACATTCAATCTTTTAACGTGGTAGATGAGTTCTTCAGAATTATATTTGTTAAAATTGAGATTCATAGAAAACATATAAGGAGGTTTTTCAATAAGTGCCCCTCCCATTATTTCGATTGCACTCCAGCAAGGATGTTCTTGAATTTTCCCTATGGAGTCACACACCTCTTTTGACCAGACCTGTTGAGTAAGAGTAAAATAAAACAAAACATGTATCAGGGTTTTCATAGCAGGCTCCTCGCCTCTATATTATAGACTTTCCCAGTACGCACTTGGACGAAACCTCTTAGGGAAAAAATTGCCTAGATGAAAGCTTCTTTGGCCCACTCTTTAAAACATTCTCCACGGTGTACATAACTTTTAAATTGGTCAAACGATGGAAAGGCAGGTGAAAAGACGAGATGACCTTTAAGTTTTTGAGTCTTACACATCTCAAAAACACTTTTTAGCTCATAGGCCCTAACAACCTTAAAATCATGATGAAGTTCTTCATAAAGACGTTCGCAGACATCCCCTATGGTGAAAATCTGAGTGATTTTATCTTTATAGGGAAGCAGGTCGGGCAAGAGCCTATCATTTTGGCCCCTAAGCTTTCCACCCAGTATGAGATATAAAGGCTCCGGTGCTTCTTGAAATGCCTTAATGGCCGTAGTGGTTGCAAGACTATTAGTGCTCTTAGCATCGTTATAAAGAGTTAATCCATCCTTTTGAAGCACGTATTCTAATCGATGAGCAACTCCAGAAAACTCATTAATGAATTCCTGAAAAAGGATGTTAAGATTTTGAATATCCAATAACTCAAGAACTTTGTAAGCAGCATAAAAATTTGCTTCGTTATGCTCTCCTCTCACCTTAGCGTGAGAAAAATTGAATCTAAAATCTTCAGGCAGATGACCTTTGGTGAAATAACTTTTTTGAACAATATGATTTTTAATTTCCTCCAAATAAGAATTCTCTGTACCTAAGATCAAATGATCAGATTCATTCATATTCATAACTATTCGAAATTTTGCTTTAGCGTATTCGTAAACACTATCATATCGTTCAGAGTGATTTGGGAAAATATTTAAAATCATTGCAATATGAGGATGAAATTCCTTAATGGTTTCCAACTGAAAACTTGAAACCTCAATAATTGCATAATCCACTTTTTCTTCTGAGAGGGCCAGATCACAATATGGCACACCAATATTACCACCACAAAAAACTTTTTTTCCCGCCTTTTGCAGGGCCTCAGTGATCATCGTGGTCGTTGTTGTCTTTCCATTGGTACCAGTGATCGCGATAACAGGAATCTTTTTAGTTTCACGATATGCGTACTCAATTTCTGAAATAATAGGTACACCCGCTTCCACTGCGCCTTTGAGGGCCATATGCGTGACAGGAATGCCGGGAGAAATAACGATTTCATCCATTTTATGAAAATGCTCTGAGAAATCATCCTCTGAATAACAGGAAGAAAGCTCCAAGACTTTATCTAGCTTTTCGGCATAAAACCATGAATCCACTGGCCCCTTATTAACTGCATAGACCTCTTGGTTCTTTTTTTTGGCCAAAAGAAGAGCTGATTTACCAGATTTTCCCATTCCAAAGATCGCCACTTTATTTATCTTGTCCATAACCTATGTTATACCTCACACCATGAACTATCGAGAGCGGTTCCTGGCCATTAATCATTTTATCAAAGCATATCAAAAAATATGGCAAAACGAAATCATGCTGATGTACCCAACCCCTCTGAGCGACTATCCCCTGGAGTGGATTCAAGAAATCTCTGGTTTTAAAGAAAAAAAAGACATCATGCAGATAGAACGAAGAGATGTCTTTGATCTCATAAAACTTCCTTCTTTAAGGGCCTTTTATCAACAAATTGAAGAACTCTCGCAATTTGAAAAAATCTCTCCTTCTTCACCTCTTCCGACGGATGCCAAAACTTTTCTTTACATGATTCCAAAAAAACAGCATGAGATTAAACATCTTGCTCCCATCATTAATGATTTTCACAAATCTCTAAAGATAAAAAAAATTGTCGATATTGGTGGTGGCATAGGCCTTCTTGCACAAACTCTGGCCAGTCAGTATGGACTTGAGGTCACATCCTTGGACCAAGATTTGACTCTGCAAAAAACAGGTCAAGAGAGAGCACAAAAGAAGACAAGGATCCACGAGAATCTTGTGAAGTATCATCAAATGAGGGTTTCAAAAGATGATCCCCTGTTTTTAAAACATCTCTCAACCGAAACCATGTCCGTTGGACTACATACTTGTGGACCACTGGCCGTTGATCAAATCATAGCAAGTGCCACAAAAAAAATTCCGGCCCTTATAAATTCTGCATGCTGTTACAATAAACTTGGATCCATCCAGAATATCTCAACCTTTGCTCAGGAACATCATCCCACGACCATGCAACTTTTTGCTCTGACTCTTGCCACTCGGGCCCATAAAAAGCTGGAAGAAAAAGACTATGATCTTAAAATGAAAGTGAAACGTTATCGTTATGCTTTTCATTTTCTTTTGCACGATGAGTATAACATAAAAGAGCTCATGCCTTTGGGCAACTCCACTGCAAAACTCTACGATAAATCATTTTCGACCTATGCTCTTGATCAGTTTAAACGTATTGGTATTGAACCTAGACACTGTGAAGAAGCACTAGAAAAATACTTTGCCGATCCTGCAAGACAAGAGCTCATCTGGCAAATGCTTGCTGGAGGTATTATCAGAAATGCGATTGGTAGATTATTAGAAGTCTATTTGTTATTAGACCGTGTTCTTTATTTAGAAGAACACGGTTATAAAGTTCAATTATTGCAAGTCTTTGATGAAATACTTTCCCCAAGAAATTTAGGGATCATCGCTAATTTAGATGAAACACTTCTCTCATCTCACGATTAAGAAGTTCCATTTTATGGTCGATGTCTTTGTGGTTTCTATCATTTGGATCTAAGAGATAATTCTCAGGGCCCATTTGTTTAACCATAAGTTTAGTCTGCCAAATATTATCATGAGCAATATTGATATCTTGACGATATTGATACTGCTCAAGAGTTTCTTTTTTGATGAAGTCTTGGATCGAGTTAAAATAATGATCATTGTAGATTTTTTTACCGTCGGCCAGACGAGTGTAACCACGAACGACATAATCAATGTAGACCACATCACATTCAAAAACTTCAAACATATAGTTAAGAGCGTTCAAAGGAATAATGTCACCACAAGTGGCCACATCTAAGTCCAAACGAAACGTGCAAATTCCTTCAGGATCTGAAGCATCTGGATAAGTGTGAGTTGTGATATGAGATTTATCTAAGTGCATTTTTACAGAAGCATTCGCTGTGGAAACTGTTTCTTCCCACTTTCCACCTTTAATGTCAGACATTAAAGTCATCGTAGAAGCACCAACTGGATCATAATCTTGAATGGATTCATTTAGAATATTGGCCTCAATAATTTTACAAATGTTTCGAGCGATATCACGAATATTGGCCGCACAGTATTTGCTATGAATGTAATTAATGTATTCTTGTTTCTGCTCTTCGTTCATGGCGATACAGAAATCATAAAAGTTAAAAGAAAGAATCTTCGTTAGATTGTTAAAGCCTGAAAGCTTTATCGTTTTCTGCATACTCATCGTATGGTCCTCACGGCACAGTGGTTTAAACAAAACTGAAAAGTCTTTGTAAGTGATTTCGGGGATTTTGACAAGGAGAAAGGGCCCTGAGCGTTAAGCCCAGGGCAAATTTAACATAGTACTGAGCTTAGATTAATCCTAGAGATTTTACAGCATCTCTTTCACCACGTAATTCATCAAGAGTGAGCTTGAATTTCTCTTGGCCAAATTCGTTATGTTTAATGCCTTCAACGACTTTTAGCTTGCCCTGCTCGACTCGGCATGGATAAGAGAAAATAAGGCCCTTATCGACCCCATATTCACCATTTGACGATAAACACATAGAAAATGTCTCATTGGCCAGAGTGTCCGTTACAAGTGAGCGGATCCCGTCAACGACGGCATTTGCAGCGGAAGCGGCCGAAGATGCTCCACGAGCTTTAATGATAGCAGCTCCACGTTGCTGAACGGTCTTGAGGAACTCACCTTTTAACCACTCTGTATCAGAAATCACGTCTGTCACATGTTTTCCATTGATTGTAGCATTATAAAAATCGGGATACTGAGTGGCAGAGTGATTACCCCAGATCGTGAGATTTTTGACTGCAGCCACATCAACTTTAGCTTTAAGGGCCAGTTGAGATTTCGCACGATTCTCATCAAGAGAAGTCATTGCAAAAAACCTGTCTGCAGGAATACTCTTAGCACTGTTCATAGCGATCAAAGCATTTGTGTTACAAGGATTTCCTACAACAAACACTCTCACATCAGTGGCTGCATTTTTTGCAACAGCTTGACCTTGAGCTGTAAAGATACCACCGTTAATTTTAAGCAGATCAGCTCTCTCCATTCCATCTTTTCGAGGAACAGAACCTACACAAATAACCCAGTTCGCGTCTTTGAAGGCAACGTTAAGATCAGAGCTCATCACGATGTTTTTGAGTAAAGGAAAAGCACAGTCCTCTAACTCCATACCAACTCCACGAAGTGCAGGAAGTGCTGCTTCGAGCTCTAAGAGCTGAAGTTCAACCTCAGTTTCAGGCCCAAACATTTGTCCCGAAGCAATTCTAAAAAGTAAGGCATATCCAATCTGTCCAGCTGCACCAGTAACAGCAACTTTAACTCTTTTCTTGGCCACAAAAAACCTCCGACACGTTTAGTTGATTTAATTGAATTTATTATAAGGGAAACAGGCAAGATTCCACACCTTTTATTCGTCTTGCCTAGACAAAATCTCATTGTGAAGCATAGTATTAAGACTAAAAGAGTATTCTAGGAGCATCCTTTGGAAAATAATTCAAACGCTGGCGGCCCACCTCAAGGACCCCGTCCTGAAGGTTCGAGTGGCGGTGGAAACAATAATAGACGTAGACGCTATCGCAGTAACCGCTCAGGCGGCGGGAGTGGTAATAACCCTAATAACGCTCCTTCAAATCAGAATCGATCTCAGAGCACTAACGTTCAACAGAATCGTAGTTCTCAGCAACCTCCACGCGAGAATAACAATCCTAATCGAAATCGAAGACCTCATGGTAAAGTACTCACCTCTAATCAGGTTCTCGTAAAATACGATAATCTTTTAGAGCAACATGTTATCACTCGCAAAAAATACTATGAGTACTTTAACCGCGTTGATGAAAGACAACTTTATAAATTAGAAAAAAACTTTTTTGACAGCATTGAGCATCTAAGACGTTTTGAGGCGGGTCTGGAGCCTTGGCAACTCGAAGCTTTAGAAAAACGTAAAACAGAACGATACCGTTTGGATCTGACGTACTCTGGTAACCACGATCTTGACCCACAAGGTGGAAAGATAGAAGTCGCTCCAGAAGAGGTTGAAGACCCACACTTTAAAGACACACAAAAAGAAGCATATGTTGAGTATAGAGAAGATACTGAAGAGTCCGAAGGCTCCTATGAAGACTACCTTAAATTAAAGGGCCTCACTTAGAGGCCCTCGTTTTTGTAATCATTTTTATAAATTTTTAGATTCCGTCTGTGCCAGTTGCTGAGTAGTGAGGAGCAAGTGTTACATCTGCAGATGAAGATGTAACTTTTTCTTTCTTCGATACCTTTAGATTGTAGAGATAGTTATTAAGCGTTTCTTCCTGATCTTTCAGGATTGAAGATTTAAGTTCTTCAGCAGAAATGTCTAAAACCTCAGAAACTTTTTTAAGCATCTTAAGTGGGATGTTACAAAGAGCTCTTTCTACGTTTGAAATAAATTGGCCATTTTTATAACCTAATAAATGTGATAATTCTGACTGCGAGTACCCTTTTGGATGATTCATTCTTTTAGTACGAATAAGCTGAGCAATGTTCTTAAAGCAACGCATGTGTTCTCCATCTGGGTTGGGGCAAGATTAAAAATATTATTCATTTTTTCTAGAATGTCATTCACCATTCTGAAAAAATATTATCCATCATATCGGAGTTTTTTGTGGAAACTAATTGGGAAAAATTTGTATGAAGATTATTTCGTGGAACGTCAACGGCATACGCTCTGTGTTTAAGAAAGGATTTGTTGAATGGTTCGCTAAGGAATCACCAGATATCTTATGCCTACAAGAAACAAAAGCACAGTTTGACCAATTTCCTGAGTCTCTCGTACAACAAAATGACTACTCAATATCGTATAGCTGTGCCGAAAAGAAGGGTTACTCAGGTGTAGCAACATTTAGTCGAGAAAAAATCCTTGACACAAAGAAGATCGAAAAAAAAGTTTTTGATGATGAAGGGCGTGTTTTAATTCACGAGTACAAAGATTTTTTTCTTCTTAATTGCTATTTCCCAAATGGACAACGAGATCATAATCGTGTGCCATTCAAACTTGATTTTAGTGAAAATATTCTCACTAAAATAAATCAACTACAAAAAATAAAACCAGTAATCATTACTGGCGATTTCAATACTGCACATAACCCTATTGATCTTGCAAATCCAAAACAAAATTCCAAAACGACTGGCTTTTTAGAAATTGAAAGAGCGTGGATGGATAAACTTGTCTCTCAAGGATGGATAGATATTTACCGCAAACTTAATCCAGAAAAAGTCGGAAGCTACACGTGGTGGAGTAATCGTCCAGGTTGCCGAGAAAAGAATATTGGCTGGAGAATTGATTATTTTTTTATCAGTCCAACTCTACTTCCAAAGGTGAAAAGAGCAGAAATCTTACCCGCTGTTTTGGGTTCCGATCACTGCCCTATTTTATTAGAGTTTAACTGATTTTTGAAAGACGTTATGCCCATGATGGTAAACGGCCGTCACTAAGTCATCATATGCTCCACGTTTATTTTCATGTGGGATGATGATCTTTTTTAAGAGCTCTTCGGCCGTTTTGGCCTTTCCGTGGGCCGGAACAACAATAAAGTTTGCTTCTTTGTTTATATTTAAATTTCCTGTTTTTTTCTGTTCTAAAATTTCTGCACCTGCCAGAGTTGAACGATAAAGGGCCTTCACATAAGTTGCCCCGCTTATTCGTTGACGTTGGTTTTGTTGAACAAAACTTCTCATGACATCAAACATTGATAGGAAGGGCCCACCTCCAATGTCTGATCCCAAGGCCCAGCGGACTTTATTTTTTTCAATTTTTTTAAAATCAAAAAGACCTGAACCTAGACCATACTCTTCATGAGGAGCATTAGAAGTCGGACAATGAATAACAGAGGTCAGAGTTTTATTTAAAACTTTAAGTTCTTTATTCGAAAGATGAATCCCATGACCCATAAGAGATCTTTTTCCTAACATACCCGTTTTTTCATAAATTTCTGTATAAGAAGAGACTTTTTCAAATCCCGGAAGAGCACGATACAGAGAAAGAACAAAATCAATTTCTTGAGTTGTCTCTGAAAGATGTGTTTGTTTAAAAGCTTTTGCTTTATCGGCGAGTTTACTTCCCTCTAACATCACCTTAGGAGTTGTAGTAATAGCAAAACGAGGAGTAAATGCATGACGAGCACCAAATTTTTTAAGCAGACGTTTAGTTAGACCTAAAGAATCTTTTTCAGATTGAACCAGCTCCAGAGGAGAGTTCATGTTCATAAGCACGTTACCTATGACAAAATCACCCTTCACGTGTTTCATGGCAGCAACCAGCGCATGTTCGTGAATGGAGCTATAACAAGCGCCACCCATCGTACCAGTGCGTATGAGATGTTTAAAAAAATCTTCTGCTTTTTGTTCTGCATAAGCTTTTTCTGAATATTTCATCTCTGTTGGGAAGGTGTACTTTTCAAGCCATCCCAAAAGAGAATCTTTTGGCATCTGCCGCACATCATCTTGAACCCAATGAAAATGCATATCAAAAAAACTTGGCATAATGACAGATGTGCCAAAATTCACAGTGTTTTTCTGAGTCATTTTTTTCTGATATTTTTTTAAACCTAAGGTTAAAGACAGGATGTCTTTGATCTTAGAGTGTTTTCCAATTTTTTCGACGACTAATAGGCCAGAAGGATAATAGTCGCACTTCTTATCACTCTGAGGATTAAGGATCACTCCTTGATAAAAATGCAATTTCTGCTGCGCCATAGTCTATCCTTTTACCTTTACCAGGTTCGCTTTTTTCATTAACCTAATGCTCATATGAGACACAATATTTTACTCTCTTTTTTTACTCTTGTCTTGACCCTTTTTCCCTTGGCGTTAAAGGCCAGCTCCTATGAAGTTCAAGAAATGAGTATTTTAAGTGTGAATTCGGCCATTACTCCAGCGACCTATGACTATCTTAAACATCAATTTGCTCGCCTGAAGGAAGGCTCCTTAGTCATACTTAAAATGAACACACCTGGTGGACTCGTCACAACCACTAAAGACATCATCACGTTAGTCGGCAAATATAAGTTCCCTCTCGTCGTATGGATTACGCCTGAAGGAGCTTCCGCCTCAAGTGCAGGCGCCATCATCGCGTCGGCGGCCCACTTTATTATAATGGCACCTGGATCAAACATGGGGGCCGCAACACCCGTTGGTTTAGGTGAAGACTTAAAAGAAAGTGATGGACGCTCAAAAGCACTCAATGATCTCACGGCACTTGTTAGATCTTTAAACATCTCTCGTGGCAGACCGGCCGCTCCCTTTGAAGAAATGATTAAAACAGCGGCTTCCTACACTGATAAAGAGGCCCTCAATCTAAAAATTATTGATGGAGTCGTTTCTAAACAAACTGAACTCATCACCCTCCTTAAAGGTAAAACATTTTTTCTTCAAGGCCAGGAACAAACACTCACTTTTAAAACTGGTTTTACCTCTCAGGAACATGGGCCAACAATTGGTCAGAAAATTTTAGAAGTTTTAGCAAATCCATCGACGGCATATTTTTTATTTCTCATTGGTGTGGCCCTCATTTATTTTGAATTTCAAGCTCCCGGCGGTTTTATCGCTGGCTCAGTGGGTGTCTGTTTTATTATTCTTGCCGCCATTGCTTTCCAAGTTCTTCCTCTCGACTGGGGAGCATTTGGTCTCATATTGGTCGGTATCGTACTTTTTATATTAGAAATCTTTATCACCAGTTATGGCGTCCTCTCTTTTGCAGGTCTTAGTGCTTTTATCATGGGATCACTCTTTTTATTTCATGGAGAAGGAGGCTTTATTAGTGTCGAATATCCTGTGCTCTTTTCTACTTTGGCCGGCGTGCTAGTAGCTGTTGGAATTATCGTCTGGTACATCTACAAGGATCAGAAGAAGCAAGGAAAACCAGAAAACTTTTTCATGCCTATCGGAAGCCTTGGGTTTGTCATGACAAAAAACCAGGTGACCAAATTTTATCAAATCAAAGTCCGAGGAGAAATCTGGAAGGCCTCTTCGGAAACGGAACTTCAAATTGGCGACACTGTCGAAGTCACCTCAATCGATCAACAATCACTTTTAGTTCTGATTAAAAAAGTATAAGGAGTTTTATGTCATTGACCTTTTTGCCTTTTCTGATTTTTGCTGGACTTATTCTTTTCAGCACTTTTAAAATTCTTAACGAATATGAAAGAGGTGTGGTTCTTCGTCTCGGAAAGTTTTCGGGTGTTCGTGGTCCAGGACTTATCATCCTCGTTCCAGGAATCGAAAAGATGGTTAAAGTCGACTTAAGACTTGTGACCATGGATGTCCCCTCTCAAGACATCATCTCTAAAGATAACGTGACCCTTAAAGTAAATGGTGTCGTTTATTTCAAAGTAAGTAATCCTCAACATGCGATCATTTCTGTTGAAAACTATTATCACGCTACCGCCCAAATTGCTCAAACAACTCTTCGTTCAGTGATTGGCCAGTATGAGCTTGATGAGATTCTTGCTCAGCGAGATAGAATCAACGTTAAACTTCAGGAAATTCTTGATGAGTTGACTGAGCCTTGGGGAATCAAGGTCACTAACGTAGAGGTGAAGGCCATTGATTTACCTGTAGAAATGCAACGTGCGATGGCCAAACAGGCAGAGGCCGAAAGAGAAAAAAGAGCGAAAATTATTTCGGCACAGGGTGAATTTGAAGCAGCAAAAAAACTATCTGAAGCTGCACAAGTATTAGGTGAACATAAAGATGCTATCACTCTACGTTTCTTAGAAACAATGAGGGAGATCGCTGGCTCAAATAACAGCTCAACGACTTTTTTTCCAATTCCAGTAGATTTTCTAGGAAAACTTCTCGGTAAATAAATAAAAGATAAAGGGCCTCGTTTATTTTGTAGGTCCTTTATCTTTTTTCATTTTTTTGTATCTATCAACGTGTCTTTTTCTTTTGATTCTCTACATGTTCTGGATGATGGGCCTTATGATCGTGTGCTTTGTGATGATTTTGATCATGATCATGATCAATTTTCTCTTTTGTAACGTGCTGATGTTCTTTATCGTGCCCATCTTCTGCTGTGGTGGTTTTAGTCTCAGCTGCGAAGGCCATAGAAGAGACAAGAAGAGTTAAAATAAAAAAAAGTTTCATCGTACATCCTTTATTGAAATTAAACTGTTGGCCAATTAAAAACGCATTACCACTTACTGGAACCGAGTTGCTTGATATTCATCTTATCAATTTTTTTGTCTTCTTCGATATGAGGCTCTATGTCCGCTTCCTGAACTGAGGCAGGGCCTCTTGCTGCAGGCCTTTTAAATGAATCGTTATTTTCATTTTTGATGTCTTTTTTCACACCCTGTAGAAGAACCTTATTAAAATCCTTAATCTCATCAGCAAGTGCCCATGTTGAAATGAAAATGACTAATATCAAAAATGGTTTCATAAATTCCTCCACCATCTGTATCGGAGGCCTGGGGATCACTCTTTAGCAGTAAAACAGTCAGTTACTGGCAAAATGTAACCCTACTTACATTTTGAGGAGTTATGCTGTCATCAGGTTCATCCGCCAGGGCTTACGCATCTAAATCTATCCCAATTCTAGCGGCTTACCTTGATCCACTTCGGAAATAGAGTGAAATTTAAAAGAAAATGGAGCCGAAGTGGGCCCTTGAAAAGCTTCGCTTTTCTGCAGGTATTATTAAGTGAAGAAAAAGAAGCGATGATGAACTTAAACCGATGTGTCTATTATGCGAATAGATGTGTAAATAAAGGGGGAGCTAACTCCCCCTTTATTTAGGTTATCTTCTGACTGTACGAAGATTTTGATTAAGTTCTTTTTTACGAACACGAATACTTTTAGGCGTTACTTCTACCCATTCATCTTCATCAATCCAATCTAGCGCCCAATCAAGTGTGCGATGTGGAATTGGAGGAAGAATGATGTTCTCATCCTTACCAGCAGTACGTACTGACGTAAGATGTTTTTCTCGGCAAACGTTAAGGTTTAAATCATTTGGACGAGTATGCTCACCAACCACTTGACCTTCGTATGACTGCTCTCCTGGAAGAACAAATTGTTTTCCAGAGTTAAGAACGTTGAATAGAGCGTAAGGAGTCATCTTTCCAGCTCTATCTGAAATAAGAGCACCATTTTGACGAGCAAGCATTTTACCAACGTGAGGTTCATAACCCACGAAGTAAGATGACATTAGTCCTTGGCCTTTAGTATCCGTTAAAAAAGTAGAACGGTATCCAATAAGTCCACGAGAAGGAACAGTAAATTCCATACGTGTACGGCCTTCACCAAATGGTGACATGGCCTCCATCTTACCTTTGCGGATGGCCATTTTTTCAGCAATGGCCCCAGTTGACTCATTTGGAACGTCTAGTACAAGACGTTCAAACGGCTCCATGAGAACACCATCAATTTCTTTTGTAATAACTTGAGGACGAGCAATCATAAGCTCAAATCCTTCTCGACGAATTTCTTCGAATACAACAGCAACCTGTAACTCTCCACGAGCTTTCAAGATGAAAACTTTAGGATCTTCAGTTGGCTCATATTTAAGAGAAACGTTTTTTCTGATTGCATCGATTAAAAATTCTTCAAGACGGCGAGACGTTAAGTACTCCCCTTCTCTTCCTGACAATGGTCCTGTATTTACTGAAACTTGAACGGAAACTGTAGGAGGTTCAACTTCAATACGTGGAAGGGCCTCTGGCTTTTCAGGTGCACAAAGAGTATCCCCGATTTCGGCCGTTTCAAATCCAGAGATGATCGCAATTTCACCAGCACTTGCTGATTCAACTGTTGCCATTCCAAGACCTGCGAAAATCTGAAGAGAAGTGACTTTAAAAGTCTTAGGCTTCTGATCTTTTCCGATCCACATGATTTGTTTTGTATTATGAATGGTTCCACGTTGAATACGTCCAACCATCAAAGCACCAAGGTAGTTAGAATAAGAAAGGTTTGTCACAAGAAGTTGTGCAGGACCTTCAGCATCTACTTTTGGAGCAGGATAATAATCGCTTACTAAAAAATCTAAAAGAGGCTCAAGACTTCCTTCACGACGATCTTTGTCTTTTGATGCATAACCAGTACGGCCAGATCCATAATAAAATGGAATATCAAGATCGATGTCATGTCCGCAATTAGAAGCAATCTCTAAAAGAAGATCTTCAACTTCTGAACGAACCTCATCAATACGTTCATCGGGACGATCGACTTTGTTGATAAAAACAGCAACGCGTATATCGCGCTCAAGAGCTTTTGATAATACGAAACGAGTTTGAGGAAGAGGACCTTCTGAGGCATCAACCAAAAGAAGAATACCATCAACCATCATCAATGCTCTTTCTACTTCTCCACCGAAGTCAGCATGTCCGGGAGTATCCAGAAGGTTAATTTTTGTTTCTTGCCAACGGATGGCACAATTCTTTGCTTTAATTGTAATCCCACGCTCTTTTTCAAGTTCGCCGGAATCCATGACTCGCTCAACCATGGCTTCATGGGCAGAGAAAAGTCCTGATTGTTTAAGGAGTTGATCCACGAGAGTTGTTTTACCGTGATCGACGTGCGCAACAATTGCGATGTTTTTTAATTTCATGCTTTAAATACCTTTGTGACTTTGAATGGGATTACCTTAAATGAAGTTGGCCCTTTTGACGAGTTAAACTTGAGTCAGAAGCCCTTCTTGATAAAGAATACTCAGGGCGCATTTTACTCCATCCACAGCAGCAGAGGTAATTCCTCCGGCATAACCGGCCCCTTCACCGCATGGATAAAGGCCTTGATGAGAAGCCGAAAGCATGGTGTTTTTATCTCGAATGATTGTTAAAGGTGCGGAAGTTCGTGTTTCTGGGGCAATGAGAAGACCATCTTCATGAATAAATCCCGGAAGGTCGCGGTCAAATTCTCTTAATCCATTTTTTAGATGCTCGACAACAAAGGCCGGGAATATTTCATGCAAATTGACCTTAAATACTCCAGATGGTGAGGACGTTTTAGGTAACGGCCGATCGGTAAGCTTACCGTTCATAAATTCTTTGATCGTCATGGCCGGCAGTTCTCGGCCAGTTGCATGCTTAATAGAAAGAGCATAGGCCTTCTGTTCGATTTCATGCTGAAAACGAAGTCCTGCTAATAGATCTTTATCTTTAAGATCTTTTTCGGCCTTAACTGAAACAACGAGAGCAGCATTTGACCACGGAGAATTACGAGCATAATTACTCATGCCGTTAACAACGATACCTTCTTTTTCAGTTCCAGATGAAAGCACATATCCACCTGGACACATACAAAAACTATAAACCCCACGGTCACTCCACTTGTCATGCCAGCTCAAACGATAACGGGCCGATCCTATTTCAGGGGCTTCACTAAACTTACCGTGCTGAAGAGAATCAATGTACCGCCGAGAATGTTCTACACGAACACCCACGGCAAAGTCTTTGGGCTTCATGGCCACTTCAATATCGACTAAATGCTGGTAAAGATCCTGCGCCGAGTGTCCTGCCGCAAGAACCACATGATCTGAATAAAGCTTTTCTCCGTTAGAAAGATGTACTCCAATAACTTTTTTTCCATTCAAAAGTAATCTTTCAACTTTTGTATTGTAGTGAAGAACACATCCCTTCTCTCGTAACCAATCAGATATTTTACTTATAATAGTGCGAATTTTATTTGACCCTAAATGAGGATTTGAAACATAAGCCGTTTCAGGAGGAGCACCAAAATCAACAAACTTTTCCATCACATAAGAAACAAGATTTGATTTAATACGTGTGATAAGTTTTCCATCAGAAAATAGGCCTGCTCCACCTTCCCCATAACAAACGTTCGTTTCTGGATTTAACTCTCCATAACGCCAAAATTTTGCAATATAAAGCATACGTTTAGAAGCTTCATCTCCACGCTCAATGATGATGCTGGGAATACCATACTCGGCTAAACGAACTGCACAGAATAATCCACCAGGACCTGCACCAATAATGATCGGTTTTTGTTTAAGTGGTTTTAACTGAGGAAATGATTCTGGATCAGAGTACTTATCATTTTTTTCAACAAGCGCTTCTAACACATAAAGATAGTTCGGTTTTTTACCCCTAGGAGCTCCCCGAGCATCTAAACTTTTAGAAATAGTTCTGAAATCCCGAATTTCGGGATAAGTCTTTTTAACGTGATGATCGAGATCCACATCAAAGGGAAGCTCAAATTGGTATTTTTTAGGCATACTTAGACATGGCTTTTACATTATGCGCCATGAAAAATCAAAGAATTTTATTATAAAACTCTTAAGGATTATCTATAGTTAAATCATGAAGATAGGACTACTTATTATCGCAAGTGAGATTTTGGAAGCTAAGATCATCGATCTTAACACTAGATACCTGGCCGAATTCTTAAAAAAACATCATCTGGAGCTGGAAAGTTCCCTGACAGTTAATGATGATGAAAAGACCATTCATCGTGGGCTTAATTTTTTATTTGAGACCTGTGATCTCATTATAACTTCTGGGGGACTAGGTCCAACAAAAGATGATCTCACCAAAGATGCCATCGCCACTTACTTAGGAAGAAAAGTTTCATTTTCTTCCCTTGCTGAAAAAGTTGCTCGCCAAAACTATGAACGTTTTAATCGCCCCTTTCCTGGTGCTGAACATGGATACTGTTATTTACCGGAAGGCTTTATGCCTTTAAATAACTCCACGGGATTTGCTCCAGGACTTTTTGCTGAACATCTTGGAAAATATTTATTTAGTGGACCTGGAGTGCCAAGAGAATTTAAGAGCATGTTAGAAGATCATCTAGAAGTGTTGGTGCTTAAAAAGAATACTGATGCATCTTTTCTAGATTCCGTGACAGTAAGGACTAAAAAAATCCCTGAAGAAAAAATATTCTCGGAAGTAGATAAAGATCTTTGGGATAAACTTGCGTTCTTCGGCAACGTAAGTTCACTACCCATTCTTTATGGTGTAGATATCGGAGTGAAGATCAAGGCTTCTACCTTAAAAGAACTCCAAGATAAAAAACTTCAGGTCTTAAAAATTTTTGATGAATCTCCAGTAAAAAAACATATCTGGCACATTGGTTCAGATTCTGTTGAAGAACTCATTATTAAAATAACTAAAAATAAAAATATTACTTTCGGTTTTGCTGAATCTTGTACTGGCGGTCTATGCTCCCATCGAATTACAAATGTAAGTGGAAGCAGCCAGGTATTTAAAGGCTCAGTGATTTCCTACTGGCCGGAAATTAAATCTGAACTTTTAGGTGTTAAGCCTGAAATCATTCAAGAGTATGATGTCGTAAGTCTTGAAGTGGCCAAAGAGATGGCGCAGGGGCTACAAAAAAGACTGAATCTTGATATCGCTATTTCTATCACTGGCATTGCTGGACCTTCAGGTGGTACGCCAGAAAGACCTATTGGATCAGTTTGTATTGGTTGGGCGACGAAAAATCGTGTGGAAGCTGAACGTTTTCAGTTTTTTGGCGACCGAGAACTCCTAAAAAACCGTTTTGCTCAAGCAGCTTTATATATTCTACATGAACAATCGGCAATTTTTGCCTGCTCCTCCTCTGTCTAGGGAAATTTTGTCTGGGTCCCTCTTTGTCTATGTATGAATTAGAATATTAAAGATGTGGAAGTCGCTCTTAACACTTTCTATTTTAATGATCTTCTCTGCCTGTACCCCTCAAGAAGGTGCAAGTTTAGGATCAAGTGCTAGTAGTAGCAGTACAGGTAACGGAACCACCACTCCAACGTTTCAAGAACCCACTTTTCCACTCTCTGGTATTTTTATTCAAGATGGTAACATTCAAACACTTACATCACTTTCTCTTCCCCTTAATTACGCCGACTCATTTATGGTTCGAGGAAAAGAGCTTTCGATTTTTCTGAGAAAATTACCTAACACGACAAAATTTTGTATGGTGGGGAAATATCGTTTTTCTGGGGCCGATAAATTTCTTCTTTTAAGTGCAAAACCTCAGTCCTATACAGATCTCATCAAAAAGACCTCTGAATTTTATCTTTTAGTTGAACCATCCAACGATGTATCAAACCAAACTGACTGTTTGGTCACCAATTTAATCAACACACTCTTTGTAGGAGCGACGACTCCTTCTGCTCATTTTAGTCTTAATCAAATTTGTGCGACCTGCAATACTTCGGCCCTGAGTAATGGCCTTAAAATGTTTTTTGTTAACGGTGAAGAAGTTCCGCAGTTAAATTTTAACCTCCTGACTCTAAACATCACATCAAGCTCAACTTTATCAGGAAACACTTGCACTGAAAGTGCCGGCTGCCAAGCTCGAGGTTTCAACTGCTGCTTACAATCTCAATGCGTAAATGATGGGGGACTTAGACCGGGGGCCATAACTGATCCGGCCTTTGAAGTAGCAAGAATAGACGTCGCATCAAATCCAGATCGTTTTATCCTCTATCCACAATTTTATTTTATATGTGATTCTCGACCAGGGAATCCGGAAACTCCTGTGATCGTCACTCCCACTGATCCAGATTATGAAGCTCAAGTGCGACTCTTAGAACTTAAACAACTTTATGAATGTTTAAATAAAATTGATGGTGAGTTTTCTTATTGCACTCAAAAATTTACAAATGTCACCGCCTCTATCCCGGCAACTTTTTCTCCAGCGAGTAAAGATGATGTGAACTTTAGAACCATGAATACAAACTTTGCAACAGGTGATTACATCAATAACATCGTAAAAATTATTTATGGTGGGCAAACTCTTTATGAACTTAATAAAACGCCCCTCACTGGAGCCGTTTTTGTTCCAGGAACAGCTAACGACATTATCTCCGGATCCCCTCAATCAGTGACGATCTCCCACATCCTCCCTACAAGTGCAAAAGATGGAAATCTGTATCTCACCTATAAAGTAGATGGTACCTGTGAAAAAGTGGGTACTTCACTGGCCCGTTGTACGAAAAGTTTTCTTCAAGGCTCGAGTGATCTTTTTTCTACTTTTTTCCATAATACTGGAAAGGTGTTTAGTTTGCCTGCCTATGCGGACCTCTCCAGTGGTGCCAGTGTCATCATTAAAATAAGTGGTGTTGTTGTTGCTGAAGACTCCACGACATGGACCAGGAATAACTCAAGCAAACAAATTACCTTTGCTGCCGGATTTACCATTCATGCAAATCAAACAATTGAGATCAGTTACTTCATCAATAACAGTACAGATGTGACGAATTTAACCGCTTCAAAAGTCGTTGCCCAAGCTGCGGTTAATGCGATTTGCACCTGTGGAACATTAAATTGTAATTTAACTCCTGTGACCGATCTTGTTTCTGGAGCTGTGGTGAATTTTGACTGTGTTTATCCTACACCGGCGACGGAGGATCCTGCGGCCAATCGTACAGTTTTTGTTTCAAATAAAAATATTGCTCATCGATACTACGACAGTAATGGACTTACCTACGATGAAAACCAAGGCGCTGCTCCCGCTCAAGAGCCAACTGAACTTGAATTTAAATATACAAACAGTGATGTCTTAAAACCAAATAATCTCACTAGTTTTATTGGTTTTAACGAAATCTATGGATCATTTTCAAAATCAGGAACACAAATCGCCAAACCGGCCAAATTTGTTAAAGTTAAAAAAGATAAAATATACGATCTCTTCACCAACAGTGGAGTATTTTCAAGTTGTTTAACTTGTGGAACGGATTTTTACACCTCCCTACAAAAAATCTTTCCTCAAAATTTCTCAGGAAAGGGTGGTGGTTACTCTCCAGATAATTTTGAATCAAGCCGACTGGCCAATGCAAGTATTTATCGTGCGGAAGATCAACTTTTTGGCCGTGCATGTTTTCTTCCTGCCACCATGATTCCTTGGACTCACGATGGTTCACTGACAGACGTCTCGGCCCAAAGAAGAAGACGTCTGTCCGGACAACACTTTTTATTTGCCAATGGTTACAACAGAGATTGGTTTGGTTTTGACTATGGTTCATTAATCGGATCATTTGATGGGGTAACTTGGTTCTCTGTTGGAAATCAAAGACGAATCAAGGCGACAACAGGAAAACTTTATCTCGCTATCAATGCTTACTTTGGCGACCTTAACATAGACTCAAACTTTAATGTCACAGTCTCAGAGACTTCCCTCTTCTCTTCCGATATTCCAGATCATGATACAGAATCTGATGGGGCCGAATGCCAGAAATCACATTTTTGTTCAAATGATAATGATTGTTTTAAGCAGCTTGGATTTGATTATTCCTGCCAAAACGTATCAGGACTCACAACTTCTTGGCCTGTTACTGATGCTAATGCCAACGAGGTCATTGGTTCTGCTCCACGTACCCTTCTTTCTCTGATTAGCGGAAGTAATGGACAACCTAAACGGTGTATCTACCGTGGGCGAGGGGCCCCTTGCCAAACAAATCTTTCAAACACATCAAACTTCAACGGAACGACTGTACCAGGAACCCTTGCCTGCTCATTTAATAACTTTTGTTATTCGATAAACTCCGGTTCAGCAAATAAGTTTAACAATCGTATTACTCGTTTTGCCAACACTCCGCGAGCTCAGAATATCGCGGCAGTAACAACGGTCGATACAGATCTTGTTGGTTTTGGCGCCAGAGTTATCGGACGACCATTTGATTATTATGGATCTAAAACAGTTCCAGCGGCCGCTCTGGCAGGCCTTACTTCCACTAATGCTAACGTCTCGGCCATCTGTATTCCCGGTAAAGACCTAACAAACTCTGTTAATACTTTTGAACTTAATAGCCGTATACCAAGTGTCGTTACTGACACTTCTGATCGTGTTTTAGGAGTAGGAACAACTCTAGCGGCCACAAGTTTGAAGGCCTTGGCCGCATGTCCAGTGGTAGATTCAACCACTGGAAACATCCTTCAACACTCATCTCTGATAATAAGTAATATTCCTGCGACAATGAACTCAACTCTTCTTCAACAATCCATTACTCAAAATATCTCATCAAATATCCTTAACCTCACCGGACTGACGGGCCTTAATGTCTTTAACGTCGTAGGTGCCACTCCTATTACAGCTGTTGGATATCAACCTAATACATGTTTAAAAACCGCAGGTTCTGCTTGTTTAAGTGACATGGAATGTGGCCCATCAAGTTTTGTTTCCAGTAAAGCAGTGGCCGCTGATCTCTTTGCCACAGATCAAATCAACGAAGCAGAAGAAAAATTTCTGGAAGAAGGACTCATCTGTGGGAACCCTGATTTTAAATTTGTTTCTGCCGGAGTAAAAAACACCTTATTTGATGTGAAAAAGAACCGCTGTTGTCGTCAAACGGGTCTGGATTTTACAGTCTTCACTGCTCAAGATGGTGCCTCTCCTCACTGGTGTAGTGGGCCTACAGGTGAAGGATCTGATATTAAGGTCGCTGGTATTAATACTGGTTATACAGATCTCAATAGATACTCTCGAGTGCATCAGGCCTACGACAAGATGACTTGTACTGTTGGCCAAATTAGTAGCACAAAAACTTTTGCGCTGGCAATTTTTGGGCCCGCCACGACTAAATATGATCAGATCGAAAATCAATTTAAAACTCTTGATACAACCAACAAAAGAATGTGCTGTACGGAAAACTGGGTTAGAAATTTTCATGCCACTGCCAATGGCGGAGGTCATGCCTTTGCGGCCACCAAACTTCAAAACATTGATTTAGAAATGTTCAAAAATATTTCATGGGATGCTGATGTTGGCCATGGTGCAGGGACCGATCCAGATACAACGTTCTTCTGCGCATTAGATCATATTGCAGACGCAAGTTGTGAAATTAAAACACTCACACCTGCTGAGGAAGAAAAATATCTCAGATGGGCCGCTTCACTGGAACTTATTGGTATTCCTCAAGTGGCAATCATGACCAATGATCAGATCTTTAAGAATGTGGATGACAGTCAACTTGATCAAGTCAATACGGTCCTAGATAAAATACCGCTTAATAAGACAACTAAGAGAGTTCTCCCCAATCCAAGTACAGCTACTACTCCTACTCCAGGAGAAGTTGCCGCCGATTTTAACGACGGCACATTTAACTATTTCTCTGCGGCCAACCCAAACGCGTTCCAACCGGAAATTAAAAAAGTCTTTTCTGAAAATGAATTTTCCTGCTGTATCCCAACTAATACGGAAGTCCCAAGTACTACGACAGCTGCTCAATGCTGTACTGGCTTTTTTGCCAACCTAGGTGGTCCTCCACGATGCTGCTTAAATAATTTCACTGATGTTACTCTTTATCTTAACCGGTATGTCTCTTCCGAAGGTGGCGGTCTTCCTGACTCGGCCTACGATCCAGTCACTGGCTACATTAAGGATCCTGGAATCGTAAGTCTTTTGGCGGCCCAGAAAAATATTTGTTGTTCTGGTCAGTTTGCCACGGGTCTGGCCATTAATCAGCACTCTATTCCTTTGGACGGTATTGGATTTGGGGTTCAGAATGATAACACCGATTCAAATCGTCGTTTCACTTATATGACGACCGGCCCAATTGATGATCACTCGGCCACAGGAAATGCCCTCTCAAAATTTAATGCTGGTGTTCGCTGGAACAACCACGTCTATTGTGTTCCGACTGGTTTTAACGATTAATAAAGTGTAACAAACATAATCGCTGCTAAAAGCCAGCGATAAATCGTAAAATACCCTAATTGTATTTTTCCAATAAGTTTCATGAAAAAGTGAATGGTCATCCAACCAACAACAAATGAAGTCACTACCCCAGTGATAAGAATAATGAACTGAGAAGAACTCTGCTCTTTCATGAGATCAGGAATTTCTTTTAGAATACCAGCAAAAATGATAGGCAAAGAAAGAAGAAAGGAAAAAGATCCTGCTTCTTTTCTTTTCATGCCTAATAATAGGGCCATCGTTAAAGTAATGCCCGAGCGACTTACACCTGGAAAAATGGCAATTGCTTGAGCGAGTCCAATAAGTCCCGCCAGTTTCCATTGCATGCCGCTTTCCATAGGTGATTCTAAGTGATGTGCTCGTTTGCGGTTAACAATATCTGCAAACCACATGATTCCACCAAATACAGATAAATTGATGATAATGAACCAAGGATCACGGGCCATCTTTGCAAAAGGCATGAGAGTAACAATAAGGGCCACACTCACAAACGTAGAAAAAATAAAATTTCTGACAAAAAAACGATCTTTCCCGACAAACTTTAAATTGACGAGTGAAGGTGTGAACGTTTTAACATATCTAAAGATCTCATGCCTAAAATAAGTCATCACCGCAAGCCCGGTTCCAAAATGCATCATAAGATCAAAAACCACACCTGGATCTTTAATGCTTATGACATGGGGAAGAAGGGCCAAATGCCCACTACTGCTCACAGGTAAAAATTCAGATAGGCCCTGAATGAGCCCGTAAATAATGGCTTCAAAAATTGTCATAACGTTGTACTCTGTTCTACTCCAAAATAATCTTGATTTTTACTCTGAACGGCCGAATTCAAGTCTTGAAAGTTCTGAAGTAACTTTGACCAAGGACTCTCTTCTGTCATTGCATCTTTAGCGGGAATATCTTGGATAATGGTTAAAATTGATTTTACTGAATGTGTCCACAAGTCATATTCCACCTCATCTGCTCCTGCTATCACTTTACCTGAACGTTCAAAATAAAACCCATACAGTGCCTGTGCTTCAGAAATACTCATCTCTTTATTTTGATTTAAAAATTGAAATGAATCATAAACTTGAAATGGTGTCATAGTTTCGGAAATCGCGGAATGAGAGCTTACAAGCCAATCAGCTTTATTCATCGTAAATTTATAAAACTTATTAGAAAGAGCTGAGAGAGCCTCTCGTTTATCAAATGATATCCTAAAAACTCTTCCTTCATCCATTGTCAGAGGAATGATAAGATCAAAAGGTTTTTGTTTTATATAGGTGGCCCGTAAAAAAACCACATTGCCTAATTTTATAAATCCTAATGAGTCAAAATCTTTATATTCAAGGAGGCTCAAAAAAGAGGCCTTAAATTCAATAAAGTTTTTAATCAGAGGTGTATAAGTTTGCATGGTTTCAAGAGCATTATTAGCATCAAATTCCAGCGAGAGTTTGATAAAACTAATCACTTCGTTTGCAAACTTGAGTTGAGCTTTTTCGTCTGTTGGAATTTTAAAAGCAGCATTACCCTCGGAAGCATAAACAAAATTATAAATCCTTGGAAACTTTTCAAATAAAAAGACATTTCCTTTTAAACCAATGCCCAGAAGTTGTTTAAGATCAAACTTTTTAATAAGCTCTAAACTGGCCGAACGTTGGATATCTTTGTGATAAAAAACCAGTTGACCGTTATAGATTCGTTTATTATTCCCACCTTGAAACTTAAACTGAGGAATAACGGCAACTTCATTGGCATTATAGTTTAATTGAAATTTAAGATAACGGCTGTCCTCTTGAGTCTCTATAGCAGGTACTATGACTTCTGTGGCAGCAGCAACACGTACTCTTTGATCAATTCGATCATTCACAGATATGGGGTCTGGCAATTCCAGTCCCTGAATAAGTGGTGAACCCAATGCCATGACCATTAATAAAGGCAGGTATAACAAAGTTGATAGAACGGCCAAAAACTTAGAACCAATCACAGTATGAGTGTGAGTGATGATTTCTTTAAATGTCCTTCTTGAAACAATTGATGGAAGGTCAAAAATAATCAAAGGCCATGTGAACATACCAATGATCACTCGCAGTGCCCCACCAAATCTTGCCCAAACTCCATTTCCTTCAAATTTCACACTCATCATCTTCTCTGATAACGAAACCCCTAAGATTAAAGTTGAAACAAGCCGTAAGAGAAAAAAGATAAGAAGCAATGGGCCTGCATGAAAAGTAACAGTAAAAAACTCGTAAACATCTTGAAGCATTTGAGCTGTAAAACCATAATTGCTAATAAGCTCGGTCCAAATAATATTCCAATCTAACGGAATAAGTCCGATGATCGTCTGCGGAACGGATTCTAAAAAAAGTTTAAATTCATCAAAGGGATAAAAAATAACAAAGATTGTATAAGCAACAAGAAGATCACATAGGACTGCAAGTACTCTTACAAGACTATTTGTAGCAGGAGAGAGAGGCTTAATCGCGGCCACAATGGATGGACCTTTTTTCTGAAAATTCTTATGGTGACCATCAGATTTTTCGTCTTCCTCTACTACCTCTTCAACATCTTGCTCAATTTTTTCTTCCTCTACTTTTTCCACGACCTTAGGACTTTCGCCATGGTCTAATGGAAAATCAGGTACATCTCTTTCATCTAACTGAACATCTCGTGATTTGATCCTGACTTCAAGATCACCAATAGAAATTTCATCAGTCTCTTCTAAAATGATGTATTTTCCTGAGGGGATTTTTTTCCCATTTACCATCGTACCTGCAACACTTGCATGATCTAAAACGGAGATCACTTCTTGTTGAAGAATAAATGTACAGTGCCTTGCCGACATACTTGGATCAGCAATAACGACGTTTCCAATTTCGCTACCAAATGAAAGTTGATGTTTAATTTCGTAAGTTGGAGACCCCTCCATATTGACAAGTTCAAGCTCAAAAGCCTTTACCCAACGTCCCTCCTCAGGTTTTGAGGGTGCGGGATTGCCAGCATTTTTGGGCACTTTTTTACGATTAAAGAGGTTCTTAAACACTTAGGCCCTTCCATGGAAAACTATTGAAATCATTCTATTAATCTTTACTTTTTTTGAGGAAAAAGCCAAGAAATTCAAATGTATCTAGGGGCCCATAATGTTGACCCTTAAGATAAGAAGAAGACCATCTTAATCGAGTATAAATAAATTAACCTTTTTTAAAAATAATACCGAAAAAACAATAAGATACAGCGTACTAAAAGGTAACTTATGAAACAGAAAAAAATCCCAACTCTCTTTACGACAGCGATAAGTTTACAACTTATCCTCTCGCCTCTGACAGCTTCGGCACAAGATATAGGTCAGAGTTTTCTTAATTTTGGAAAAAGAGCAGTGGATACCGCTAGGCAGATGATTAACAATGCTCTTCTTGGTCCAACAAACCAACAGAACTTTCAATCTCAAGCTGATGCAGCAAGATTTCAACAGATGCAGACTCCTATCCAAGATAAGTTTTTTAACAGTCAAAAGATGGCATCAATCCCTGGACTAGGTGAATACCTTGCTCTCAATAACATTAATCCCGCTCTTTTAAACTGTAGTACTCTTCAGTCCAATGTTGAAGACATTAACATTCAGGCCTGTCAACTAAACCGCGTGAAGACCCCTCAAGATGATCAACAAGTTTTATTTTATAATAAGATGTTTGCTGATACAGCTAAGAATTATGAAAACTTTCTTGTCGACAGCAATACCGAAGGTCAATTATTTGGTGTTGGATGTATGAAAAATGCCATGAGGATCTTAAATGGTTTTTTTGAAAATCGAATTAATGAGTTAGATAAACTTACAACAAATCTTGAGGCCATTAATAATCAATTCCGTGAATCTTCACGGGCCGACCTTGACGCAATTGAAGAGTCGACGGCAGTTTTAGACGGTGGAGATAGTGATCTTGTTAACAAAGTTAAAACAAAACGTCCGGATCTTTTTGATTTTGATAAACGTTTTAATAATCCCGCTTGTACATCGATGTTCACTGCCGAATCTTTTTTAAAAGATGGTAAGGCCGGTGGTCTCAATAGCATTCATGAAAAACTAAAAGACACTGTTTCTGCTAAGGACGGTGACTTCTCAGGTGAGTCTTATACGGCCTCACACAATGAGGTGGTAAACGACATTAATAACTTAGTGGATAAAGTTGGAAAACAAGCTGAACTTAATTTTGAATCATTAACAACTGGCCAAGGATTTTCTCAGTTTTTAGCAGGAATTCAAAATGGCTCAGAAGTAAGTTCCACAACTGGTATAAATAAAATTCTTACGGCCGACCGTTTTTCTGATGTTCGTGCAAAATTTAATGAGGCCAATAATGATCTAGATCAAAGAAGAAGTGCCCTTGAAACAAACCTTCGTGGAAGAGCAAATCTTTCTGGAGCCCTTAAACAGATCAAAAACCCACAATCTAAGAATTTTGAACAAGAAATTGTAAATATTGAAAACGACATCAAAAACAACTGTCTTCAACAGTCTGAAGTTAAAGTGGCCAACTTAGAAAGTATCTTAGCACGTGTTCGTGATGCCAATGTTACAAAATTTGCACAAAAAAATGCTGCAAATAAAACCGTTGATAAGTTCAGAGCACTCATGTCTGATCCAGAATCAACTTTTGAATTTAAAATTAGATCTCTTCAAAGTCTTCAAGGTGAAGCTAGTCGATTCCAATTAAGAAGAGACTCTAACTTTGACATCAACATTCAAGATCCAAGTAAAGGGACCAGTTCCCAGGTGAGATCAGCAGCTACTGACCTAAATCCAACTTCTTTTTTTATCGAGCATATCAGAAACTGTGAACTTGCCTTCGAAAAAGGTGGGCCAAATGACAAAGTCACTGGGGCCAACGTTATTAAAGAGCTAAAAGATCTTAAAGCAAGCTTCAAAAAACTTAATACGGATACAAGCCGTCTAATTAAAGAAGACTTAAAGAAAAAGCTTATTGATTGCGAAAGTTCTTCAGTGGCCAACAATACGACTCCAGGATCTTGTACATCTGCAAAATTTAATCCTCAAAAACCAGGATTTTGTGCCAACGCTGCCCTTTCTTGTTCTAAAAATATGCAGGCCTGTACAAAACAAGCGGACAAGTTTGTGACTGATATTAAAAAAGAAAGAACCGCTCGTGTAACAAACTATAAAGCTTTAGTTGAAAAAAACAAAAGAGATATCGTTAAGATCTTTGATAGTGCCCTTGGCAAGTTTATGAAAGATGGTGAGGCCATGAGAGGAATGTTTGGTGTTGGTTTCACTTCTCCGGCCGGAATTGAGCGTGAGGTACCAGAAGGTCAACGTTTTCTTGGAGAATTTAAAACTGCGACTAATGGTTCTCCCGATGGAGCTCTTCTTCTTGAAGACCCTGATAAATACGTGGCCATGTTCAAAAAGAACATTGAAAATTTAAAATCAAGTGTTCAACAACAACAAGAACAAATTTTAGGTGGTGGTGTAAACAGTCCATCAGGTCTTCTGGCCAAACATGTGGCCGATCCTACAGAAAAAAACCTTAAGATTGCTCAAAAAGAACTTCAAAGAAAAGCTGACGAATGTTTAGCTGCCCATAATAGTTTTGTTCAAGCTGAGGATCAACGTGTGGCGGATCAGCAAAGACAAAATGCTGAGTTAGGAGAAAAACTACCAGCTTTCTGTAAAAAGTTTGATGATGCTAGAGGTGATAATCCCTCGCCAGGATGTTCTGGAGAAATTTCAGACCTCATTAGTGCCGCAAATAAAGCTGCTCAACAAACAGGTGGCAGCGACGCCAATTCAGTTGCAGAATTTAGAAGTGTTTGTGATCAAGTGAATAATGCGGAAACAAATAGTCGAAATTCTTTGGATAATTTAGATGAAGAAGATATGTGTACGCAGTTAAAAGGTCAGGCGCCAGCTGCTTGTGACATCTTTTCCGAAGATATAAAAAAGCGAGGGGACGCGGAGAAGAAACCTGCGTTCTGTTCTCCTGAAAAAATTAGTTATGATTGTGAGGGTACGAAGAGAAATATCAGTTTGGCCTATGACGAATTAATTACCTCGCATAAACTACCGAAAATACCCGATGCCAAAGGCCAATGTAAAGAAGTCAAAAGCAACAAGGCATTTTCAGACATAACTTTACCTATTCTTGAACTTTGTAAAGCAGTGATAGGAACTCCCGAAACAATTGAGGCAGGAAAAGTAGATCACTGCGAGCCAACTACACTTGCTGAAGCAGACTGTAAACAAGCACGTAGAAAAATCAAATCTTTTTTTGCTCAGCAAATGCAAAAAGATCTTCCGTCTGTAACGACATCGGCCCCGTCTTTCTGTGCTGCCGGCAATAATTCTGGACCATTTAATACAAAATCAATCTTAGATGACATTGTTAATCGCACCCTCGCTGGTGAAAACCCGTTGGGGAATAAGCAATAGGATTAGGCGACTCATTTGATAAGTTGAGATCATTAGGATCTTAACCGATACGTTTTTTATGAATAAGGTTCAATGGATGAACAGATTTAACGGCCTTTTTAGTATTACCATTCTTATGGCGCTGGCCTCGTGTAATCCCACTCAGATTACGGGTGCTAAATCACGTGGAGACGCTGTCATCGATAATAATGATGCCTCTCTTGATAATAAGGCCTATATCTATAGGGATAGTCCCTCGATCATTGCTCCTGGTCAGGGTGCAAGAGTGGCAATAGCTGATATTATCGATACTTCAAGTCCAGAAATTATTACACTTAATAATCAACTCACTGGGAACTGTGCTGTTGATTTGAGTACATTTTTCACAAGTACTTTGAGTGAATGTATTCATTCAAAAGGTGTTAAAGACTCAGCTGAAACCATTACTCCTCGTCAGGAAAACAAAACATATATTTTTACTCCAGACTCTGAAGCCTTTTATGAAACAAATGCTCTTTTTCATATTCAGGCAGGCACTGATAAGTTTTTTAAAAAACTTAGCTTTGCTTATCAGCAGGTACATGGACCTTTTAATATTACAAAACCAAAATCAATTCCTGAATATTTACCAAACAGTGAACTCTTTTGGTTTAAGGCCATTGATCTAAGCAGTAATGGTCAACTTTTCCGAAACAGTTTCCTTACTTCTTTTGCTCTTTGTAACAAAGATAAAAATGCCTCTTTCAGTCCGGCCGGTGTGGAGCTTTGTTTTGGATTTCACTCTTCATTTCCAGGATTGTTGTTTGTGCAAGATCCTTCGGTTATTTATCATGAGCTTGCTCACGCCCTGGTTTCAGTCATGATGAATATGAGAAACGGAACAGCTGTTTCAAGTCATCCATTCCGATCAAACCTAGGATCATTTGGGTATGAAGAGGCCGGTGCTATTAATGAAGGCATTGCCGATTATTATAGTTTTGTCATGAACGCTCGAACTCACTTTGGTGAATGGGCCCTAGGTGTTACTTCCAATCAATCTCGTCCCATTTCAGAAAGTGATGCTATTCATATTTCGGGAGTAAATACTACGGCCGAAGGAAGATTATCTTATCCACAATTCATTCTTTATGATCCAAACTTTCCAGACTCACCTCTTGAAGATGTTCATTATGCGGGACAAATTGTAAGTCATTACCTAGTGGCCTTGACCCAAAACCTTCAAACGACATGTAGTGCGGCCATGGGAGAAAGTGCTCATGATACATCAACTTCTTATGTGCTTTTACTTTTGTCTGAGACATTAAGTGAAATTGGTGATCTTAATTCGTTTTATGATCCAAATGTTCCCAGTTATTATTTTAATAACTTAAATACCGATGCTTCTTTTCTTTGGACTCAAGTTGTGAATCAAACATCATACCGACGTTTTTTTCAAATTTTTGCGAAAAACATCCGTAACTATATTACGAGTAATCTTTGTCCTGCGTTTACAAAAAGTATTTCTGAAAAGCTTTTAGATGATTATGGCCTTCTTCTTTTTAAAACTTATAACAATAATGGGCACACAACCACGGATAGAAATAATATCTTAAATGATATTGATCCATTCATTCCAGTTCAACCTTTAACGGCCGTGACTGAAAGTAATCGACGTAAATCGGTTCTTATTGCCAAGGATCTTTTAGATCTGGCACCTAATGTTACTGCTGCCAATTCAACGATTAGTTTTTTTATCATTGATAATGGCACAGATATTCAAAATCTTTTGAAAGAACTTTTATTTAAAGGGTTTCCTGTTCCAATCTCAACCACAGCAAGTTTTGAATATAATAATAACAATGTCCGAATCTCTCCAGGAGAGATTGTTGCTCTTATCCCTAACTTATTTAATTCATCCAACAGCACTATGGCCGGAGTTCAACTTCTTGCCAATGACTGGGATCATGTACATGTAACAGATACCTCTACTGGAAATTTTAAACCATGTGTAGTGGATACCGTGACAACCGTGGATCAAGGGGCAGTTGCCAATGGTAGTGAAACTTGTAGCACAGCTGTTCCTCTTAATGAGCATACTCGTTTAGTAAAAAGTGGTGGCGTCTTTCCAGCTGAAGCCGTTGCACCAGTGTGCCTTGTAGAACTTGAAGAAGGAACCAGTACAAGATGGGTTTCTCAGAGTGAGTTTCGTAAAAAAAGTGGTCTATCACTTTTAGATAAAGACTGTTTGGGTTATGTATCAAGCAGCACAACTGTTGATGATCCTGATTTTAATTTTAATCCCCATGAGTGTCTGGCACGTTTTTTACCAGGTGCCAACGATGCATTTTTCTCAAAAATTGATTCACGTAAAACTTATTTTGATTCTGTTGTTAAGGACTCTGAGAATAAACAATTTAACGTCGGAAATCTCTTATTGATGGAAGTGAGTAAATGGATCCCACCTGGGACAAAATTCCGTTGCCGCTTACGTGCCCGCTTCGCTAATTGCTCAGACTGCCACGCAGATTCAGGCAATAGTAACGATGACTTCTTAGATTACGAGCTTAATGGCAGTAAACCATTCAAAGTCATAAACTTTGATTTTGACGTCAATGATTAAAAAAAACAAACGGCTACTATTCATCATCGCTGCAGTTCTTACGGGAGCGATCTTCTCTTATGAAAAAGAAAGGATGATGACCCTTAAAAAAAATGATGTCCCTAAAAAAGAAAAAGTAGAGTCTCATTTGATGAGATCAGTTGCCAGCGTTCCTGCCCCTTTGCATACAGTAAGTGCTCCGGAGAATAAACCCTCTAAAGAATGGAAAACAAATCTGGAAAAGACTCTTAAGACCCAGGGTGGGTCAGAAGTTAAAGACATCCGTATTCAGAAGCTCAGCTCCTTTGTATGGAAACAGGATAATCTTCTTTTAAACGTTGAATCTGTTTTGATTAGACTTGATAACCTTAAAGGCGAAGAAACAAGTTTTAAGGCCATCGTAGACGCTCAAACAGGCAAGATCCTTCAGACTTGGGATCAACCGGTTTTTGATCATGTTAATCCCCGCGAGAACTTCGGTATCAAACTAGATGCCCGCCATTTTGAATAATTCCTTTTCATTTTTAAAAACTAACATTTTTCTATTTAAATTCATGGCCATAGGTCCTCAATCAAGTCCAAAGGTAATGCGTACAAGGTATTACTTACTGTATTGAAAATATGTCACAAAAATGAGACAATTCAAGTTATTTATTATATAAAAAAAAATGATGCTATTTATTTAATTCATGGATTTCAAAAGAAAACTGAGAAGACTTCACGAAAGAATATAGAGATTTCACTTCAAAGGATTAAAAGGCTTATATGAAACAAAAAAGATACACGGATCTTAATGACTTAGGCAAAGATCTAGGCATTGCTCCTGAGAGGATTGCTATTTCAAAAATGAAGACACAATTAAAAAAACGAATCCTTCAAGAAGTTGACTCGCAAGCATTAACGGCAGGCCAGCTTGCAGAGGTTTCAGGTCTGACTCGAACTGTAATTTCAGGTATTATAAATGGAAGCCTTCAAAGCGTTTCTCTAGAACGACTTATCAGGCTTGCTTCGGGACTCAATCTTTCGGTTAAACTTCAGATTAATAACGCTGCTTAAACTAAGCCTGCACCCTTTTCTTTAAGCTTCAAATCCAATTCCTCAATAAGCTTCGGATCAATCTTAGGCACCAGTCCCTGTGGATCAACCTGAAGTTTAAAGTCATGAGCAAAAAAATCTTTAAGGGCCTTCATGTCACCCTGATAGATCTTTTTAACCACTTCACTCTCTGAAGTTAAACCAAAATAAGAAAGAATAGATTTTGAAAGCTGAGGAAGATAAGGACTAAAGAATGTTCCGATCACCAAAACATATGCCGTAGAGATGGCAATCGTCTCGCCTGCTTTTTCCTGATCCACCTTAAACTCAGACCAAGGTGCTCGCTCCGTGATGAACTGATTCACTTTAGATCCCAAGGCCAGGAGATGCTCCTGCCCTCTTTTGATTTGATATGAATCAAGGAGGTCATGATATTCTTTGATAAAATCTTCTACACCTTTCTGGTGATCAGTGAAAAACGCATTAAATTTTTCTGTTTTCATGCCCTCTGGCCAATTTTTCGCAGAAAATTTCATGACACGATTAATGAAGTTTCCAATGTTATTTGCCAGCTCAGAATTAATCTTTAGCTCAAGTCCCTTCCATGTGAAACTTGAATCAGAAGTCTCAGGGATAAGTGAAGTCAGGTAAAACCGAAGTGCATCCGAACCAAACTGAGTGATCGCTTCATCAGCGTCCACATACCAACCTTTTGATTTAGAAAACTGTTTACCTTCTAGATTCACGTATTGATTGGCAGGAAGATCAGTCACTGGGTTCACGAACCCCGTGCCCATGCTCATGACGGGAAAAATGATGGAATGGAAAATGATGTTGTCTTTTCCAATGAAATTCACGATGGTCACATCTTTTGCGGCCCACCAGTCTTTAATGTAATCTTCTTTTGAACCAATTTCTTTTAGATACTGTTTGGTGTTCGACACGTATCCAATGGGAGCATCAAACCACACATAGATCTTTTTACCTTTGGCCTCTGGAAGAGGTACATCAATGCCCCAGTCCAGATCACGGGTGATCGCACGGTCAACAAGGTTATCTTTTGTCAAAGATTCAACAAAAGGCACAACATTTTTGCGCCAGTGATTTTTTTTGGTTTCAAACCATTTTTGAAATTTCTGATGAGATTTTGAAAGCATGAGGTACCACTGAAAAGAATCAACGGCACTGACGTTTTTACTGTTACAAAATTTACAAACAGGTTTTAAAAGTTTAAGAGGATCAATCCACGTCCCACAACTTGGACACTCATCTCCGCGAGCTTCCGCGTATCCACAGACATAACATTCACCTTCAACAAAACGATCCGGTAAAAAATTTTTGCAATCCTGGCATTGAAGTTGTTGTTCAGCTCTTCTCTCGATAAGTTTTTTATCAATCAAATCATTAAACCACTTTAGAGTTTCTTCTTTGTGATAAGGTGCTGAAGTTTGCCCAAAAAAATCAAATTTAATGTCATATTTCTCAAATAGATCTTTATGAATTTTATGCCATTCATTGACATACTCTTGATAACTCTTTTTCGCTTTTTGGGCATTTTGCATAATTGCGACACCATGCTCATCAGAACCACTGATGTGAATGGCATTTTCACCCTTGAGCTTTTTATGCCGAGTAAAAATGTCCGCTGGCAGGTAAACACCTGCAATGTGACCAAAATGAATGGGCCCATTTGCGTAAGGGAGAGCTGATGTAATCAAATACTTCATAATGCCTCAAATAAACGTATTTAGAGTCGAAAATAAGTCTACAAATTAAGCTCTTTTTTGTCTTTTGATTTTGACACTTCCTCGCCCCTTTTTTACTCTACCGAGATGATTTCTTTGAATGGTCTTAATCCTGAGCAACGCGTAGCTGCCGAAACAATTGAAGGTCCCGTGTTGATCCTCGCCGGTGCCGGTTCAGGTAAGACTCGTACTGTCACTTATAGAATAGCGCACATGCTTGATAATTTACGTATTCCAGGTAAACAGATTCTTGCTGTGAGTTTCACCAATAAAGCCGCTGCCGAAATGAAAGAACGAGTGGACCACTTGGTGGACGCAAAAATGCGCAAAGGCATCACCCTCTCCACTTTTCACTCGCTGGGTATTCGAATTCTTCGAGAAGACATTCACCACTTAGGCTATAATAATCTCTTCACGATTTATGATCAGGCCGATCAGATGAGTATTGTTCGGGAAGGACTTAAGAATTACCGATCAGGTAAAAACTTTGACAAAGGCACCATCCTATCCAAAATTGGCCTTTTAAAAAACAAAGGCATCTCATCCAGTGACTTTCCTAAAAGTTCTGAATACGATCCAGAAAATAACTATGATGGCGCTACTGAATTTGTTTATCACTTTTATCAAGATAAACTGCAGTTCTATAATGCTCTCGATTTTGATGACATTCTTTTTTTAGTGGTAAAACTCTTTAATCAATTCCCTGAAGTGGCAAAAAAATATTCAGAACGTTTTAAATACATCATGATTGATGAGTACCAAGATACTAACGGTCTGCAATTCAGCATGATTCAAGCACTTACAAGTACTCACCAAAATATTTGTGTCGTAGGTGATGATGATCAGGCCATTTATTCATTTCGCGGGGCCGACATAAGTAACATCCTCAATTTTGAAAAGCATTATCCCAACACCAAGACCATCAAACTTGAAGAAAATTATCGTTCTACTTTTCCCATCCTTAATCTGGCCAACATGGTAATTAAAGAAAATATCCAGCGTAAAGAAAAAACCATGCGCACTTCTATGATGGAAGGCCACATGCCTCAGCTTTGGGCCACGGGCGATGCCGATCATGAAGCGGCCGTGGTGGTGGAAGAGATTATTAAGCTTCAGTCTCATGGTGTCCCTTTATCAGACATTGCCATTCTTTATCGCTCTAACACTCAAGTTCCGCCATTTGAAGATCAATTACGTATTTCTCAAGTTCCCTACAATATTATTGGGGGACAGAAATTTTACGAAAAAAAAGAGATTAAAGACATTATTGCTTATCTTACTGTCATTCAAAACTCACGAGATGAACTCGCTTTAAGAAGAATATTAAACGTACCCAATCGTGGAATAGGTTCAGTCACCTTAAATAAATATTTGGCCATTGCTGAAGAGAAAAAAGATCACCTCTTTAATATCCTGGCCGCTGAAACAGAACACGAGAGTATCGTTTCTTTCATTCAGATCATTAGAAATTTTCAGCGCATCTTTCATGAGCAAAACCTTATCACCGCTATCACTCGTCTCATCGAAGATATTCACTACAATGACTTCATTGAAAAAAGTTATGACAGCACAAAACTTGCACAGAGAAAAAAAGATGATATTAAAAATTTTATTTTAACAGCAGACCGCTTCCAAGACCGTTATCATGAAGACGCTACTCTTAAAAACTTCGTGGAAAGACTTCTTCTTGCCGATGCTCATGATTCACGTTCTTCCAATAAAGAAGATCAAAACAGTGAAGTAACTCTGATGACCCTTCATGCATCAAAAGGGCTTGAATTTGATAATGTTTTTTTAATTGGTATGGAAGAAGAACTACTTCCGCATAAAAAAACTATTCAAGATGGATCAGATATTAATGAAGAACGCCGTCTTTGTTATGTAGGAATCACCCGTGCTCGTAAAAAACTTTATATGACCTACGCTAAAGAACGCAAAATTTATAACAAGATGATCACTCGTTTTAAATCTCGTTTTGTCATTGAACTAGGTCAATGTTATAAAGAACTCGACCGAACAAACTTCGGCGATATGTCCGAAGATCAAGTTAAAGATTTTAAAAAAAGTTTTTTTGGAAATCTCATGGAGTCACTCAAATGAAAATTCTTAATGTATTGGCACTGTTTCATAACTGGCTCTCAGATAAAGATTTCATCTGGTGGCCGTTTTCTTTTCTTCGTCCAGAACCTAAGGAATACCTTACATTCAAACTAACTTTTCTTATGACTGCTTGTTTTGGTGGTCTCGCTTTTATGATGTTTATGATCTTTGCTGTTGTAAACAATGCTTTTTACTTCAACTCTGCAGTTTCTACTTTTTTCATGTGCTTTTTTGGATTTTTTATCTGGTTCAACTTGGTGACGAAACCACTTTGGAACCATAGAGCTCGGGAAATAAATTCTCAGGTATAACGTCAGTAGAGAAAAAGGCCATCCCTGGCCTTGAAACTATCCATCCTTGGAGGACCCCTTCCTGACGGTCTAAACTATTTTTTTACTGATTCGTCTTCAAATTCGTGGCTCATTGCTCCACCCGATGTAAAACCTGTGATTGTATAACCACGAGGCAGATAAAGGCCAAAGGTCAAAAATGAAATCAGAATGTCTTGAGGATTTTTCTGTTCATAAATAATCACTTTAGAAATGCCATCATATCCTGCTTTTTTTACTTCTTGATCAACGAAGACTTCATGAACATCCGGATCTAGGCCCCAAAAATAAAATGAACGATGGCCAATGATAGACACTTCTTTTTGATGTTTTGGATTTCCATCAAAAGAAACAGGAACAGAATTTTGAGAACGAAAATGGATCGTAGTGCAACTCACCATAGATCCAAGAAGAATAAGATTTAAAAAGTTTTTCATATCCCTCAATTCTTTAAGGTATGGCCTAACTTGTCAAAAAATATTTTTAATTATGTTCGAAAGTGGCCTTCTTTTTATCAATCATGCCATCTAGGGCCCTGAAGTGGTCCGATGAGCGTTGAGTTATGCTTTGGTAAGCGGCAACAAGTTCTAAATGAGTCACCACATCACTCTGATAACTGTGATAGATAGCCTTTTTTGTCATCTGCAAAGCAATCGGCGGCAGTGAAATTAATTGATCGACTAATTCTTGAGTTTTATTTTGAAGTTGATCCGCACTTACAACATAATTAACAAGTCCCATGTTCAAAGCTTCATCTGCAGAATAGTTTTTGCAAGTTAAAAACATTTCTGTCGCTTTTCCAAATCCTATGAGACGGGTGAGAAAATATGCTCCCCCATCACCCGGAACTAATCCAACTTTAGCAAAAGTTTCTGCAAACATGGCCTGATCTGATGCAACTCTAAGATCACACATTGCTGCCAAATCACATCCCGCCCCCACTGCTGCGCCATTCACCATTGCAATGATTGGTTTTTTTAAACTAGAAAGCGTCAGAGGAATTTGCTGAATGCCAGCTTGATATGTTTCACGAAGTTCATTGGACTCACCAGCAAACATGCCAGTCTTGCCTTTCATCGTCTTAATATCACCACCCGCACAAAAGTTTTTACCTGCCCCCGTTAAAACAATCGCTCGTACACTATGATCAAGATCTGCAAATTTTAAAACCTCTACTAAAGATTGTACCATCTCTGATGAATAAGCATTACTCGCTTCTGGACGGTTCAAAATAATCCATAAGGAGTAACCTTTCTGAATAACTAATAGATCAGTAAAATTTTTAAGATAATAACTCATGTTTTACCTGTGCTTAAATAGGCCCGTAAAAACTTGGATTCTGTCTTTTTTTTCAAACATTCTAAAATAAACTCAGAAGCAAAAGCAAGTTTGCTGATATCAATACCTGTTTCAAAGCCTAAGGACTCTAACAGATACCAAACATCCTCTGTGGCAACATTTCCAGTTGCACCTTTGGCATAAGGACATCCACCAAGTCCAGCAGCTGAAGAATCGAATGTACGAATACCTTCCTCCACTGAAACATGAATATTGGTTAAGGCCATGCCTCGCGTATCGTGAAAATGCATAGCAATTTTGTCTAAGGAAAATTCTTTTTTAAGAAGTTTTAAACTCTCTCGTACCTGGCCAGGTGTGGCCACACCGATTGTATCCCCCACCGAAACCTCATAAACCCCAAGTTGCATAAATCGTTCAGTGACATTCATTAATTTTTTTAAATCAATTCTCCCTTCATAGGGACAACCAAAGGCAGTCGAAATATAACCGCGAATTTTAATGTTATCTCTTTGAGCAAGAATGGCCACTTCCTCCATACGCTTAAAGGTTTCATCCACACTTGCATTAACATTTTTTTTTGAAAAACTATCCGAAGTTGAACTAAAAAGTGCTATCTCTTCTACGCCAATTTTTTTTGCCACTTCATAACCCTGCACATTAGGCACAAGACATGGAAAGTTGATTTTTTTTGAACGTAGGTTTTTTTTCACCAAGGTAAAAAGCTGCTCGGCATCTGCCATTTGCGGAATGGCCGCAGGATTTACAAAACTTGTAACCTCTACGGTTTGAAGACCTGTCTCACAAAGAAGAGTGATAAATTTCAGCTTATCGGATAAAGAAATAATTGTCTTCTCATTTTGAAGACCGTCTCGAGCACCCACTTCTACAATTTTAACTTTTTCTTTATTCATAATTATTCTACTTCTGCGAGGGTGACTCCACTTTGAACCAATTCACCAACTTTGTAAGAAATCTTTTTGACCTTACCATCCTTATCAGAGCAAATAGAATGCTCCATTTTCATGGCCTCTAAAATAAGAATGGGTTCACCTTTTTTAACTTCAGAACCAAGCTCTTTAAGAATCTTAAAAATCTTACCCGGCATAGGGGACGTCAGTCCTCCTGCATGAGTTTTATGTTTTTTTATCCTCTGCCCAGCATAGGAAATTTTGGCCTCTCTGCCTTTTACCATAACAATAGATTCACCATCTTTATTAGCAGATCCCACTGTGGCCTTAAACTTCTGGCTATCATCTAAGATCACAACATGATCTTCCTTGGTCACCAGGTCAAAGCAGTAAGTCTTACCTTCATAATTAAAAGTTAAACTTTGAGCACTCTGTTTAAAGTCTTTTACGACGATATCAGTTCCATTAAGAATAAATTTCTTTTCCATTAAACGTTCCTGAAGCCAACAAGTTCTAACCATGGGTTTGTCACAGACCCAGGTTTATCTTGAAAACTTTGTGGTTTTTGTTCATTAAAACATAGGCCTGCAATCATTGCTGCAATTTCAGCAGGGGCCAGCTCTTTTGGAGCGAGATCTTCTTTATTGTCAGGAATAAAATGTGTGTGAGTTTGACCAGCGATAAACTTCTTATGTCCTAAAATTCTTTTTAAATAATCTCTATTGGTTTTCACACCTAAAAATAGAACTTCATCTAAACTTTGTATGCTTTTAGAGATCGCTACCTCTCGGTTTTCTCCCCAAACAATCAGCTTTGCAAGCATCGGATCGTAATTAACGCCAACTTCTGTTCCATCCAGGAATCCACAATCAAGACGAACATCCCTTAACGTCGGAACTCCAATTTTTTCAATTTTCCCAATCGAGGGCATAAAATCATTATCAGGATCTTCAGCATAAATCCGGCACTCAATGGCCTGTCCTTTTTGCATAATCTCTGACTGCTTCACAGAAAGCTTATCCCCTTGGGCAACGAAAATTTGAAATTTCACAAGATCATACCCAGTAACCATCTCTGTCACTGGATGTTCAACCTGAAGTCTCGTATTCATTTCAAGAAAATAATAATGTCCATCAGGAGCAAGAATAAATTCAATCGTCCCAGCACCTCGATAATTAATGCCTGAAGAAATCTGCACCGCTGTCTCACAGATTTTCAGTCTTAGTTCCTGACTCATCTGTGGAGCTGGAGTTTCTTCAACAATTTTTTGGTAACGTCTTTGAATAGAACATTCTCGCTCAAAAAAATGCAAATGATTCCCATGAGTATCAGACATAAGCTGAACTTCAATATGACGTGGATTCACCACGTATTTTTCAATCAAGACCTTATCATTAGAAAAAGCCTTCAGGGCCTCAGACTTCGCTCCACGAATGGCCTCTGTTAACTCAGCCTCCTTATGAACGATCCTCATACCTTTACCACCACCACCGGCAGAAGCTTTAATCAAAACCGGAAAACCAATCTCTTTAGACTTTTTTGCCAAATTCTCAACTGATTGATCATCTCCATGATAACCTGGGATCATAGGAATTTTAATTTTCTCTAAAGCATTTTTAGAGCCAATTTTATCACCCATTAGCACAATTGATTCCGCCGTAGGTCCTATAAAAATAAACCCTGAACTTTCAACTAATCGTGCAAAGTCAGCATTCTCAGATAAAAACCCATAACCCGGATGAATAGCATCTACCTGCGATTTTTTAGCTATCTCAATTAACTTGTTCTTATTTAAATAAGTTTCAGAGAGTGCACCCAATCCCAAAGAATAAGATTCATCAGCAAACAGAGCATGCGGTAGGGCCTTATCGTCCTCTGCATAAACAGTGACCACTTTTATTCCCATTTCTTTAGCTGTTTTAAGAACCCGTAGGGCGATCTCTCCACGGTTAGCGACTAATATTTTTTTTATTTTCATGTTTTCATCCAAATAGGTTTATCTTTTTCAAGAAGCGCGCGCATACCTTCCTGACCCTCAATGCTCACACGTCTTTCCGTAATCATCTGACAGGTTAAATCTTCTGACTTTTTTAAATTTTTCATCACATCTTTAATTAATTTTTTTGCTTCACGTGCAGCAATTGGCCCAGCCGATAAAAACCTCTTGGTTATTTCTTTAACTTTTGTTTCCATCTCTGATTCATTGACCAGCTCATGAACAAGCCCCATTTGTTTAGCTTCGGCCGAGGAGAATTTCTCCCCAGAAAGCATCCACGCTCTCCCCGAAGACTCACCTATTTTTGCTAAACAATAAGGAGAAATAACCGCAGGGATAAGACCTAATCTCACTTCCGTAAAGCCCATCAGTGCACTTTCTACACAAATGACATAATCACACACACTCACAAGCCCTACACCACCGCCAAGGGCATGCCCATTCACGCGACCAATAACGGGAACTTCGCAGTCATTGATTATAGAGAACATCTTGGCGAGTTGTTTTGAATCATTATAATTTTCTTCTTTTGTATAATTTCTCATCGCTTTCATCCAATTAAGATCCGCCCCTGCACAAAACGAGGGTCCTTTCCCAGATAAAATAACAAGTCTTAACGATTCATCATTTTTAAACGAATCAAACAAAGAGATCATCTCTTGAATAAGTTCCGCATTAAAAGCATTATGAAGCTCTGGTCTATTAAGCCAAACTTCTTTCACACCTTTTTGCTTTTCTAAAACTTCTATAAATTTCATCATCACATCCTGAACACACCCCAACGCGGGTCTGGAAATTCTTCATTATGAGTTACACTTAAACACAATCCCAATACATCTCGAGTCTGTGCCGGATCAATCACTCCATCATCCCAAATACGGGCCGATGAATAATAAGGAGATCCCTCTTTTTCATATTTATCTAAGATTGGCTGCTTGAAGGCCGCCACTTCTTTTTCCGTCATTAACGTCTTACCAGCAACTTTAAGAGCATCCTGCTTAACCGTCACAAGCACGTTTGCAGCTTGTTCTCCACCCATGACGGAAATACGAGAGTTGGGCCACATAAATAAAAATCGCGGACCAAAGGCCCGTCCACACATCCCATAATTTCCAGCACCAAAAGATCCACCAATAATAATAGTGAACTTAGGGACCTTCACAGTTGAAACTGCCGTGACAAACTTTGCTCCATGTTTTGCAATACCTTCGTTTTCATACTGCTTACCAACCATGAATCCAGTAATATTCTGAAGAAAGATAAGTGGAATTTTTCTTTGCCCACACAACTCAATAAAGTGGGCCGCTTTCTGGGAAGATTCAGAAAATAAAATGCCATTATTGGCGACGATTCCAACAAGATAACCATGAATTTTTGCAAATCCACACACCAGCGTCGAACCATATCTTTCTTTAAATTCTTGAAATTCAGAACCATCAACTAAACGTGCGATGATCTCTTTCACATCAAATGGTTTTCTTGTATCTTGAGGAATGATTCCATAAATTTCCTCTGTTTTAAAAAGAGGTGCTTTCACTTCATCTTTAATAAATTTTCCAGGATGTTTGCATTTATAATTTAAAGTCTCCACGATATTTCGGGCCATCTCCAAAGCTTCTTCTTCATCTTCTGCAAAATGATCGGCCACACCAGATTTTGATGTGTGAACTTCCGCCCCCCCCAACTCTTCTGCCGTAACTTCCTCGCCTGTTGCCGCTTTTACTAAAGGCGGCCCACCTAAAAAGATTGTGCCATTACCTTTAACAATAATCGTTTCATCACTCATGGCCGGAACATACGCTCCACCTGCCGTACAAGATCCACATACAACGGCAATCTGGGGGATTCCCATGGATGACATGTTTGCTTGATTAAAAAAGATTCTTCCAAAATGTTCCTTATCCGGAAAAACTTCATCTTGTTTAGGTAAAAATGCACCTCCAGAATCTACGATATAGATACACGGTAACTTATTTTCAATAGCAATTTCTTGCGCCCTTAAATGTTTTTTTACAGTAAGAGGAAAATACGTGCCCCCCTTTACTGTTGCATCATTGGCCACAAATAAACATTCCACTCCATGAACCAGACCAATCCCTGTAACCATTCCCGCACCTGGAACATCATCTTCATAGACCTCAACTCCTGCAAGAGTTGATAATTCTAAGAATGGTGACCCCGGATCAAGAATTTTTTCAATACGCTCACGAGGTGAAAATTTTTTACGGGCCTTATGCTTTTTCACAGCTTCTTCACCACCACCCATTTTTACTTTTTCGATTTTATTTTTCAGCTCCCTCGCCAAACCTCGGTTAAATTCCGTATTGATTTGAAAATCTTTTGAACTGGTATCCACATGAGAAGACAGAGACTGCATAAGACCTACCATTTAGATGAGAATAGACTTTAATTTTAACGTGAAGGGCGTTCTTGTGACAATGATTTGGGCTTAGCGATAAAGAGATAAATTGTTGTTTATGAGACCATTCATAAAGTACTGCAAATAGGCCTTTAGCGCTGGTTCATCCGATGGCCCAATAAGCTCCAGCTCCCCTGTTTCCCAAAGATAATGGTATTCACGCTGACTTCCTTCTTTATTAAGGGCCAGCACTTTTTCCCCACGAATCATGATATAAGTTGCACCACTTGCATAATTAATCGCCATACCAGGGTCCATGGAAAAAACAGAGTTACTAGTGGCCGGCAACTCATCAGTTCGAATTCCTACAAAATCTAAAATTGAATTTGGAATATCCGAATGTTGTGTAACGCGTTTAACTTGAACATCTTCCCATTTGTAACCAGGCGCATAGAATAAAAGCGGCACTTGGAAATGCCCTACCATATTCTGAAATTTTTTTGTTTCAAGTTTCTGCGAATGATCTGAAGTAATGACAAAAAGTGTATCTTTGAACCAAGGTTTATCTTTGATACTTTCAAAAAATTCCCTTAAGGCAAAATCCGTATATCCAATACTCTCATGAACCTCCATGGTTCCCTTTGGAAACTTCCCTTGAAGCTCTTTTGGAATAACATAAGGTTGATGTGAACTCAGAGTAAAAACCCCTACCATAAAGGGCATCGGCAATTTATCAATTTCTTTGGCCACATATTTTAAATATGGCCCATCAAAAATCCCCCAAGCACCATCATCATCCTGTTTATCAGGATAATTTTCACGAGCAAAATAAAAATCAAACCCAGTGGCCAGCGCATAAGATTCAAATCCCATGGTTCCACGAGATCCACCATGATAAAAGTGATTAGTATAACCTTGATTTTTTAAAATCTTAGGCATACATAAAAAATTATTCGACTGAAAACCAGACTTACTAATTGGTTCATCCAAGAGTGATGGAAGTCCACACAACAACGACGGCAAAGACTCAATAGATCTTCTTCCATTTGCTAAGTGCCTTTCAAAATAAATGGATTCTTTTTTTATTTCATTTAAAAAAGGTGCATATCCTTTTTCCACATATTCCAAAGCAAAACTTTCCAAGATGATGAGCACAACATTCCCCTTAGGAATTCCTGCCACTCCACCACGGGAGTCTCGATAATTTAAAATAACCGATTTTGCTTCATCGTCATTTTTGAAATACTGAAGTTTTTCAATGGGTTTATTTTTGAGAGTTCTTAAAAAATGATATGGCGTATTAAGAACTAAGTGCCCTAACTCATTTTTCCCTTGAGTAAATGCCGATTGAACATTAATAGACTTATGCTGAACTCCTCCCCTAATACCAAGAAAAGAAACACCTATAAGTAAAAGCGTGGCCAATACATGATTTAAGATTTTTGTTTTTTCCGCCTTAATCTCAAAAAATGTCCTATCACAAAAGGCCAATCCCCATAAAAAAACAAGGCCAATCAACGTTAGATACCAATAAAACAAAACAAGCTGTGGCAATTGTTCCCAAATATCTTCTGTTATGAGAAAAAAGTCCCACCCCATGCGTTTACCAGTAAATAGAAAAAGCTCATAATCATCAATGGCAGCGCCAACCCCTACAGCGTTGATCATGACAAAAAGAAAACGTTCAAAATTTAAAAAGATTTTTTTTGTTGTCGGAACGACAGTGAGAAGAATAATCGGAATATTTAGAAGGCAAATAGCGGCGATGTCAAAACGAATTCCTAAAAGAAAACTTTCAAAGATTTCATCCTGGGTAAACTGACGATAGATATTGAGATGATAAAAATAAAAACCAATCCTCAGTAATGAGTATGGAATTAAAAGAAAAATGAAACGCTTTAAAAAGCGAAGATGCCATTGAGTAATAAACATGGAAGGAGATGATCTCAGACTTTACGAAAATAAAAAAGCCCTCTTGTGGAGGGCTTTTTAAAAAATAGAGGGTGCATCTTGCTATTCTGACACCAAGTTCCCCTGGCACTACCTTCGCCGCAAGTGAGCTTGACTTCCAGGTTCG
>Ga0247843_1000721_pt1 | contig 75145 bp, 70 predicted proteins | sample LaCruzMarch2017__FD_192420 | JGI IMG/M metagenome (GOLD analysis project Ga0247843, IMG submission 192420) | Freshwater microbial communities from meromictic Lake La Cruz, Castile-La Mancha, Spain - LaCruzMarch2017_8m | ecosystem: Environmental > Aquatic > Freshwater > Lake | place: Spain...
TCGGAATCCAGTTCGCTTAAAATCTTGCGGAACTTCATCTGCTTGTATTTCATGGCCTATTCCCATGATCGAGGCTACCACGATTGGCAGAATATTACAGGTACTTTTCAGATAAGCATTAAATTTTTTGACACCTTAGCCCGCGAAAGTTCTAAAGAGATTTTTAAATAGTTCCGAACATCAATCAACGTTATATTTAATGGAGGTTGATCATGAGAAATTTTAAGTTTTTTTTGGGTGCATTTGTTTTCGCAGTGGCAACAAATTCTTTTGCCAAAGAAAAAGTTTTAGACAAAGTTAAGAGAAAGCCAAACAATTTGGTTGGTAAAAGCCTAGCTTGCCAAGGATCCACTACCGTCAACGATGCTGAACAAAATGACATGTCCTTTAAAGTTGGAGAAGGCACTGACGGACAAGTTTCTCCAGATAAGAAAATTGTAGAGGTCAAAATCAACAGTGAAAGTCGAGCTGAAGTTCTTTTAAGCGGACAAAAAGTGTACATCGAAGCTTCGCATAACCCTCTTGACGGAAACTACGACATCGACCTTTACGATAAAAATGTTTTAGTCCCTGGCGATTCCAAGCCTTTAGTTTTTAGAACAGGTTCGAGTGTAGGTGAAGAAACAAGCTCGATTCGTTTTATGTATTCTCAATGGGGCAATGCCGTTAAGGAACTTGGTGGCAAACGTAAAGAAGTGCTTTTTGATTTTAAATGCACTGTTTCTGACTGGCCTCAGCGTAAATTCTAGAAAACTTTCGATATTGTTTAAATGGATAACTCCTGTCTCTCCAAACAGCGACGTTTCCAAGATCCAACGGACGAAAGAAGCGCGCTGAAAAGAGCCGTTCACAAGCGCCTTGTCAACGACTTGGAATACCCACCCATGCAGAACATTCCGGGCCAGATAAGCGCTGAGTTCCGAGAGATGGTGGCGCACAAGATCGAGGAAGTGTTAGGAGCATTCGTGCATCCTTGGAACGAGGCCCCAGAGACTGCTGTTCTCGCAAGAGAGATTTACAATGAGGCGTTGGCCCTAGGCCCATTGGAAGATCTCTTGCAGGATCCAGCCGTAACGCAAATCTTCGTTTTTGGCCCCGACAAAATCATGATAGAGCGCGCTGGAGTGACTTCGCCGGGCACGGTTTTCTTTTCTGGCTTTGAGCAGCTCCACTCTGCAATTTTCCGAATCGCTAGTGCGCAGTCTGTGCGCCTGGACGAATGCAGACCTTTCGCGCACATCGTCTATCCTGACGGAACGGAGTTCGTTGCGACGGTGCCTGTTTTGCCGGGCTCCTCGTATTTTTTGAGAGTTAAGAAGACACCAAACCATAAGAAGTCTCTGGACGAACTCGTCCAAAGCGGCTGCCTGAGTAAAAACATGGCGATATTTCTTCGATTGTGCCTCCGAAGCCGGCGAAGCCTCCTGATTTCAGGTCCCGCCCAGTCTGGGAAAACAACATTGCTGAATGCTTTGGCGATGGAACTGCCCGGGGATGAGCGCATTTGCGTTTTGGAAGAGTCTTCCAGCCTTAAGCTTTCACATCCCTACGTCACAAAGCTTTCGACGCGCGCTCCAAACATAGAGGGACTCAACGCGCTAAAGATGAGTCATCTCATTCGGCATGCTTCGCGAATTCTCCCGAATCGGATCATTATCGATTCGATCGATGACGATGCTGTCATGGATTTGCTCGAACTCAAAGCTTCAAGCAGCGCTATTTTGTTTGCCATGAACGCAGCCAGCCCGCGTGACGCTCTCTCGAAGATGGAACTGCTCATTGCCAACGCAGCTCCTAACGTTGCACCAGGATGGCCCCAGGCAACAGTCGCAACTTACAATTCCTTCATCGTGCAGCTTTCAAGGGCAATGGATGGCTCCCTCAAAGTCAGCCACATCTCGGAAGTTACGGGCATGCAAGGCGACACGACGTGCATCCAAGATATTTATTCTTACCGAGAGGCTAATCCTGACTCGCCTAGCGCGGGCGCGCATCGCGCGACGGGATACATTCCCCGCGCAAAAGAGGCTTTCAAGCAAATGGGGTTGCAGTGCCCATCCGATCTCTTCAGCTAGTCGAGCTTTTGCCTCAGCGTAAATTTTAGCTCTGCTATTATTGGATGTAAAATTTAAAATCGCCTCACCCATGAGGCAATAATTTTTCGTTCTTCAAATTTATTTACATCACGATCATAATTGCGATAGCTGCCTAAAAGATTAATTTGTTGGGTGGAAACGCTACCATAGGTGATCCCTAAGTCTGCAGAGTAGTCTCTTGAAGAGGGATTCGAAATTTGGGCGGCTTTTCCGACGGCAAGATTGGAATTCAAACTCCAGTTCTGGGCAAGTTTAAAGGAAGCTTCGACTTCTAAACTAAACTTTGTCCATTTGATGGGAGAAAAATATCCAAGATTAGAAGTGTAGGAAGAAATCTTTGCACCTTCATAAAAATATCTTCCTCCAAGCCACACTTGATGTTGCCGCTTCAACAGTGCGCCCATGGCTTGCAGATTCACTGTGCTCATGCGATTGGTATCGCTAAACTGTGCCTGCTTTAATTTGATAGGAAATTTCAAAATTTTCAAAGGATCCCACTGAAAACTCACTTCAAAAACTGTGCGTTTCAAAGCGGCACGAGTGGCTCCGGGTTGAAATCCCACGGAATAAGCAAAATCATCTGACAGCCTAGCAGACAAGCGAGTTTTGGGATTGATACGATATCCAAACTGGCCAGCGACAACGGGAGTTGTTTCTATTCCTTTTAAATAATGTAATCCGAGTCCCAATTGAAAAAAGACATTGGCATTCAGTTTTTGCCAATAGGCTGCGAATGTTCGTAGCCCTTGAAATTCACGCTCCGAAGTTTTTCCTTCAAAATAATCTACGTCGATGCTGTAAGAATATTGCGCCTCCGACTCCCAAGAGAACGGCGCACCCGAAAACTGAAAAGGATTTTTTATCCAACCAAGTCCCAGCGACAACTGACTTGTCTTTTCGGAATTCGTTCCGTAGCTTGTGTCAAAATTGTAAAGACTGGGCGGATGAGAAGAAGAGGGAGCCGCCTCCATTTCGGCCGCATAGACAAAATCGAGGTGGAAAAGAAATATCGATAGAATCCCAAGGAAAAAATATTTCAGAGCCCGCCAATTTGGGGTTCGCCTAAAGTTGATCATGCATTCAGTCTATCCTTGGACGGGGGACATTCCACTTTTCATAGCCTCACGTAATACGCGTTGCGTCAATTTTTAAGCTGCGACTTAAATGCTTTAGTTCCCTCATGAAATTCATCACTTTCTCCACTATAACCATTCTGTTAACTGTCGCGCCCTAGACCTTCACCTCAAAGAGGATTTCGCATCAATGGAACTCACAATGGATTACTGCAAAAGCTCAATAGGAAAAAAGCTGATGATGGCCGTGACAGGCCTGATTTGGACAGGATTTGTGGCCGGCCACATGGCGGGTAATATGCTGATATTTGTCAGCGCAGACGCCTACAATTCTTACGGACACGCCATCACAAATAATAGAGCTGTATATTACGGAATCGAAACTGTTTTGCTTTTGAGTCTGGTGACTCATGTCGTAATGGCGTTTCTTTTAAGCAAAGAAAACTGGGACGCGCGCCCAGTGGGATATGCCTTTCAAGCCCAAGGTGTGAAACGCGCAACTCTTGCGAGCCAAACCATGAAATACACCGGTGCAATTGTCCTGTTTTTTGTTGTCTGGCATCTGAATGCTTTTCGATTCGGCCCCGTTTATATGACGACTGTGAATGGTGTTGAGATGCGCGATCTTTATAAACTCATGACCGAAGCCTTTAGCAGTCCGCTATATGTTTTAGGTTATGCAGTTTCGCTTGGCTTACTAGGATTTCATTTAAAGCACGGTGTACAAGCAGCTTTTCAAAGTCTGGGATTTCGACATCCTAAATACACTCCTTGGATCAAATGTGGTGCAGTGGCCTATGCGGTCATTGTGGCATTGGGTTTTATTTCTCAACCTCTTTATGTTTTTTTTATGGCGAGGAACTAAGTCATGTTAAATCTTGATTCCAAAATTCCTTCAGGTTCGATCTCTGAAAAATGGAAAAATCATAAATTTTCGTCAAAGCTTGTTAACCCTGCAAATCGTCGCAAATTCACAGTCATCTGTGTTGGGACGGGACTCGCGGGCTCATCGGCTTCGGCGACGCTTGCCGAAATGGGTTACAACGTTCACACTTTTTGCATTCAAGATTCTCCTCGTCGCGCGCACTCGATCGCCGCGCAGGGGGGAATTAACGCTGCTAAAAATTATCAAAATGATGGAGATTCGACTTATCGTTTGTTTTACGACACCGTAAAAGGTGGAGATTTTAGAGCGCGTGAAGCCAATGTTTATCGATTGGCCGAAGTCTCGGCCAGCATTATTGATCAATGTGTTGCCCAAGGCGTTCCCTTTGCTCGCGACTACGGCGGCCTGTTGGCCAATCGTTCTTTTGGAGGTGCCCAAGTCTCGCGAACTTTTTATGCTCGCGGACAAACGGGACAACAACTTTTGCTAGGCGCTTATCAAGCCATGATGAGGCAAGTGGAAAAAGGCAAAGTCAAACTTCACTCACGCCAAGAAATGTTGGAACTTGTATTAGTTGACGGAAAAGCGCGAGGCATCATCACAAGAAATCTAACCACTGGAGCCATTGAAAAACACATGGCCGATGCCGTTCTTTTGTGTACTGGCGGATATGGCAATGTGTTTTATCTTTCTACCAACGCCAAAGCCTCCAACGTGACGGCAAACTTTAGAGCCTTTAAGAAAGGCGCTGGCTTTGGAAATCCTTGCTTTACCCAAATTCATCCTACCTGCATTCCAGTCAGTGGAGATCACCAATCAAAACTCACATTGATGAGCGAATCGCTTCGCAATGACGGCCGTGTATGGGTCCCAAAAAGTAAAAACGAAACTCGTGCCGCGGCTGACATTCCTGAAGATGAAAGAGATTATTACTTGGAGCGCGTGTACCCAAGCTTTGGAAATTTGGCACCGCGAGATGTTTCCAGTCGCCAAGCTAAATTTCGCTGTGACGAAGGTTTCGGAGTAGGCCCCTCTAAACTTTCTGTTTATCTTGATTTTGCAGATGCGATTCGTCGTGATGGCGAGAGCACGATTGCTGGGAAATACGGGAACCTTTTTCAGATGTACGATAAAATCACCGGCGAGAATCCCTACAAAATGCCCATGCGCATTTTTCCGGCGGTTCACTACACAATGGGTGGATTGTGGGTTGATTACAATTTGCAAAGTACAGTGCCAGGACTTTTTGTATTGGGCGAAGCAAACTTTTCGGACCATGGGGCAAACAGGCTGGGGGCCTCGGCTCTTATGCAAGGCCTAGCTGATGGTTACTATGTCATTCCTGTTACGCTTGCGAATTACCTTGCCGGCACAACTCTTGAAAAAGTCACGACCGATCACTCGTCATTTAAAGAAGCTGAAGCGCAAGTCGCCACACAAACACAAAAACTTCTAAAAATTAATGGCGCAAAAACTGTCGACGACATTCACCGCGAGCTCGGCAAGGTTATGTGGGAATATTGTGGTATGAGTCGAAATTCCGCTGGCCTCAAAAAAGCACTCGATGTGATTCCTAAAATTCGAGAAGATTTTTGGAACAACGTCAAAGTTCCTGGCGACCCGAATGTGGTCAACCAAGAACTCGAAAAGGCCGGACGTGTTGCCGACTTTTTGGATCTCGGTGAACTGATGTGCCGAGATGCTTTAGAGCGTGAAGAGTCCTGCGGTGGGCATTTTCGTGAGGAATATCAGACACCAGATAATGAAGCTCTTCGAAATGACGATCAATTTTGCCACGTTGCTGTTTGGGAACATCAAGGAGATGGCAAGGCGCCACTTCGACACAAAGAAGAACTTAGTTTTGAAAACGTTAAACTTGCAACCCGAAGTTACAAATAGGAAGCGAGATAAAAATGGATCATTTTCACGGTCAGGAAGCTGCACCTAAAACAAATCACGATATGAAGTTGCATCTAAAGATATGGCGACAAAGCTCTCCGCAAGATAAAGGGAGAATGGTTGATTACGAATTAGGCGGTGTATCGCCTGACATGAGTTTTTTAGAAATGCTCGACATTCTCAATCAAAATTTGATTAAATCGGGGGAAGACCCTGTCAGTTTTGATCACGATTGCAGAGAAGGCATTTGCGGTTCTTGCGGCATGATGGTCAATGGCGAAGCCCATGGCCCTGAAAAAATGACCACAGCTTGCCAACTGCATATGCGTAAATTTAAAGATGGCGACACCGTTTACATTGAACCTTGGCGCGCCAAAGCTTTTCCCGTTTTAAAAGACCTAGTGGTTGACCGTACAGCATTTGATCGCATTATCGCAAAAGGTGGTTATGTTTCTATCAATACGGGTAATCCCGTTGATGCCAATTCCATTCCTGTTGCTAAAGTGGATTCGGATCTTGCATTTGATGCGGCCGCTTGTATTGGATGCGGCGCTTGTGTGGCCTCGTGTAAAAATGCCTCTGCCATGCTTTTTGTATCGGCAAAAGTTTCGCATCTCGACTTACTGCCACAAGGCAAAGTTGAATCCGATGGTCGAGTTTTGTCGATGGTTCGCCAAATGCAAAGTGAAGGTTTTGGAAATTGCTCGATGACCGAAGCCTGCGAAGCAGCATGCCCCAAGGGAATTTCGATTGATAATATTACCCGCATGAACCGCCTCTTTACAGCCGCCTCACTTGGCGAGCGCCCAGCAAAAAGTGGCGTGGGTGGCGACGGTTGATCTGTCAATTGATCTGATAATTATTCTGGCAATTGTTCACTGAAAGGAATTCATATGCATAAAATTGAGTTAAGCGTTTCTAAAAAGTTCCCCAAGGTTTTCGATTACACTTCTGTGGATTGCCTCATCACCGAATCTGCAGATTTTGAAAAAGTTTATGCTGCTCGTTTATGGATGAATGCAGAAATCAAAGTTCAGTTGGCCAAAAAAATCGCCGCAAAAAAAGCTGATGATGAAGCAAAAAAAAGTGGTCAAGAAAAAAAATCAATTGGCAAAACAGCCGATACTCCAAAACCAAATCACTTACGGACTCCAAGTTTTGAGAATTTGAAATTATATTTTTCGCAAGGTGGCGAGAGTATTGCGTTTGCTTTACCAAAGGAAAGTTTTTCAACTTTTGAACTTTTTACAGCTATGCGAAAAGCCTTTTCAGGTTTTTTTGGTGAAGGCGCAAAACATAAAATTGTGTTGGATTTAAGTTCTATTGGTGCCAAACGGGAATCTCTCGTGCTTCAAATCGTAGAAGCTTTTGGACATATTTCTGAGTCTTGTGACTGGAAACCCATGGGTTTTGGTAAAAAGGCAGAAGCCAAAACTAAATTTAAAGATCTTCATATTGAAATTGTTTCAGGGTTAAACAAAGTAAAAATCGAAAAAGCTTTTCAACTAGGAAGAGTAAAAGGCCGCGCTACCAATCATGTTCGTACTCTTGCTGAAATGCCTCCCAATGAACTTGATCCAGCAGGCTACAGAAAACACATCGAAAAATTTTGCAAAAATCATAAGTTTAAATATGAATTTTTTAACAAAGAAAAACTCACTCAAATGGGAGCCAATGCTTTTCTTGCAGTAGTGCGCGCCGACCCCAATACCCAAGGCGGAATTGCCAAAATTTCCTACAAACCTACAGGCAAAACAACAGCAAAATCTAAGGGCTCGGTGGCGTTAGTTGGTAAAGGCTTGTGCTTTGATACCGGGGGGTACAATGTCAAGACCGGTGACTTCATGCACGGGATGCATGGCGACATGACAGGTTCAGCCGTTGTGCTTGCCTGTATGCAAGCCATTGAAGAACTGGCAATGCCCTTTGAAGTCACAGGTTATTTGGCAATCGCTGAAAATCTGATTTCGCCAACGGCATTTAAACCCAATGAAGTGATTGTTGCGCTCAATGGAAGTTCCATCGAGATGGTTGATACCGATGCCGAAGGCCGAATGGTTTTATCGGACACTTTGACAATGGCGTCTCGCGAAGAACCCGATCTTATGATCGATTATGCAACTCTAACGGGTTCCATTATTCGAGCACTTGATCGCAGACGTAGCGGCGTTTACACAAATTCAGAAAAACATTTGCCGTTGCTTCAAGCGGCAGGTGATGTTTCTGGAGAACGAGTTTGGGGATTCACAATTGGACGTGACTACTTTGACAATTTAAAATCCGAACACGCAGACATCAAGCAATGCAATCCCAAATGGAATGCGGATCACATTTATGCGGCTACGTTTTTATCCACCTTTGTTGAGAAAAATGTTCCGTGGTTTCATGTCGACCTAGCGGCAAGTGAGCATAGCGGAGGACTGGGACTGGTTGGCAGTGATTCAACTGGTTACGGTGTTGGCTTAACTTTGGAATTTTTAAATCGCTTTTTCAAAAATTAGAAATCTATGACAGTTGAATGGGCTCTGATCATTGTTTTAGTTTTGGCTTTGTTTGCCGTGCTTGGATTTTTTTTCACTCGAAAGTCTCCTATCGAGGCTCCAGCGCAAAATGCTATGAGTCCCGAAGAGTTGCGTTCACAAATTGAACTCCTCGTTAGGTCGGCAACTGGAGAAGCCTTTCAAAGCTCCTCAAAAACTTTGATTGATTTGGCAAAGTCAGAGCTCAAACAAACTCAAGATTTGTCCAAGCAAGAAGTCCAAGATCTTATCAAGCCTTTGGCAGAATCGTTGCAAACCTATCGCAAAGAAATGAATGACCTCGAATCCTTGCGAAATCGCGACATGGGAAGTTTGGACAAACTTTTAAAAACCGTTTTGGAAACCAATCAGCAACTTAAAAAAGAAACGGGTCAATTGGTTTCGGCTCTAAAAAGCCCCACGGTGCGCGGTAAATGGGGGGAAGTTCAGTTAAAACGAATCGTCGAACTTGCCGGCATGAGCCAGCATTGCGACTTTAGCGAACAGACTTCAGTTTCGGGCACAAGCATTGGCGATGATTCAAAATATCGCCCCGATATGGTGATTCATTTGCCCAATGGGCGAGACATCGTAGTCGATGCCAAAGCAGTGTTGTCTGGATATTTAGAAGCCGAGGAACTTCAAGACGAAACTTTGCGAAAACAAGCCCTCATTCGACATGCCCAATCTTTAAAGACTCGCATCTCGGATTTAAGTCGCAAGGCCTATTGGGAACAGTTTAAATCTACTCCAGAATTTGTAGTTTTATTTATTCCAGCCGAAGCTTTTTTTAGCGCAGCCGCAATTGAAAGTCCTGATCTTGTGGAATTTGGATTCGAATCGCGTGTGATTATTGCCACGCCCACGACGCTTATGGCTTTACTACGCGCAGTTGCACTTGGCTGGAGACAAGAACAATTGGCCGAGAATTCGCGTCGCATTGCCGAGCAAGCCGGAAAACTTTATCAAGGTCTTGGCGTGTGGGTAGGGCACCTAGAACAAATGGGGTCAGCGCTTGAAAAAACGACTAAGTCTTATAATGCTGCAATTGGGTCTCTTGAGCGAAGTGTTTTACCTCCTGCTCGCCGTTTAAAAGAAATGGGAGCTAGTTCCAAAGACGAAATCGGCGAGGTTAAGCAAATAGAAATTGCTTTGCGTGATACAAGCGCTTTGACCGCTAAAACTGAGATTTAGTAACCTCAAAATTGCAATACCTTGAATATTTCCTCTTAGGTGATAGCATTTTTCTATGAAATCTTTTTTTAGCTTAGCTTTCTTGTGCCTGTTTTGCGTTACTCATGCAGAACGAAAACTTCAAACGCCAGCCTTACCATGGGTTATTTCTGCCACCGTATCGCAAAATTACACTGCTGGAACTTTCTATATAAAAGCCTTTGCTGTTAATGTGAAAAACATATCAGCGATTGCGCAAAACGTTCGAGTATCGGCCGAACTCAGTCGATCCAAATACATCCAAAACGGAACAATCAACAAAGATCTTTCTATTTACTTTGCCGGTCCAAGTATCAGCATTGTTTCACTGGGAACGAGAATGACAGCCGGGATCATCCATCATCCCACCCCTTCCAATTATTTGACACTTGCTCCAGCAGGTCAGGTGGGTAATGAACTGACTGTCGAATATTATGTTCAATATGAAGCTTTAAGTTCAGGATATGTAAATCTTTATGGCGCGATAAATTTTGCCGTCACGGTGAAGGAAGACTTCGGCGCTGTCACATCAAGCGTTTTTAGTCATTCTGGGTGTAACAACTGTGCGGTGATTATTCCCAACGGAAGCGATAGCGCATTCACAACAATGTTAAATGGTGGACGCCCGTTTTAAAATAAGTACCAAACGATTTTTAAACCTATGAGCTGGATCATATTCTTTTACAGTTTCACACTGTAAGTTAAAGAAAAAGAGGAGCTCTCTCGTATGTCATCATATGTTGTTTGGATCGATACCGCCCATGCTAAAATTTTTGCTTTAACACCTGAGGGAATAAAGTCGGAAGAAGTTAAAGACTCACATCACGAACATCATGGTTTCAATCCCCGCGATGAACACCGCGATCATGAAAAGTTTTATCACACTGTAGCTGGCAAGCTGAATACAGCAGTTGAGCTTCTTGTTGTTGGTCCAGGAGTTGCAAAAACTCAATTTAAGCACCATTTGGACAAACATCATCATCAAAATCTCGCTTCCAAAGTGTTGGCGGTTGAATCCATGGACCATCCTACTGATGGACAAATCTTGGATCACGCAAAGCGATTTTTTAAGCATGCTCATTTATTTACCTAGAAAAAGCCGTTATAACTGCCGTTCATAATGGCAGTTCAAGCTAAGATAGCGATTGTCTTTTTAGTTTCGCTTTTTATTTTTAATCAAGTTTCGAGCATCAATCCTGTTGCCCGTTTTGTGCAAAGTGCGGCAATGTGCGAAAGCTTTCCAAGCCTTGACTACTCTATCAATGGCTTGGAGGGCGAAACAATTGATTGGGCACGAAACACTCAAGGCAATTACTATTCAAACAAGGCGCCCGGCCCAGCATTTATTTCTCTTCCAATTTTTTGCCCACTGCTGGCGGTTCTAAAAAATGTACACAAAATTCCACAAGGTTTTGCACAAAGTTGCCCGCCTTTGGAACAATCTTTATTTGCCCTGAAGAAATCCTATTATCTTTTCGACATCCTTTTATCAGTGATTTTTCAAGGTTTGGCTTTTGTCTTTCTTGCAAAACTTTTTTTAAGATCTCAAATTTTTAGAAGCAGCAATTCTCAGCACAATTTTTTAGGTCTCTTCGCGATGTATTTTGGCACAGGCGCGACCGTGTTTGCCAATGTTTGGTTTGGTCACAGTTTGGCTGCGGCGTTTACTGCGATTTCAGTATTACTTTTGTTTGAAAAGTCTTTTTTTCTAGCTGCCTTTTTTATCGGATTTGCGGCGCTTAGCGATTACGCAGTGATCTTTATGTTTCCGGGACTGGCTCTCCTGCTATTTGCAGCACCCTTTACTAAAAAAGGAATTTTGCAGTTTTGCTGCGGAATATTTCTTCCTGTTTTTCTTTGGATGCACTACCACACCCAAAGTTTTGGTGGCCCTTTTGAACTCCCCCAAAAATACAACAATCCCCAATTTCTTGATGTTGCCCCTGATACCAGCCAGCTCTGGCAAGTGATTCGGATTTTCCCAAGATTGGATATTTTATGGAAGTTACTCTTTGGGCCTGAACGCGGACTCCTAGTCACACAACCCTGGATTTTATTTTTAGTTTTTGCTCTCCCATTTACAATTTTTTATTCGTTCCAAAAAACTTCTAAAACAAATGCAAACAAAAGAACTCAAATTGTCAGAATTTCATTCTTTATTTCTTTCTTAGGACTTTTATGGATGAATGCAAGTTTTGGCGGCTGGCACGGCGGAGCAAGTAGCGGTCCGAGGTATTTAATTCCTGGCCTTTTACTTTTCCCCTTGTTGCTCCCAAAATTTTTAGAGCAGTTTTCATCTCAGCACCACCGGGTGAATAAAATACTATCGACGGTTTTGATCGCTACTCTTGGGCTAACCTTTTTCATAAATGCATTTATCAAAGCCACCTTTTTGCTCGCTCCCTCGCAGCCTCTTTGGCCATTTCTCATGAAATATGCTTCAGAGCACCAAGGAACGTTTTACGTTAGAATGAGTCTTTGCATTCTTATGGCGCTGTATTTTTGGCGGCTTGCAAAAAAAACATCAAGGCTGGCGTAAAGTAGAATTGCCAAGTTCCATCAAATAACTCACGGCGAGTTTTCCAAACAAGGCAGAATGCTTAAAGTTACTACGGCCATCAACTTGGTCTTGTGCTGTATGAATCTTGCTGTTCATCGTATCAAAACTTGCTTCAAAGGGCATTACCGCAGGATAACCTTCACTATGCCAAGATGCATGATCGCTACAACCATAGCCACATTTGTCATCTAATATTTTTGCGCCAACATAATGAGAGTTGAGTTCCACAATTACGGCACGTAACCAAGGACTTGTAAAATCGGTCATACTGGCAAGTGTGCCTTCCCCATCTCCAGGAAACATGGTCATATCAAGTTGCATCACGGCGACAACATCGTTCCCCGCAACTCGATAAGTTTCCGCAATTTCATCAGAGCCCAGAAGACCAGACTCTTCGCCTGCGTACCAAAAAAATTCAATCGACCTTTCAGGTGGCGTAGGCTGTGCAAGCAAAATTTTGGCAGCTTCAAACACGTTTGAAGAACCCGAGGCATTGTCGTCAGCGCCAGGAGCAGCTCCGCCCCAAGAAATAGAATCAAGATGTCCGCCTAAGACTACAATTTCTGAAGGAGTTTTGGAACCTTCAATTCTTAAATTCACAGAATTTTGTGGAGTTCTTCGATGACTGATCAAGCGAAGTGATGATTTTGCCTTGACCCACGCATGAGGAGACTGCGCGATGAGTGCTGCAATTTTATCTTTTAAAGCGTTCACCGGAGTGTTGGCATTGGTGTTGCGATTGAATCGAGTAGGAAATGACGAAAACCATGTTGTGAATTCACGCAGCGAAGTTTCACTCACTTCACTCACAGCTTTTTCAATGTTTGCCTTTTTTTCAAGCGCTAATTTTTTAGGATTTTGTAAAAATTTTTGAGCTTTTATATTTTGCTCGCGCATCGCATTGAGTTTTTGCTGTGGAAATTGAAATTCATTCAATTGCTGGAAACCACCACAGGTTTTGTTTTCGTGCGCGACTCGGCTGAGGCGTTCCATTTCGCTGGAAGTTAACTCGGTGTACGCCACATTCACATCTTCTTTGAGGTCCAAAATTGGGAGCTTTGCTTGTTTTAAAAAATCAGGGTTCGCGAGGACCGGGACTTTGTTGAGCGGAGCAACTTTGCTCGCAAAAGTCGAAGCACAAAACAGCATTGCAGAAAATGTGATGAAATTTTTGATTTGCATGCCTTGTATTCTTACAGGCGAAGTCGAATTTTACCATCGCAGCGAGCGCCATGAGTTTGACGACATCTAAATATCTCCTAAAACTATTTCAAATTGCAGAGTCACTAACTTGACAGCGAGAGAACTACGGGTAGGATTTTTCTATGAAATTATTCAAATTTGCAATTCTAACAATAAGCTCCGTTTTAGTTTATCAAAGTGCCCATTCGTCTGGCACTCAGTCTTCTCACGGAAATTCTGAATGCGCTATATCATTGGTTTCGGATCGAAATTTGGATTTTGGAAGGTCTACTTTAGGTGATTATTCTAAAACCATCCCCTCATTTGACCAAGTCAATAGCGCAAATTTTCATGTCACGGGTTGTCCAAATGATGTCGTGCAAATTATTCTCCATTTTCCATCTGTGGTACTTGTGAAAAATGGAGCTTCGGGAGGCGATCCTAATCTCGAAGTACTTGCTGATCGTTTTGAGGTTTCTTCATCGACGTTGCTTCTTGATACCAATGGCATTGCGGAATTCAGTATTGGAGCAACTTTGGATGATCTAGCCCCTTGGAAAGAAGTCGGAATGTATAGTGGGATTTCGTCCGTCAGTATCTTCAGCGAAATTGGGGGATCATCCACTGCAAGTTTTGAAATACAAACGGCTTTGATTCAGGCTTTGCGAAGCCACCCTAAAAGAGATTTAATTTTTGAAGCGACCCCCAATAGCTGCCAGACCCCGCACTACGTTTCAAAGCTCGACCCCTTCTTTTCGGGTTCGGTTGAAATTTTTGGGAGCCCTCATTCCATGGTCAATATCCATTCCGGGGGACCTGTAACATTGGTCAATATTGAAACTGGCGAATTTGTCGAAACTCTTAACGACTTTGAATATGACCACGCACTTTTTTTAGACGGCAGCGGATGGGGAGAAGCCACTTTTGGAGGATACTTTGACCGATGTCTCAGCCCAGGTAGTTACACAGGAGAAATGCCATTGTATCTTCAGGAATCCTCCAAAATATTTCCACCGCTTCCTGATTCCATAAGAACAAATTTCGTAAATTGGCCCGACAGCGTTTTGAACGTTTTAGTGAAGATTCAAGAGCACACCTTGTGATTGGAATTTTAACTGGAATACTGGCTTGGTTTCTAGTTCGATACGGCAGCACTTCGCTTTTCACTGTGGATCAAAACGAGCGGGCTATCAAAACTTCATTCGGCCGCGCGATTCGCAGCGAGGTGATTGGGGGAATCGACACGCTTCAATCCACTCTGCGAGAAGACGAAAAGGCGCGATACAATTTTCCTAAGTTAAAAGTCATTCAACCGGGCGGTCCCTATTTCAAATGGCCCTGGGAAACTGTTCACAAAGTTTCTATTGCGACCCAAACAATAAATATGGCCTACGACCCCGATCAGCCTGAAGCGAACAAACAAGGCAAAGCTCTTGAGGCCGTCACCAAAGATCAGCTCAACACTGCACTGATTGGGCAAATTCGCTATCGTTTGTCCGAAAACAATCTCTATCCCTTTTTGTTTGGAATTAAAAAGCCGCTTTCTCATATGATGGGTTATTTTGTCGCGATATTGCGCGAGCGTATTGCCAATTTCGAGGCTCCAAAATCGCAAGTTGTTGACACAAGTAGTCCCTTAAATATTAGTGCGGATACCATTGGGGTTTCCATAAACGATTTGCGAAAAAATTTAAGACTCCTCAATGATCACATGACTCGCGAATGTCAGTCCTCTGAGGCGCGTTACGGTGTGATTTTAGATGCATCACTCATCACTGGAATTGAACCCCCTAATGAAGTCGAATCAGCACTAGCTGCCATCAACACGGCACACAATCATGTGTCTTCAGATATTTCGCTAGCACAAGCCAGTGCTGATCAAACAATCGAACAATCAAAAAAAGCCGTCGAGATTGAAACTTTAAAAGCCCAAGCTGAAGCCGAACCTTTGATCCAAATGTCTAAACAGTTGGCATTGCTTAAGGGCACGAGCAGTGGCGGACTTCAAGTTTATATGCGCAATATTCGGCTAGGCCTGTTTAAAAAAGCGCGAAAAGTTTTTGTAGGGGTATCGCCATGAACGAAATATTAATTTCTAAACTGTTAGAGGACAATTCCTTTTTGTCCGGAGCTGTCTCAAGTGCAGTGATAACTTTTTTCTTGATGTTTTTTATTTTCCCGATTTTTTTAAATTTTTTAAAATTCTTCGGATTCTATGCCATTGTAAACGAGCGCTCTGCCCATGTTTACACGGTGTTCGGAAATGTGGAACTTGTTTTAACGGAACCTGGATTACATTTTTTATGGCCCAAGATGACTTGGAAGGCGCTGATCGTTAATTTTTTTGGCCGCCGCTACATTGTCGATCAGCGAATCGACCAACAATATCTGCGAAGCCTTGCCGTAAATTCGGAAGAAGGCGCACCAATGGGAATTGGCGTATGGTACGAAATGCAGGTCACCGAGCCTGTAAATTATCTTTTCAAAAACCAAGATCCTCGAGGTTCGTTATCCGCAAACGTGAGCAACGCCACGGTAAGATGCTTGAGCAATATGCCTCTTGAAAAAATGTTGGGTGATCGACATCGCATGAGCGCATTGGTGCGTGATGAAGTGAGCTCGGAATCACATGAGTGGGGTTACAATGTAGGCTCTATCTACGTGCGTAAAGTTCACTTTCGTGATTCGGAAATGATTACCCAAATCGAATCAAAAGTAGTGAATCGTTTACGCCAAGTCACATCTGCCATTAAGCAAGCAGGCGCCAATCAAGTAAATATTATAACAAGCTCGGCTGAAAAAATTGCGGCAGTGGAATTTGCAAAAGCCGCTGCCATGCGGCCAAAGATAGTGGGCGAAGCCTTACACGAAATTGCCAAAGATCCCGAAGTCTCGAAATGTCTTTTTGAAGTTTTAGAAATACAAAACATGATTGAGTCAGGTTCTGAGATTACATTGCTTCCGCAAAATAACGAACTCCTCAGCGCAGTGGTGGCAGGTCATGCTAAATGAGCTTTTCTCATAACCTGACCGCTGCAGCAAAACTATAGAGTTATTCGACTAAAAATCAAAATGTATCTCGCCCTTAAGCTAAGCTTACTTAGGCAATACGATCAAAAACTTCTCTAGTGTAAAACTTGCAGCTAAACTGGAGTAAGTCCAACGACCATCTGAACGAAGCTTAACGTCGTCGCTATCAAAGGAATACCAATTCACGCCCGAAGAATCGCCAACATAAAAACGGATGGCGCCTTTCTTTAATCGTTCTGCTTTGTAGATTGTGTTCACATGACCCATTCGAGTTTCATTGCGCGAAATCGCGACATTGATAATCATATTTACCAATCGGCCCGCTTTGAGTTCCCTGTAAACCCGTTCAAAATCCACGTTACTTTCGTAGTAAGCAAAATTGTATTTAGCGTAAACATTTTGAACAAAACCGGCTTTGTTACATTCTTCTTTGATGCCATCTCCAGGAAGGCAACAATCCAAATTTCTAACTTTGGAAACCATCTGGCAAACCGAATCACGATTTGAGGGGTCATACATTTTTAAAACGCTTTTTGCGGCAGCAGCCCAACAGATCAGCTCGTCAGGAGCTTGGCGGTAAATTTTGTAAGCAGGAAATGGGTTAACTGTTTCAACAACTCGCGCAGCAGAAGCATTTTGCGTAAACGCGCATGTGAAAAGGACTGTGGCGAAAAGTGATTTGATACTCGTGTTTTTTTGCATGGGTTAGGTGTGTAGGTAAAAATGGCGTCTTAGGCAAGTCAAAAATAATGCGTTGCTTTATTTTACTGTGAGTCGTTAAGTGTTGATGGATGAAAATAGTCCGATAGACGCTAAGTTTTTCACTTATTGCTCGATAAGTTAAATTATCGCAAATTATAAGTTGCTGTTATCTTGTAATTTTTGTTTTTTCCACCAAGATAATGCTATGGGGTTAAAATCGATCTTCCGAAAAGGATTTTCAAAGGCAAAAGACCTTTTAGCTCGATTTAAGAGGCCAAACAGATCAGTAAAAAATCCTACAAAACGTCTAAAATCAGCTCAAAAAGCTCTTCAATTTGAGGATAAAGAAGCTGTTTTAGAACTTCAAACTTTGCCTCATCGGGAAGAAAAAGCAGCCGAAACCTGGTCTGGACCTCCCACTTTTGACGCCTTTCAAGAATTCTCAAACATTCAGCTAAGCCCTCACACTCAAAGAGCATACGAAAATGATTTACGCGATTTTTTACGCTTTTTACTTTTAAAAAAATCAGACATTTTAAAAAATTCAAAAGAACGCCGACTTTTTTCGAATGTCGAACTGAATCCTCAAACAATTGGGGGTTATAGAGACTTTTTGCTACATGATCGAAAATTGAGTCACAGTTCAATCACGCGCAAGCTTGCCGTTTTGAAAAGTTTTTTTAAATACTCCGTAAGTCGGCAGTGGTTAAAGTCAAACCCCGCAGATTACGTCAAAGGATTTCCTCAAACTCAAGAATCTAAAACAGGTTTTTTAAACGATGCGGAAATGAAAAAATTGTTTCTTTCCTTTCCCATCGAAAAGCGAGAATCACTTTCTAAATTTCAAGCAGAAGTCCTAGTCAAAACCTTAGCCATACTTGGGATTCGAAGATCGGAAGCTCGAAATATAAAGCTCAAACATCTAGATTATAACAATGGGAATTTTGAACTTCGAGTACAGGGAAAAGGCTCGAGAGAAAGGCGTCTTCCACTTTCGCCCTTGTTATTAGATCTGTGGGAACTCTGGATGCGCAGGATTTTGAATGAGAATCAATTACCATCTTCCACATTTCAACAGTCGCCAATTGCTTGGATATCGGTCTTTAAAAACTTTTCAGATCAAGCACTTTTCATCAACACTAAAAGTCGAACATTTGACTCGGCACTCAGCACTTCCGAAATGGGACACATCGTGAGAAAATGTGGGAACAAGGCCGGGATTCCTCAACGACTCAGTCCTCATATGTTACGCGCAAGCGCCATCACATCGGCCCTAGATTCGGGAGCGACTCATCGTGGCGTTCAGCAAATGGCTGGATGGACAAGCCCGTTAATGATTTCTCGTTACGATAAACGACTCAATGATCCCAAGTTCTCGGGCCTCTTCCATATTCCTTACGCGGGATGGTCGCAGGCACAATCTCGTGATAAAAACACTCCAGAATCTCAAGATTCCCCAAAGGAAATTCATGAAAAGTCTCAGCCAATTGAAGTCTCGACTTGAACCTTTTCGTTATCCTAAATTTAGAAAATTCTTTTTTGCCCAAGGAGTCTCGCTCATTGGGACCTGGATGCAAGAACTCACCAAAAGTCTATTGGTTCTTCATTTAGTGGAATCCACAGGTTCTATGGGAAAAAGTTCGGCAATAGGATTGTTGATGATGGCCTCAGCAATTCCTAATTTACTTTTAGGGTCCTCAGGTGGTGTACTAGCCGATAAAAAAGGCTGGAAAAAAACCTTGGTCGTGACTCAAGTCTTACTTGCGGCCACCGCATTTTTTTTGGGAATCCTCGTACATCAAGGGCACATAGAATTTTGGCATTTGCTTCTTTTTGCTATTGTCGAAGGTCTTATCATTGCTTTTGATCTGCCCGCGTTTCAAATGGTGACCCCACAACTCGTGCCAAAGGAATTTCTGCAACAGGCGCTTGCACTCAATGCCACAAATTTCCACGCCGCCCGCGTGTTAGGTCCAGCCATCGCTGGACTTGTTGTGGGATTCTTTGGGCGTGAAGCTGTTTTTTGGCTGAACGCTTTGACGTTTCTTTTTGTGGCCTTCGTAATTGCAAATTTAAAAGCGGACGTTGATCATCGTCACGCCCCAACAAAAAAGGGGCAGGGCTCGATGAAAGAAGCCATCACTTATGTCAAAACTCATCCCGTTTTTTTAAGAATTTTTTTACAATTTGTGTTGGTACAGGTCATGATCTTTCCGATCATTTTCACAACTTTGCGAGTGCTTGTTCAAGAAAGGTTTCAACTCAACGATAAAGATTTTGGATTAGTTTTTTCGATGCCAGGACTTGGCGCCTTAATCGGCAGTTTAGTTTTTTTAGTCGCAAGTCCCAAGAACCCCATCAAAGTTCTGACTTTTTCCATGACGGGACTGGTACTTTTTCTTTTTGCTGTGGCTGAAAGTTTTAGTTTGCCAATGATGATTGTCACGATTGTATTTTTTAGCACGTTTATGTTTCTCACCTTAAGCGCACTTCTCGTCACAGTTCAGATTGAAGTGGAAGATCGCTTTCGCGGACGCGTGTCCGCCCTTATTGGGATGGCCTTTGCGTCGCTTTCGCCCATCATGGCTTATCCAATGGGTTTACTAAGTGATTTACTCGGAGGCAGACTTCTTTTGTGGATTTGCGGCGGAACGTTTGGACTTGCCTCTTTTTATTTAGCTTATTCGAGCGTTAAAAAAAATCAGAAAATCTCAGACCTGACCTAAATTTTTGGCGCTCTACCTTTCGCATTCAGCCAGCTGCTCACGTAAAATAAAAGCTGAATGCGAAACAAAGTATTTAGGCTTTCTGGTGTTTTGTCGTTAGTTCTCACATCGCAAGCATTTTCAGGCATTGAATGGGGAGTAAATGGCGGAATGACCTATCGCCCGGGTTACAACAATGGATCCTACGACATGAGCGGGGGCATTGGATTTCCCGTTGCTGGTTTAACAGCCTATTCCAAGGGGAAGGGTGTTTCTCTGAAAAGTTATCTGGAGTATTCGAAGTTTAAACTCACTTATCCAGCACCTTATAATTCTGACGCGACCCAAAAAGTTTATATGTGGAGCACTTTTTTGTTAACTTCATTTATGGGACTGCAAATGGGTGTCGGTGGAGGCGTTGGATATGAAAAAACATTCTACGGAAGCGTGTTGGGTCACTCCTATGCAGGCATCTCGTTAAATTATGAAATTGCACAAAATCTTTCGATCGATACCCGAACACTTGTTGAGGTAGGGGGAATCGAAATTTGGAAGCGGTGGGTGACTTTAGTGACTGTTAACTTTTTGATTTTTCCATCCAACTAGGATCAACTTCTAAACTTTGATAAGTGTCCAAAACAAATTTTTCAACTTCCTTAAGACTTTTATAGAGTTGCTCGGGATTCTTTAACAAAAATAATGTCCCCTGAAATTCGTCGATCCTAAATTCCTTTAGACAAATTGTTGGGATATCAAAATCAATAAGAGTAGGCTTATCCGATAACGCAAACTCACTTTCACCTTTTGAAGATACAATCCCTGCGCCAAAAATTCTTCGCCCTTGTGGCGTTTCCGTCAGCGCAAATTCCATCGTGAACCAAAAATAGCGCTCAAACATTCGCTTTTTACGAGGCTCCTTGAGGTGCTTGACCGCAAGAGCCGCATAATCCGCGCAAAAGTTTGCATAAGCTTCGTTCACAAAAAAAGGCATATGACCGTAGAGGTCGTGAAAAATATCGGGGGCAGGGGTGTAGTTAATGTCTTTGGCATCCCTGATAAAATTTCCGATTGGATACTCGCGACGAGAGAGAGCGGGATAAAAACTATCGCCTTCCTCTAATCCTTCTACGGGAACTCCGCTCCATCCAGTTTTTGCTTTAAGAAGGCGATTCACTTCTTCAATCGAAGGAATTTTTGTGTGATTAAGACCTAAGAATTCAAGCCCTTCAGCAAACATCGGGTGAGCCATAGACTTGCGATTTTCCGTGAGATTTCGAAAAAGGGTTCCCCAAGTCTGGGTTTCGATGGGTCCAAATTTCCGATATTCTTGCCGCTTCATGTCGATCATGGGCTTATGATAACCCACTTTGTGATTTTGAAAACATGATGTTTGTCAGACATTAAAGTTCCTGCTATCTGTTTATTTTCTAAGCACTCTTAGCTCAACTGGATAGAGCATCAGACTTCGAATCTGAGGGTTGTAGGTTCGACCCCTACAGAGTGCGCCACGCAAGCGCGGCAAAAGCTGCCGGCGGCAGGTTTTGAAGCGATGCGTGCGGGAGTCGGAGCGAGAGCAACGACGGACCGCAGTTTTACACAAATCTGGCGGCATGCTTCCCGCTCCAAGAATTTTGTCAGGAAATTTGTATGTTCGTCAGCCACCCCGATCCCCACATTCAAAGGCGAAAAGAAATTCTTTCCAAACACCCAAACATTGCCTCACTCGTAAAAGCAAATCCACTCAGCGCAATTTGGATTTTTGCTTTAGTAGCTGCTCATATTTCCTTAGCCGCTCTCATGCAAGATTCATCGTGGTTTCTCGTGATTCTTGTCTCGTATTGTGTCGGCGCATTTATCGCCCATGCTTTATGGGTGTTTATTCACGAATGCTGTCATGGGCTGGTTTTTAAATCCCAAAAAATGAATGTACTTTTATCTTATTTTTGTAATTTGCCCTTAATCGTTGTCGCTGCCGAAACCTTTAACAAGTACCACCCCATCCATCACGAAAATTTGGGGAAGCTTGAATATGACTCTGATCTTCCAAGCGATTGGGAAGCGAAATTTTTTGGAAGAAATTTTTTAACAAAAATTGTGTGGCTTCAGTTTCTTCCTATCTTCGTATTTTTAAGAGGTCCTCGATTAAAAAAAGTTCCGTTTTTTTCGCTTCAATGGGGAGTCAACTTTTTGATTCAAATAATTTTCTGCTGGATGATGATTCAAAATGGATGGAAGACTTTTGCTTATATGGCTCTTTCGACAGTTTTTTCCTTGGGGTTTCATCCATGCGGCGCAAGGTGGTTGTCGGAACACTACGGACCTGACTCCAAAGCGACACAAGAAACTTATTCATACTACGGCATTCTTAACAAATTAAGTTTTAACATTGGCTATCATAGTGAACATCATGATTTTCCTGGAGTGCCTTGGTCATCGCTTCCAAGAGTTTCAAGAATCGCTGGAGAATTTTATGGTGAAAGAACTTCTCATAGATCATGGCTGAAATTGCTTGGTAGTTTTCTCAGTGCTCCCGATAATTTTATAAAAAGAAGAATTGTTCGCTCTTAAGGAAATTGAAAAGTGGATGTTCCAATTTTCGCGCAAAGGAACATTTTTAATTTAATAATTTCATTTATTTAAATCGCTCATCAGAAGTTCATTGCAAAGATGTCGACGCAATGAGTTATACACGTCGTGCTTGAAATTTTTTCAAAGGAGCTTCCATGAATTCCACGGTTAATTCTACAGTAAAAACATTCATCCTATTTTGCGGTCTAAGTGTAGCACTGACACCCTCTGAAGTTTCTTTTGCCCAAATTTCGCCCAACGAACTTCGTGATTATCACGTGGCAATGCCCGAAATACGAAATCAAGCAAATGTGATCGCAGAGCAATCCAACAATTTGAGTTTAAAAGTAACCGTATGGGCCGGACTTTTTGGGGGCGGTGGAAAAAAACAACTTCGCAATCAATCGAAAGATTTTAAAAATCTTTGCGAATCCTTCCAGCAAAGCATGAATGCAAATCGCTTGAGCCGTATTGAGTTTGATCAACAAATGCAAAGTCTATTGGATCAGTTTTCGCTTCTTAAAAATGGATTGGCAAGTGTGTCGGGTGGCGAAGCGCACCGCCTGACCAGTAGTGAAGAGAAAAAAATTGAAGCCGCGCTTTCACAAATTATGCTGCTCGCCTCAACTATCATCGAAACACCTGTCGTGATTTTGCCTCCCGTTGTGATTGAAGAACCCATTGTGGTCCTTCCGCCAGTCGAAGTACTCCCTCCTGTCGAAGTGGTTTCGCCACCTCGCTTTGATCACCCCGGTCGACATCGGGATCTCAGTGGTTATTGCCCCGACGAAAATCATCGACAATTTACTGAAGCAAAAAGTTTTGCATATGCGGGCAGTGGACTGAATTTGAGCAATCAAGAGGCCATCAATTGGGCCATTGACTTCAACACTCGACACGCTTGTGGCACGATTGTCGAATTTGCAGCTCGTTACCGTTCTTTGTATGAGTATAGTTACTCTGGACTTTACATGAACTTTTCATCAGATCAGGCACGCTCGTATGCCCTCAGCCGAACTGAGTATATGACGCTTCATGAAATAGACGAATGGAAGCGAAGTTTTCGCGCTGTAAAAGATTTTTCGTACAGTGGGCGCGGTTTAAACTATTCAAGCGAGCGCGCAGTTTCGATTGGACGTGAATGGAACGAACGCGGCTATTGCCCACTCGAAGTTCGAGTTCAGCAAATCAAAGCGCAGTATCTTCGAGAATATGATTTTGCCTATAGTGGACGAGGACTTAATTATTCCTCTGAACAAGCGCGCGAATATGCCTTAAATCGTATTCGGCACATGGATATCTGCACGGAGTTGTTTTTTTAGATAGGACTTTCAAGAATTCATCCAAGATTGCCGACAAAACCTAAATGGTACAAGCGGCAATGGCCTTTATCATGAGTTTGTTTTGGTTTTCAGTGGGAGCAAATGGAACACGCACGACTATTCCACTGGGGTTGTTTGCATTCTTCTTTGTACACTTTTTTTTTAATCCTAGGGGACGGAAAATGAGTCAAGCAACCTGGATAGCCATTGGCATAAGTCTATTTCTTTCGTTTCCTCGATGAGTTTTGTTCTGACGCAATCGATTTTTAAAAAATAAAATTTTAAAGAATTTTGATCGAAGTCGCTTTGTTGTCTGTCACAAAACACGCCTCATAACCTTCAAAAACTTTGAGTGGGATAGCCCAAAGATTTTTAGGATTTACAGACCTTTCTTCCACAATGACTTGATGGGGTACCGAACTCCGATCCGCATTTATTTTTTTAAAATCTAAACGCATTCCTAATCCTAGGGCTTTGGCAGTGGCTTCTTTCAAAGTCCAACTTTGATAAAAATTTTCTCGCCACTCGCCATTCTCGATTTTAGAGGTCGCATCTTTATCAAAACTTCTAAAAAGTTGCGCATCGCTTTCATCGAGTAATTCTTTAAATTCCAAGTCAATACCGCAAACTCCATCAAGTGATACTGCCAGTAGTGCCTTGGATCGAGAATGACTAAGGCTAAATGAGAAATTTAGGTTTCCTGTATTTAAAAAAGGCCGCCCATATTTTGAAAGTTCAAATTGCAAATCCTCTGCCTTTGCGTCGATATATTTTGAAAGGATGGTTTTTAAATGAGTTCTCATCAAGGCAAAACGATTAGCGTGTTCTTTGGCGGAAAATCTGCTCTTACGCTTTAATTCTGATGAGTCTAGAAATTCATCTAAATCTCTTGAGCAACTAAGAAGATCGCCGAGCTCAATCTTCCAAACATGAACTTCGCCATCCATTAACGCCTCAGGCAATTTGCCTTCACGAATTTTGTAGACTCTTTCGCCTCGAGGATATTCGACTTCTTTCATAAATCAGTCCCTAGATTCTAAGGAATTTCTTGCGTTGAGTATTTCCCCTTGTTTAGGACACCTAATCTTGCTTTTTTCCATCCCCCTGAATTTTGATAGTTTTCGATAAAAACCAAAGGTCCCCACGGAGGTTTATCCCGTTCTGCTTTCCATTTGTGGTGACTCACTATACCCAAAAACAAGGAAGCACCGGTAGAAGGATCTTTAACAACAACAGGTCCTCCCGAAACTCCTCCCATATGATTTTTATAACACTGCTCTCCTAACTGACGACCTAAACCATGCTCTTTGTCTCTGGAAACGAGGCACTTTTCAGTGGCACAATTTATGGTCCAATTCGAGCCATAGCACGCTGGGCTACCCATTCCGGTCACCATGCTCCCAGAAAAACTCTTAAGTGGTTTATCGGCGCATTGTAGGACCCTCTTTTCACGTATGGCTTGAGCAATGATGGGAAATGTTGAAGGAAGACGCATTCGAATCATATCGCCAGATACTCTCGTCTCAAGAGAGCTACTCACTAAATCAATGACATATTCTTGAGAGCCAGCACCTTGGAATGAAAACGCCCTGCTTTTAGTCAGGCTACCCTTAAGTTTTGAATGATATTCTGCTGCTTCATCTGCCCAACAATGTTTAGCGGAATAAACATAAAAGTGCCCATTGCATTGTACAACTGCTGCACTACAGCCATCTTTTAAACCAAGCGATCCCTCTATTTTCATTTTGAGAACATGGTGTTCGACTTGTATTCTATCCTTTTGAGATGTGCCATTGGCTGACTCTACGAATTGCTCATCGCGATTGCTTGAATTGTTGTGACCTTGCCCAAAAGCGGTTCTGTTTTTCGCCGAAAGACAAAACAATGCGAAAAAAAACAAGTGCTTTACTGAATACTTCATACAAACTGTCATCGAACGATTTGCAATTAAACTTTAAATTCTGAATCAAGTTTTTGACGCCTCTTTCCGAAGAGTCAAAATGGGCATTTTGAGCACACTAAAGAAATTTCTTTTGCCAGTATTTTGCCTCTTAACATTGGCTTCACAATGTCCCATTTTTGCACAAAATCTTCCAGAATCTCAACCCCATAAAGGTGAAAAGCGATGTTATCTGAGATGGTCGGAAATCAGAGAGGTTGTTACTCGATATTGCGTTTACAAAAACTTTGCCGCCACAAAATTGGAAAGAAATGAAAAAAGTCCTGTTCTCTATTTTCTACACGCCTTTCTTCTATCAGAAGAACAATTTTTTCAATCCAAGTATGACAAAGTGCTCGATCAGGTTTCAGGTCCCGACAACGCTCTGACAGTTGTGACTGTCGGGGGAGGGCCATGGAGTTGGTACAGCGATTGGAAAAATCAAAACAGTGGCAAGCGCGCCTACGAAACTTGGTTCACCCAAGAATTTATTCCTTCCGTTGAATCCGAACATCAATTGTGTGATCAACGGAAATGCCGAAGTATTGCCGGACATTCCATGGGCGGATGGGGAGCTTTAAAAACTGCATTCCGTTTTCCTGAACTTTTTTCAAAAGTCGCTGCCAATTCTCCAGGACTCGCGCCCTTTAACATTTATGAATCAAAAAATAGATGGAAGGACTACTATAAAAGATGGAATGCAAATTCCACCATTTGGAACTCACTGCTCTGGCAAATGAAAAAAGTGTTTTCCACCCCAGTGGAATTTGACCAACATGACGTTTCAGTTTTGGCGTCAAATGTTTCAAATTCCGAAAAGATCTTGCCAAAAATCTATTTCGACGTTGGGGCAAATGACGACTACGGCTTTCAAGAAGGTCATTTAAAGTTAAAAAAGATGCTGGAAGAGCAAAACATCGAGTTTAAGTCCTATTGGGATTCCGATGCCAAACATTGGCCCACATCTACTATGCAGAAAGCATTACTTCAGTTTATAATCAACGCTGAATAATGGACAAGCGTTTAAAATTTGCTCTGGGGCTTTTTATCGTTCACGTGGGTTCACTGCTCGTTTTTAAGACTGGTGTCAGCTGGGCGAGCCTCATCATTGCATTAATACTTTATCAAATCAGATCGTTGGGAGTTATGGCTGGGCAGCACCGATATTTTGCGCATCGATCGTTTAAGACCTCTCGACCTATGGAATTTTTAATAGGAATCATGGCTATTCTTTCAGCGCATGGCCCGATTATTGATTGGATGGCCCACCACAAAGTTCACCATCGTGATACCGAAACTCCAAATGATCTCCACTCTCCCAGAGTCTATGGTTTTTGGACGGCACATGTGGGTTGGTTTTTTAAAAGAAGTTTTTTAGAAGTCGAGATTCCTGCGTCACTCAAAAAACTCATGACTCCTGAACTCAGATTTCTAGATAAAATTCATGACCTCGTGTTTGTCGTTCAGGCATTTGCTCTATATTTTGTAGGCAGCTACCTTGAGAAAAATTTTCCTCATTGGAACACCAATGGACTGCAACTTCTCACAGTCGCATTTTTTATAGCCTACACTTTGAGTTTTCATGTGACATTTGCTGTGAACACAATTTGCCATATGTATGGGATTCGAGATTTTGACGTTTCCGATGACAGTCGAAACAACTTTTTTATCGCGCTTATTGGAAATGGTGAAGGTTGGCACAACAATCATCATAGATTTCCAAAATCTGCACAATCGGGATTCTATTGGTGGCAAATTGATGGATCTTACTATTTTATAAGAGTGTTGGAACTCTGTAGACTTGTTTGGTCGGTCAATCGAGTAGATCCTGCGCTCATTGAAGCGGCTTCTCTTAAAGCCTCTAAGTTATCATTTACAAAATCAAACTGATAATCGCAAACAAAGGCTTTAAAATTTCGATAAAAATTTTGAGTAAATTTCCAACGCTCCAAATATTTATAAATCTTTGAACTGAATAAAGCAAATGGTCGCAGACAAACTGCCAACAGGTTTCTCACATAGTATTCAAAACTTCCTATGATTTTAAAGGGAGCACTATTAGTTTGACTAGCGAACTGAGCGGCCTGTTGTAAAAAGTTTGCAAAGGGAAGCGAGTCCTTCCACCCACGACAAGCATGGATAATATTGTTTCTAGAGGTGAGCTCAGTGCCACTCAACAATCGAGCCGCGCACAACCACAAATGCTGAGCAACAAAATCCACACTCACAATGTCCATTCTTACTTGGGGTTTGGCCACAAAATATTGAGCTCGATGGGCCAGCCCGTAAAGTTCCATAGAGGAATTTGCTCCAAATTTTTGAATAATACTCGGGCGGTATATTAAAAATCGATCAGGTTTGTTTAAGGCCGTTAAAATTTGCTCAGCCACACTTTTTGACCAAAGGTAATGATTGGGATAACGATTTACGTGCTCGGAGGATTTCTTTAGACACCAATTTAAATCTTTGCTCTGCCGAAAAATATCAACTTCAAAATCCCGCTGATTCAATTCTTCTCGCACTTTTCCATCTCGTCGGCCGGTCACATAGGCACTCGAAACAAGTAGTAATTTGCATTTTTCGAACCCATCGCAATTTAAAAGTTCTGAAAGTAGAAAAGTGGAAGCAGCGTTATCCAGAAATGCTCTTTCAATAGGTTCATGAAACTTCAGATTTGCCGCACAATGCACGATCAAATCTAAACCCCTTGCTTGCTCATGAGAGCTAAGCTTATCAATCACTTCTTGAGTATTTTTAAGATCAACTTCTAAAAGATAAAGGCGATCAAGAAGTGATTCAATCTCAAAACTACGATCGTGCAATTTCTTGAGCAACTGGGATTTTAACTCCTTCAAACGTTCTAACGCAGATTTGTCGCGAGACGCTCGAATTATGAGAAAAATTTTATCAAAACGAATCTTCTTGTTTAACAGGTCTATAAGAAGCGTTTGCCCCAAAAAACCCGTTGCCCCTGTCAGTAGAATCTTTTTGCCTGACAGAGCTTCATCGATTGTTTTATCTAGAGCATCTGAATTCATGCCAAACTTAAAAACCAAAAACTGCAAAGCCCGGTAAAAAGCTCGAAATTCCACCCACACTTTGCGACAAAGTCGCTAGCACATCTTTAACATTTTGATCCGTCACTGGAGTGTTGTTTGGGAGGGCAAAGTACTGTGAATAGACTTTGGAATTCCAACCAATAGGTCGCCCTAAATGATAATTTCGAAAGGACAACTCGACTTCTTTTTTGGTGTCTTTGTCTGTAAAGACTTTTTTAATTTCAGAAGACGTCAAGTGTGTTTTATCTGGATCATTAAATCCATAAAACTGTGTGGGCAAAAACGCTTTTAAATCAGCTGGTGGTGCTAGGAAAAAAGCATTTACATTAACCATGACGGCCTTTTTGTTAAGCTGAGAATACAACGTCATGCTACCTTTGTCATAAGCCTCTCTAGCAAGACCTGCGAGCTCAACCCAATACTTGGAGTGGGGCGCAAAAAACAGGGGATTTAACAAAAACTTCTCACCCGATTCAACATTCCCATTGTTCGTAGAAATTCGGGCGGCCATAGTATTCATCGCATCCGGTTGACCCCACGTTTTACTAGCAATCAATAGCCCGTTTCTATAGGCGACGAAAGCAAAATCCTTGAGTATCAGTGCCCCACTTTTTTCCTTCAATCTTAAAAAGTTGCCGAAGCTTTGAATTTTTTCTACATGGTCCTTAGAGGAAGGACCATCAACTCCGCCAAAAACCTTTAAGGATTGAAAGCCATGATACTTGGCCATTTCCTGGGCAACTCCCAACATGTCAGTCCATTCATAGGCGAGCAGAGTGTAAATTCCGGCAAGAGAAAAATTCAAGCCAGACAAAAGTAAATTACGATCTAATTGATCAACGATATAAAAGCGCCCTAACTTTTTTGGGAAAGAAGATTCACCACTTAAAATCTTTAGGTCTAGATAAGTGGTTTTAGAAAACTGTAAAGCTTTGGCCCGATCGATTGCCGTTTGAAGAACGCTGGGCCATTCATTTTGAAGCATTTTTTGCAATTCAACTTCATTGTTGATTTCCAGTTTTTTTGCATTCGCATCGAGCGGCTCTGATATGTATTGAAACGCGGACAACCATTGATCCGCAGGGAAAAAAGTCGACATGCCTGCAACCCATCCACGAATTCCAGCTAGGAGTAAACTATGCGTGACAAGTTTCTTCTCGTTTTCAACAAATGGACGAATGCGGTAAAAAAAACTTCTGGCACACTTCAGCAAACTCAAATTAAGCACAATCCACTGTGAGTCTGTTTCTTTAAGGGAAGAATAATTTGCGTCATATTGACTGATAAGTTCATCAAGGCGTAAACCCGTTTTTGCAGCAATCAAGGAATCTCGAATGGCTTGCGCCTCACCACTCAATAAATCGCCGACGCTAGAAATTGTACGGTTTTTTTTAACCTGATACTTGAGAAAAAGCGCGTTTGCATCCGTTTCTGTCATTGCAAGAATTGTTGGCAAGGGAGCAAAGGAATCGAAGCTAGAACTTTTGTCACTTGCGTGCGCAGATAGGATGCCAGCCGATAGAAAACTTATAAATGAGCTCTTCAAAAATACTTTTTTAAAAAATGTCTTCATACAATCTAATTCCCTCAGAAAATAGAGTAAAGTGCCCCAAGTGACCTGTCAATTGCCTTGTGATTTTGCTGTGTCTGTCGGTGCTATATGACAAAAAACCGACAGGGGATATCTGGCACCCTTATCGAGCCTGCAAGATCGCGCACCAGGCCCGCACTTCGCACTATCAAAATATTCTTATTTAAAGCTTTCCGCCTAAGCCAAAGGCAAACCCGACCTTTTTTAGTGGCGTTTTTCATTGCATTTAGCATTTTCAGTTTAGGGCTAAGTCAATTTAGTTTTCATACGGCAGTCGAAGATTTAGCGGCTCCTCACCTAAAAAGCGCAATGGCATACCAAGATAATTTGAAAGGATATCAGTCGTCCCATGAAATGATTTTAACATTGGCTGCGCCAGACTCTCGACAGTTAACTGTAGAAGAATTTTGCAAGGTCCAAAGAGTAGTCTCGGGAACTCACCTTGATTTGGCACCTGAATTGCGACTTTTTGCTCCTTGGACCGTACACCGGTCTCAGAGTAAAGAAATGGAGATCGAGTTTCCCTTACGTTACCCAATTTTATGCGATGCTAATTCTCGAATTGAAGATCAGTCACAAATTATAAATTTCTATACGGACAAACTATTTAAAAACCTCCTGTTCTCTCCTACCCAAAACGACTTAAGTATTATTTTCTCCTTCGATCCGGCAACGGAACAAAGCAACTCCATTTGGCACAAAAGTGCACGCTGGGGCTCTCTTGATTTTTCACTGATCCAAAATTTAAAGATCCATTTAGACGAACAATTAAAGCAAGAAGTCCCTCAGCTTAAAATTCTTTGGTTTGGAAATGCCATTTTCCAAAGCTATTCACTTCTTTCAATGTTCAAACTCTTAGGTCTCAATTTCTTCGTGACGCTATCACTCATTGCGCTTTGCTATGTTTTCTTTGGTACTTTTCGATCGGGATTTTTTTTGGTGTTTCAAATTTCAATTGCGTGCATCATGCTGTTTTCGCTGATGGGAATTTTTAACATCCCTCTTGATTTATTGACTGTCAATTTGGCATTAATACTTGCACTCAGCACACTTGAAGACTTTGTGTTTCTATCTCAACTGCAGCAAAGATATCCACATTGGCACTGGCGAAAAATATTCCGCATTCAACTTTTGCCGTCTTTTTTTACGTCACTCACCACGGTGATAGGATTTTTTTCACTCACTCTTTCGGCGCTCCCCTCTGTCCGATATTTTGGTTTTTTTGGGGGGCTAGGAGTTCTCTTGGAATGGGGAATTTGCCTTCTGCTGGTACCCGCGTTGCTAAAAATCTACCCAAGTTTGCGATGTTGGACTCAGCCCCCCTTCCAGTGGCTTAGCAGACAAATGCCTTTCATTGAAAAGTATCAAATGTCTCGATTCAGAGCACGCATGTTGTTGGTAGTCTTTCCTCTTTTTTTGGCAATTTTCTCCTTTCTAAAGTTTGAAGACAAACCTGAAAAAATGTTTACAAAAAGACATCCCATTAGCCAAGCCTACGAGTATTTTAATGTCGAAAGAAAAGATCGAGGTGACCTGACTCTTTTATTTCCAAATCTTGATCAGAGCGAAGACATTAAGAGAATCTTAAAGAATATTTCAAAGTTGGATCGGGTGTCATTTATAGAAGATCCTTTTGACTTTATTGATGATCTAAAAAAGGGAATACCAGCCAATTTTCAAAGTATTGTCGAAAGGCCTATTTTTCTGAGAGAAAACTTTTCAAGGTACTTTGGTCAAAATGGGGAACTTCGTGCATTTATACATGTCAACAGCACAGAGGTTGGCGAACTCATTTCTTTTTCAAAAACAATCTTAGAACTTTGCGCCCCTCTGCGATGTGTTTTAAGCGGAAGCACCCTTTTGTATGCTGAGTTTACAGCGGAACTCAGGCAAACTCTTTTTTCGAGTTTGGCTATCGCTTTTTTAATTATAGGCCTTATTTTGTGTTTTCTCGCCCATCAAACTCATTCAAAAAACGCTTCAATACTTATTTTGACCATGTGTTGGGGACCTGTTTTGGTGTTCACAGTTATGATACTGCTCGGGATTCCTGTGAGTTTTGTGACTTGTATTTTTGGGGGAATTCTCATGGGACTCGCAGGAGATAATGCTATTCAATTTTTGTTAAATCCGCTTGGAGATACTTTGTCCGAAAAGGCATCTCAATACTCAATCGCCTCATTTATAATTTCGGTAATGATGTGTGCATTGGCTTTGCTACTTGTTTTAAGTGACTTTCAGTCCACAAAGGTTTTGGGTCTTTTACTTGCCGGAGGGTTTTTAGCAAATTTCGCTGGAGATTATTTGCTTCTAAAGGGGTTGACCACTTCAACAAACAAGGCGACATTGGAAATAAAATGAAAGTCATAAACACAAAAAATTTGCCAGGGGAATGGATAAATACAAAAGGGCTATCAATTTCACCTGATCTTGAAATGTTTTTCAAGCAAGTGCGTCTCGCGTCTCCGGATTCCAAATTACTCTATTGGAAAGCCGGCGTATATTTTCAAAATCATATCGTTTGCGATGCATCCGGAGTGCAGGGTTTTAATATTCAATCGAAAGTTTTTGATTCATTTTACTTTTTGGCGACAGACCCTCGAGTTAAAGGGGGAACTTATTCTGTAGGTAATTTGATCTATATAAATGATTTTTTTTTACAAATGTCGAAGGATAAAAAAAAATGCCCGCTGATTCTCTACCTTAATACCGGCGGCGTGAGGGTTACCCAACCTCGAAGAATATTTAGCCCAGTATTCAGATTGCTTCCCGAACTCGCAGAGATCGCAAAAACTCGACTTGTAGTATGCATGGCAACGCAAAAGTGCCTCGGAATTGGCGCGTTGTTTTTTGGAACTGGGCACTTTCGAATAGTCGCTGGACCAAAGACTATTTTAAATTTAACTGGGCCTCAAGTGATTAGCCAATCCATGACTGAGTCTGAAAAGTTTGAGAGCTATGCCAGCGCTGAGTCTCAGCTAAAAAAAAATCACCTGATTCACGAAGTAGTCGAAAATTCCCAAGTGGCGTTTCAAAGATTGTTGGATATTTTAACGTTAAAAAAGAACTTCCAAAGTGCCTCTTCCTTGAATACCGCAATGAAGAGTATCGAAAATTGCGGTGAATCCGATCTTTCGAATAAAGAAAAAACTTTTTTGTCATCCATCGGGCCACTTTCTTTGGAAATTTTCCCCCAGCTCAGTTCTAAATGGAAAAGTTTTTTAGTGCTTCACCCCAAAGGTCTAATAGGTGTGATAGCGCATCCATTGCTAAACCCCGACAATCTCATTGGAGTTGCTGAACTTCACCGGGCTATCGAAGCGTTAAAACTGTTTTCAGCGCTTCAAATACCTCTTCTCAGCGCAATTGATAGTCCGGGGGGAGACCCTAGAAAATTGGCAACAGATCAGGATATCGTCCTTGAAAGTGTGGATCTTGCCACCAAACTCTACGAGTATCCCTTTAAAAAGATGGGACTCATTATGGCTAGATGTTATGGAGGGGCAGGCCTTTTTTCATTGATGAAAGTTCATAAATCTGAAGCCTTGTATGGATTAAAATCCTCCCGTATTGGAATTATGAGCGAAGGAATAATTGAATCCCTAATTTCGAAAAGTTCATCCCTCACTGAGGAATGGCAAAAAACGAAAGCTGAACATCTTGATGAAATGGCAGACATGGTAGCCACAAAGAACATCGATGGAATGATTGAGTTAAAGGATCTTTCAGAAGTGATCGGAAAAACTCTGTTTAAAAGATAACTGTGCACAGGTAACGGGAGCTGGAGGAAAAGAATTTGGTTCCCCTTGATGGTGTTGAATGTTGTGTTTTAAAGACTAGAAGTTGAGTTTTTCTTTGATTTTACTAATTAGATCTGTGGATTTACAGCTAAGTTGCTTTGATTCTTTGGTATTTTTCTGGGATTTCTCCCGCCCAAAAGGCCCTCCAGTCTTCATTCCAGGTTTTTGTGTCTCCTTTTGGGCATCGCTTTTCAAAGATGTCTTTGAATGTAAGGATTCGATCTGTAATCTTGAGCGCTTGCGCTGGTGATTCAATATGCGCTCGAGGTCTTCTCACATGTTTCTTCGTAAACTGGGTGCGCATGTAGTTTTTATAAACCATAAAGAGTGCAAACTTCTGGCACATCATCCCGTGCGTTTTGGAAAAGGAAATTGTTTCTCTGGCAAATGGGGCCAATCCTTGCCTGATTAAAAGATCCACGTGATTGATCGCAAATAAAATATTCTGAAAGTTTCTGCTCGACTTTCCTGAAATTGTTTCGTGACGAATGGGTAGATCTTTCAAATCTACCTTTACAGCTCTTTTGTATTGAAAATGCTCATCGCTGTAAATGGTCAGAGGCTCCTCTTGAACTTTGAGCTGGGCGCTTTTGATGATTTCAGAGGTAGCTAACTCACGATTTTTAAGTTCCCAAAGTCTTTTGAATAAATCTTTAGTAGCTATCCGAATAGCTTGAGGATTAAATCGGCCATCGAATTTGTTAAGTTCATCTCGTTTGAGTTTTTGGCGGTCACTTGTTCGGCCTTTGCGATTTAAAATTGCAGTATTGAAGTCGTAGATAAAGAGGGAATTAAAACCTACCGCCTGATTAATATAGTTTGGTTCAAATTGACTCTTGGCAAAATTTTCAAGTCCGTCGTAACAAATGAACTCCTCCAACTTTAGGCTATGGAGTATTTCGTATTGAAAGCGAAGCGCTTGTTGACTCATGCGCATAAGTCGGATTTGTGAACTTCCACAGCTAATGCCAAGTCTTCTCGAAAGTTTTCGGATAGAGAGACCATGAATAAAAAGAAAGAAGATGTTTGAATTCAAAGCGGGATCAGGGTGTTTTAGTCGAAAGTGTAATTTTAAATGATTTTCGGCGAAACGAAAACCACATTGAGTACATTTAAAACGTTGTCGACGCTTGAAATAGAGACAGGCGATGGGATCAGAGAAACCACTTCGAATGATAAATTTTTTTGAAGCCTGGCAGTTTATCTTTGGGCAACACTCAGGAAAAACCCCTAGCACACGTCCCGAACTGGATATTGAAGAATCTTCTAAATTCTGATCGACCTCCAATGGCATATGTTAGCCGACCTAAGCACTTTTCGGACCAACTCTTTCCTTCCGACTCCCGTTACCTGCTCACAGTTTAAAATACAACTTTGAGCACTTTTCCCGAATCGCTAAAAGTGGTTGGTCATATTCATCTAGCTTAAGTTTGTCGAGCGATAGAGGGGAATCTTTAATCATTGGATAAAGCTTTTGATCCTCCCGAATCTGATTTTTAGTAAATTTTCGTGCCAATCCCTTAAGGATAAAGCCCAAAGGACCATCAACATTAGGACGCTTCATAAAACAAAATGTGTGCATAATTGTTTGGTCGTTTCCCAGTGGTGCGAGGTAATACAAATGCTTCATTTCGATTTCTGCAGTTTCAGGGGTCTCTTGCCGATGCCAAATGGAATGGTAGGTCATTCGCAACGGATTAAAATCAACAGTCCAACGAATACTCCATTGCAGTTTTTCTCGCCAAATTTGAGGAAAAAAAGCTCGAAGACCATGCAGGACCCAAGTGTTTCGCTGCGGGCCTGAGTAAAAGATTTTTACTTGCTCGCTATTTTCACTCCATTCAAATTTTGTTTGATTCCATTCATTGGGAAGCGGTCCTGTCACACTGTGAATGTACGGAGTATGTGAACCTTCGTTAAAATTGTCGACAGCAAGCACAAACGGAATTTCCAAGATGTACCGATCGGACCCGCAAAAAGAAAATTCCTTTTCATTTTGGAAGGGCACGGACTCTTCTCCCTTAATATTCCACCAAAATCCAAATTTCTTAACCAAATGAAAAGGCAAAGGAGAAATCGGTTTGCCATGATAGCGACAAATGTACTGACTGTTTTTACAAACAGCATATTCGGTGGGCGTTCCCCGATGAGGACAATTTGCGGGAAAAATTTGGGCACGATTTGGGGTAGCGTGAATCCAAAATTTTTCGGAACCTATGTGTAATTCTTGAGCGGTGACTCCCCATCTAGGGACTTTGATAAGCGGTTGCGTGAAGGCTAAAATACTTTTCACTTTGTGAGTTTCTCAGAAAAAAGCGTTTTTAACAAAGCCAGTGTCTTTTTACTTTTTTCTGCATAAGCGTAGCCATCACACAGTCCAAAATGCCTCGAAACTATTTCATTAAAGCGCGTCCCGTTTGTCATTCCTAATTTTTTTCGGTACGCAAATTCAGAGCTCACCCAGCCAGATTCAACGGCAGTTTGGCGCAAAAGTACTTTCTCATGACTGCCATCAAAATGATCTTCCGATCGTAACTGCAAAGCCAGAGACACAAATTCTGGACTCCAATAGGGTGAAACACTGACACAATTGTGATGCCATGCAAGAAATGGCGAAAGTTCTCCGGTCCACACCGTTCTTTCAATAAGATTCAGAGTGCTATTGACGCCAACGGCTTTTAAATAAGCTTCGTGTCTTAACATCCCTCCGAAGAGCAAATCAGACCCGTAGCCAGTGAGCGCAAGCGATGTTGCTTTTTTGAGCAAGCAGTTCAGCTGCAAGAGAATTTCCAAAGTCATTCCGTCAACAACTTCACACCTAAAAACAATGTCTTCAATTTGGGACTGAAGTGTGGATTCATCAAAATGTATTTTCAGCAAAGGGACTTTACAACTTGTTGAAAACTCTTGGGCTTCTGCAAACTCGTTTCCAAGACTTGTGCCCAACGATAACGCCTGATACTTGAAATGACCTGTCTCTAAAATTCCAAATCCCAAGACGCTTGATGAATCAATTCCTCCAGATAGAAAAACAGTCCTTGCTTGAACTTTGGGAAGCGATGCAAACGAATTTTTAAACGCACACACGATGTGAGCTTTGGTTTGTTCAGCATTTCTAGAATCAATTTTGAGTGCCCTGAGTGGATAAATGCTTGATTCCAAAATTCTCTCAACATTTGTGAAGGGAGAAAAATTTGGACTCCTCTTTTTTATTGCTAAGATTTCTTGATCGCTTTTCCACGTTAACGCGTCGCTGCCGTGAATTGCCAAAAAAGACTTCGCCTCAGGTGACCAAGCTTCGAAGTTTGAGGCCTGCCATCTCCATATTGGAAAAATAGCCATCCGATCTGTTGTAAAAATCACTTCATCTTTTTTAAAACGCAAAGTGGCTTGGGCGCAGATTTGTGAAGCGGTCCTGTTGGGTCCAAAAACATTGAGTCCCCACAATGAATCTTCAAACACTTCCGTACACCACTCGGTAAAATAAATTTCGTAGTTTGGAAAGGATCTTTTGCCAAGCTGCCCACTGTAGGGAGCAAGGAGCGATTTCACTTGTTCAATATCGACTCGAAGAGGAATGTCATCACCTTTTTTGACAACTAAAAACGGCATAGTGCGAAGTTCCCTATCCTTAAACAAACATTCATGGAAGTTTTGCCTTGAGCACTTTTCCCAATGAACTTTTGGGAAGCTGCTCTGAAAAAATAATTTCTCGGGGAATTTTAAATTTAGCTAAATGACTTCGAAGTCGCTGCATGATTTTGATTTTCATCATTTCTTGTTCCTCTGCTGAGCCTGAGAACTCAATGTGCAAAACGGGAACTTCGCCGTAGTCTGGATCAATTCGGCCAATGGCTGCAAAACTTTTGAGTTCAGGAAAAACCGAAAGAAGATTTTCAATTTCTAAGGGACTCAGCTTGTTGCCGCCCACATTGATAAAATCGCTTTTTCGCCCAAGGATATAAACCAAGCCATCACTATTGATTTGCGCAAGATCTTGCGTTTGCAGTTCCCCATTGACCAACATTTTTTGTGAGAGTGCTGGATTATCGAGATAATGGTCAAAAAGGGCCTCGCCCTTTGCAAGCAATTGCGACTCTTGATCCACACGCATTTGGATTCCTTCGATGGCTGTACCCACGCTTTCAGCTTGAAGGGAATCGCCGTCTCGAAGGGAATTGTGATGATAGGTACAAATCACGCCAATCTCGGCTAAGCCATATCCTTGAGTAATGTGTCTTCCATATCTCGCGCTAAAATCTTTCAACGTGGAAGGGCTTATTGCGGCACTTCCACAAAACATGTGTCTAAGGGACTGAAGTCTAAATTTGGCATCAGGTTTAAGTTCTAAACACATCCGATAAAACAAAGGGACGGAGCTAAAGAATGTGATTTCTTCAACATCAATGCATTCAAGCACTGCCTGAGGGTTAGCGTTTTGAGGACTAATAAGATGCAAACAGCCTCCTGCATAGAGCGTTGGTAGCGCTAAACAATCCAGTCCATGAGAATGCGAAAGAGGAAGCGTGCAAAGAGTTCGATCGTCAGATGTGAGTGAAAGATTTTTGGCTAAGTTTTTGTACCTCGCACTCAGCGCCCGTTCTTTAAGCACAATTCCCTTAGGTTGCCCTGTTGATCCGGAAGTGAATTGAATCACTGATGCATCAATTTCTCTCGAGTTTTCAAAAGTTTGGAATTGCGAATTGCTGTCGATCTTCAAAAATGGACGCACATATTGAAGGATCTTTGCAATTTCGTGTTCATTCAAAGAAGAATCTAAAGGCAAAATACAGAGATCCAGCGAAAGCGCTGCCAAAAAGTATGAAACAAAATTCAACGGATCGTCATCTGAAAGGGCCACCACAGCTCCAGCTGTTAAGTTGTTTTCTTTAAGTTTTTCAGCGGAATTAAAAACTTCAACTTCCAAATCACCATAACTCAATTCATAACGACGGGTTTTAATTGCTGGTAGCATTGTTCGGGAAGGGGAAAAAAAATCATCAAGCTTCATAAATCTTTTTTCTTTGAAACTAAAAACTGCTGTGGGATTTGAACCAGCTGACCTTGATGATTGACAAAAGTTGCGTTGGGCCGATCTGGAGAGTTTTGAATAAGATCGCTTGAAAAAATTCGAGAAGAATGGGGAATTGCCAGCCCGGGCTTAAATAAAAGTCCAGCCCCAATAAAACAGTTTTCACCTGTAGCACTTCCTAAAAATTTTGAAGATGTTTGATGTGCACCAGATCTTAACTGAAGGTTTATCGGCTCGCGATTGACATGGAAGTCCGAAAAGCCACTTCCTCCTCCCACGAAAGTGCCAAATCCAACGTGGCTATTATGAAGAACGTTGGTGACAATAAAACTTTGTGCTTCCACCACGCTGTTAAAAAGATCGCAGGTCATCAGGTAAGACCTTGGACCAATCGTCGACATTTTAATGGAAGAACTCTCTCTCACGGTCGCTCCTCGACCAATGATTGAGGCTCGGATATAGCAATGCGCCGTGATTTCTGCACCGTCTTCAATGACCGAACCTTCTATAATTGCGGTCGGATGAATTTTAGCTGAAGGAGCAATTCTGTTAAAACGTTTTGCCCAAAAAGGATGTAACATGATTTTTTCAATCATCGCAGATGGAAAAAAAAGCGATGCTCGTCGAGCCCATTTGGCGCAAAGTTCTCGCGCTATCAAACTGTTCATGTGATGCAAGTCATTCCAATGCTCAATCACACCAGCATAGCTTTCAAAAAATCTTAGCTTTAAATTTGCTTCGCCATAAACCAAAGCGGGAACCCCAACACTGATTTCAAAATCATGTTGCACATCGAAGTAATACCATTCAAAATTTTTCTCTTTGGAATCCGAAAAATATCTTATCGCCAACGGAGCTTCATGACGCTTTAAATCGCTGGTTAAAATTAACGTGGAACTGGATCTCAAACCGTACTGAGTATTCCCCTTGGACTCATTGGCATGTCGAAGAAGTTTTTTTAAAAAGAGGTCTGACAAAACGACATTTTGAGTAATTTCGAGGTATTTTTCTCCCTTAGAAATTTCAATTCCTTCATCAATTTCTTCGAAAGAAGCTTCCAGTTCTTTGAGCTGTCGAACGAGTCGTACGCGAAGGCTTTCTCCAGCAACTTCCAAATCCGATACATTTCTGTGAAAGGGCTCTACTTCTTTTTTAACTTTTCGTAGAAGAACTTTCATGACTCAACACTTCTCACTGGAGTGCCGCCAAAATATCTTGAATAGTATCAAATCGCAGATTTTTTTCTTCTGCCAAGATTCCGAGATTTACCCCAAATTCTTCATTAATAAGAATTGTCAGCTTCATGAGTTTTAGTGAATCTAAGTTGAGATTGTCCCTTAAATGCATTGTTGGCTGAAGATTCACTTTGACTCCTAATTTTTTAAGAATCACTTCCAGACGCTGTATATGAGGCACGTTTGAATTCATGACGTTTTTCCAAGAATTTTTTCAAAGTGGGTATGCCCTGCGCGTTCCAAAAATGAAGCCACATGAGCTTCTTCACTTTGAGGCAGGTGGTTTTGAAGTTCTGAAATCAGTTTTTGGTTAAACATCCTTTTGGTCATGCGCATCGGCGTTTGTGGAAAAGTCGCAAAGAATTTTGCTTTAGCTAAAGCTTTTTCAAAAACATCTGAAGTCTCAAATCCTTCTTGAATCAATCCAAAAGATAGTGCTTTTTCAAAACTCACTTTTTCACACCCCATGCACATCTCAAGAGAAACAGCACGAGAAAACATTGCATTCAACAGAAGTGTCCCAAGTGGACAAGCAATGCCATTTTTAAGCTCTGGCATTTGCATGTGAACATCATTTGATGCCACTCGCCAATCGGCAAGAAGCGCTATTTGTAAACCTTGGCCAATCGCAAAACCTTCTACCGCTGCAACAATAGGAACTTCAATTTTTAGCAGGGAGATATAAAGCTCTACGATTTCTCTCAAGTAACTTCGAATTTCTTGATCTTCTTTGAGTGCCGAGACGTCTTTAAAATCTCCACCTGCGCTAAAAGATCGATTCGCTCCACCATGCAAAAGGACAGCCCCGACATCTGGAAAATTTTGAACTTTTTTTGCAACTTCCGTTAATGACAAAGTCATTTGGCGAGAAAATGGATTGGTAGTTTTTGAAGCTGCAAAGCAAATGCTAAGAATTTTTTTCGAATTTTGAGGAATATCTATGAAAGTCGCTTGAATAGAATTCAAATCTTTAAAGAATTCGCTCAATTCTCCCATAGGGAGGATCATATCAAGAGAGGATTTTGTTATAAGGTCAAACTCAAGTTTTTCTCTCTTTTTTGACCAATGCGTCATTATGTTTAAAGGCTTTTCTTTAAATTTTGCTCCGACGTGTTTTTTATCTCACTTCTTCACAACCAGAAAACTGCATAAATCATTTTCCTGCAGTGATTTTTACATAGGTGCCATGTTTTGCTTTAAATTCGTCAGAGTTAATAATTTCAAGTATTATCTCTTCCTGTTTAGCTCTGTAGGAGGCTGGAGCATCTTTTAAAAGATCTAGGTTTGCCAACCTATTTGAATCCACAATCGAGGTGAAATCCGGATCTCTTTGCAACAGCCTTCGGTAGCTAAGCAATAAGAAATCAATTGGCGTCTTTCTGTTTGCTGCCATATAGAGTAACCAGCTGTTGTCTTTAAAGAGTTCCAGAAAAAATGCATTGATTCCGAATTTATTCTCGCTAATTTCATTGATGCGTTTTGTAATTTCATTCGGGGTAGGGCCGCGTCCCAGAAACAGGCAGTAGGAATACCTAATCATTCTTTCATTTTCGCCTCGACTCAGATCGCTCGCTTCTTCCATTAATGATCGAGGACAACGGCGTTCAAACTCTTCAAAATCTAGAAGCTTGGGAAATCTTTTGACTTCGATATTGTCAAAATGAACTTCTCCTACAACCCCCGGCATAGTCCCAAGAGAAAGTGTGTTCAAATAGTGCTTCGGCATACCTGTTCCAAGTAGTGGGCCTCCGCCCTGACCGCTATTACCGATAATGAGATCTTCAAAAGCTTCAGACCAGCGCCATTGAATGGAAGATGTTGCTCCTTCAATTTGAACTGTAGCAGTTCCAGCTCCCGATTGGTTTGCGGCCAAATTCAACGAAATCTGCACTTTTTTTGAAACCGCAAAACTGAGTCCATTTATTTTTCCGACTGAAGTAAAATCCTCGCCATTTGCTCGGCATCTTTCTTTGAACATTAAACAGGCATCATCCCTTACTAAAAAGTCACATGCCTCCATGCCACCTTTACTCTCGCAACGCAGTTGTGCAACAGCACGTCCGTCGTTGAGATGCAAATTGGTTGCCGAGGCTGATGTTAAAAATTGCTTAGCATTTGCAGCCACTTTTTTGTTGATATGGCGCAAACTAAAACTCAAAATTGCTCCAGTGTCTCTTTCCTGTAGAGACCGGTAGGTCAACATCACTCGGGCATATCCATTGGGATCAACGCCGGTCAAATTTTGTAAACTCAGGTAACGACCAATTTCACCATTAACAAGGGTATTGTTTGATACGATGGTTTTCGAGTCATTGAGCTTAAGATTTGTGTTCATCCCCAGTTGAACTTTAAAATCATTTCCCAGCTCTTCATGCGTTAAGATTTGCTCAAAATTTTGGAAGTATGGCAGTTTCACACCTTTTTCAGACTCGGTGCTGACGATAGTTTCCTTTTGGTCAATAGACGGATTGATTTGGGTTCCAGTGATAAGAAATACGGTTTTCCCTTCGATAGGAGTGCCGTCTCCTCCGACATTAAGAGCATCTGCTCCGCTGCCATTTCTTTCAATATTATTCTGTAATCCAGGTCCATGGGGAATTGAATCTGCCTGTGAATTCTGGAGTGCGCTTGGATTGCTTGGATCAACCCCAGAAGGTCCTTTTGCGACATCAATTTTGCATGCTGATAAAAATGAAATGAGGCACAAAAAAATTCCGATAGAAAAATTTCGTAACAAGAACCGGCCCCTTCCGTTCATGAGTTTAGTCTAGGGGATTTGTGGTTTGCGATTGTATAAAAAATAAATGGCGCGAGTCGATTGGACTGAGGAAGATTCCCTAAGAGTCAAAGTTTCAAGATCTTTTAGACCGTCTATTAAGATTGCGTAAACTCTAAAAAACTCCTAATTGTTGCGATATCGAAAACTTTAATTCACTAAGATCTCGATGAGAGAAAGACAGCCGCCTAGTTATTGACCCGCCTGAGTTTAACTCATTGTTCACATTTCGTTTTTCTAGAATGCCGTTGGGCCTGTATTTCCTCTATCGCAAACTTTGCAAATGCCGCAGCAGCCGCGGCAGCAGCAAAATGTTTGATGGGATGCCCGCCACAAAATCCCATGAGCGAATAAATTTGATGGTCAAAAGTTTCAAATAGTTTAGCAAAGGCGTAGAGAATAAAAGCCAATACAATTTTGGATGTTTGTTGCACGCGGGAAACTTTGTAAATCATCAAAATTGCAAAAATCAAAAGGAGTGTACCAAATTGCGCATATGCATAAGGGCGCAAATCTCCTGCTCCTAAAGTTTCAGTCCATCTCCAATACACCACACTCAAAATCCCTCCGCTCAAAACTGGAATCAATAGCCACTTAGCCGAATTCAAAGAAACGCGAGTTCCTAGCAATAGTAAAAACATGCCGCTAAAGGCGATCGTCATCGGTAATCTATCCCAAAAAAGAGAACCATTGTGAGGTTGATAATGATAATAGGCTGAGCCAAATGAGGTGAACAATACACCCAGCGCAAAGACTGCGCCCATTTTTGAATAAAAAGAATTTAAAGGCCGCAACTTTTTCAACATTGAAATTGAGACGAACAAAAAAGGCAGGTTTGACATCACATTCCAAAAATTAGGAATACCCCACAATTGTTCCTCAGACGCAAAATTGTGATAATTCAAATCTTGAGGAATCGCAGGCATTAAAAAAAATGGCAAAGCAATCATCGCTGAGACAATCAACAAAAGGCGATGCCGACTCATTACTTTTCGCTTAAAGTTGAAGATTCTGTGTGCGATTGATCCCAAGTCATGGATGCCATAAAAGACTTCTTCAATTCGCGATTGGCATTGCGAAGTCTTCGACTCATTAATCTTGCAAGTTGTTTAAAAGTTTTTAGTTCACAAGTGGGATATCGCGAAAAAAATGCTGCCAAATCATGAAAGCTAAAGCGAATCACTCGTGTCAGTTCTAACGCCACAACATCGGCCGACGCTTGTACCGAATCCACAAAAGAATATTCTCCAAACAGTTCACCCGGCATCATCAAATGAAGGTTCATATCCAGACCGTTGGCAGTACGCTCTCGAACCACCACCTTGCCTTCTATAAGAATCCACAAATGTTCATTCATTTTAGATTTTTCAATTATTTTTTCATTAGGAGTAAAAGTCTGTTCGCGCGCTAGTCTCAAAATTTCTTCGATCTCAGCGTTGGAATATTGATAAAATAAAAAACACTCTTTGATGCGTTCTATAGGCATGACAATTTTCACTCCTCAAGCTACACTCTATCGCGTAATGAATAGCTCGACACCAGATCTTCATCTCATTGTAGGGCGCAACGTGTCAGGAGCTGAGACAGCTGCGCATTTCGCAAAGGAGCTTAAGACCCAACTCTTATGGCTGCAAACCGAAAAAGATAGACAGCAGTCAAAAGACAACGGCATCGAAGACTCATGGGTGATTGCTGCGTTGGAAGAAAGCATGCCGTGGCAAAAAGATCTCATCCTACAAAATCATGCTTATGAACTTTTTGATATTCCATTTTTCTTCGCGAGACAAAAGAGAGTCAGTGTTTCCGATTTCGAAACCCGTAGCATTCCATTTTTAAAAGAAATTCATCCCGCGATATTAAATCGGATTTTAGCGGTCTCTCACTGGAACGATTTTAGTCCTTATTTGTGGAGCAAAGATTTCAACGGGAACTACTCTCCCAATTCCCAATGGATTTTTGAAGCTCCCAAGAGTCGTCGCCTGAGAGACAAAAAGCGCTTAGCTCTTTTTCACCGAAACTCATTTATTGAATGCTGCCGAAAATTTTGTGAGGAACTAGGGGCAAAAACCGAACTCAAGGAAAAGGCGGCGCTCGGGGTTCAACTTATGGGTAAGGAAGGGCACCGAATCATTTTCAATGCGCCGTTTGAACCACTGTTGGTTCACAAAATTCTTTGGATGAGCCGCGGATCGTCACTGCAAGAAGAACACCGGACATTGAAGGTGAGCAGAAAAAATCCAAACATCCTTAGCTCGCCGAGTAGTCGTTCCATTGCTCGTTGGGAATCCTTTTCTGCTGAAGTTCCTCTAAATTTTCTAGCTTCGATCTCACTTTTTAGCATTTGGATTGATCACGAAGACCGAGGAAGAGGATTACTGAAGTCAGGGCGACTCTCTTCCCACTCTATAAAAAGAGTGATTGTTTTGCCTCAGCATTCCGCAGCAAAAGGGCTAGCCAAGCTGATCATTCAAGAGTTGATTGTTGATGAATCTTTTGACGAGTCGTTTCCCGTCGAAAAAAATCAACGAAAGGACTTTTTTCTTTGGAAAGAATGTCCCGCTTTAAAGACCCTTGATCTCGTTTTTCAACAGATCCCTACAATTGACGAAGAAATTTTTTATTTAGATCCGCTCTCTTCAGCTGAAGAAATGGCGGCAAATTGCTGGATCCTCCCATCAAAACCTACATTCACCATTGATCTTGAAATTGAAAAGTTCATGGCCGTTCGGAGCAAAGAAAAAACATGAGCGCCAATCAGCCCACAAAAGAGTTTTTAAAATCTGCAGTATATTTGGTCGACAGTTCAAGCTACATCTTTCGCGCCTACTACGCTATCCGGGCAGGACTCACAGCTCCTGACGGCACTCCGACTCATGCCACCTATGGATTTGTGCAAATGGTGCTTTCTCTTTTGGATATCTATCAACCGCACCATTGTGTTTTTATTTGGGACACCAAAGAAAAAGGATTTCGCCATAATATTTTTCCTGAATACAAAGCTAATCGCAGTGCACCGCCTGAGGATCTTGGGATTCAAATCGATAATTCTAAAAAATTTTTAGAAACTCTTGCTCTCCCACAGCTTGAAAAAATTGGCTTTGAGGCCGATGACATTATTGCTACTTTGGTGGCCAAGAACCCAGAAACAAATTTTGTCATCGTAACCGGCGACAAAGATTTGCTTCAGATGGTTGGCGAAAACGTTTGGTGCCTTGATACCATGAAGCAAAAATGGCTGAATCGACAAGAGGCCATTGAAAAATTCGGAGTGCCCCCTGAGAAAATTGTGGCAGTCCAAGCGTTGTCAGGTGACAGTGTAGACAATATCCCTGGTGCTCCAGGCGTTGGGCCAAAAACTGCCGCGGATTTGATTAATTTCTACAAAGATCTTCCTTCGGTATTGCAAACTGCCAAAATGAGGCATGCAAACCCTGACCTGTTGAAAAATTTAGAAAAAAGCGATCCGCTTAAAGGCAAAAAAATTGAATCCATTGCCCAAAATATTGAGAAAGTGGAACTCTCCTTAAAACTTGTATCTCTTTCACATGATGCACCTGTAGAAACCCACGTCGACACTTTTCATCAAGGGAAAGTCGAAGCAACGCAATTGCAAAGTTTTTGCGAACGTTTAGGTTTCGAAAAACTCCGCGAAAAAATTAAAACGCTGGGAATCACAAATTCTTCAAGCTTGGCATCATCGGGGACAACGCAGAATGAAGCAGATGCTCCTTCCGGCATGCAAATTGTCCCTCCCTCGGAGCCTTTGTCCGTAGAAACAAAATTGACTTTTCAAACCACGATCTTCAGCAATCCGACCTCTTTTGAAAGTTTTTTAAATCAACATAAGTATTCCTCTCAAATGAGTCTCGACACCGAAACCAAATCGCTCGATTCTCGCAGCCCTAGCAATTTGGTTGGCGTCAGTATGGCGTTTGACGAATCCCACGGGGTATACATTCCCCTGCGACATACCCACGGCGACAATTTTCCTTTACTTGAATTTAAAAAGATTTTGGAAAATTTTTTCCAAAAGACTTCACTCGTGAAAATCATTTTTCAAAATGCAAAATTTGATTTACATGTCCTTTCAGCAGAAGGAATCACAATCCCTCAACGCTTTATTGTTGAAGACACAATGATCGAGAGCTTTGTGTTGAATCCTATTGAAAACCATGGGATGGATTCACTCTCTGTTAAATATCTAGAAGGCTACCAGCCCTTAAGTTTTGAAAAAGTTACCGAGGGCTTTGAGAATTTTTCTGAAGTGCCTGTATCCGAGGCCGCGTATTACTCCTCAGAAGACGCGGTGGTCACTATGAAGCTTCACGAAAAACTTTCAACGAGTTTATTAGAGCAGTCTAAAACACTTTTTAAAGTCTATGAAAAAATAGATCGTCCTCTATTGAGAGTGCTTTGTGAAATGGAAAGTACTGGCGTGCACATCGACCTTGCACAGTTGAATCATTTAGAATCTGAATGGAATTCTGATTTAATTTTGCTGGAGAAACAGGCCCTCCAGTCTCTATCCCAGTCTGGTGTGGAGGTCGCGGAAGACTTTAATCTTGCTAGTCCCAAGCAAATTGCTCATGTCCTTTTTGAAAAATTACAGTTACCAGCGGTGAAAAAAACGAAGACTGGATTTTCGACTGACGTTGGCGTGTTAGAAGATCTTTCAACGCTTCATCCTTTCCCCAAACTCCTTTTAGAAATACGGGAACTTCAAAAACTACTTTCCACCTATGTCTCTGCGCTCCCTGAATTAATTGACGAAAATGACGGGAGACTTCACACAGACTTTTCTCAAACAGTTGCCAGCACCGGACGTTTAGCTTCTTCAAATCCCAATCTTCAAAATATTCCGATTCGCAGCGATCGCGGAAAAAGAATTCGCTCGGCATTTTCGGTACCCGAAGGCAAAGCTTTGCTTGGAATCGATTACAGTCAAATTGAGTTAAGGCTCCTTGCACATTACAGTCGCGATCGAAATCTTCTTTTAGCCTTTCATGAAGAAGCTGACATCCATCGACGAACGGCAGCTCTGATTTTAGGCAAAGACGAGAGCAAAATCACCTCAGACGAAAGAAGAATGGCGAAGACCATTAATTTTGGAATCATTTATGGGCAAACCGCCTTTGGGCTGTCCAAGCAACTTGGGATATCGCGGGGTGAAGCCCAGCAGTTTATCCAATCCTACATGCGAAGTTATCCAGGCATATCGGAGTTTAGTTTTGAAGCGGTCGAAAAAGCAAAGTCCTTGGGATACAGCGAAACTTTAACCGGGCGACGACGACCCATTCCCGATATCTATTCAAAAAATGTTCCTATGCGAAATTTTGCCGAGCGCATTGCCGTAAATACTCCCTTACAAGGCACTGCCAGTGATTTGATTAAAGTGGCCATGATTAGAATCACTCAGGAATTGATGCCAAACTTTAAAAAATCTAAAATGATTCTTCAGGTTCATGATGAATTGCTTTTTGAAGCTGATCTCGAAGAAGTGGATTTATTAAAAAAACAGGTTGTTGAAATTATGGAAGATCCTGGATTATTGAAAGATTTCGGGGTTCTATCGTTTGAAGTAAAACTAAGTGCCTCGGCCGGTATTGGGCGTAACTGGGGCGAGTTAAAGTAATAAACTTGACCCTCAATCAAAGACCTTTTAGATAAATTGCATGCTTCAACAAAAATTTAAATCCTTTTGTTTCCTTGTTTCAGTGACCTTAGCTTTCAACGCTCAATCCTTGGATTGGCAAAGTCTTGAAACTTTTAAAAACGAATTTAAAAGTGCCCTTCAAAGCCAACCAAAATATATGGGTTTAAAAAATGGCTATCAGGATCATGGCCGGGGAACAAATTGTCAAAAGTCGTCAGACTGGTGGTTTTCGTGGGAATCTCAAATCGGTGATGTTTTTGTTGATGTCGACTCTGAAAATGCCACTATTCAAGCAAAAATTGAATTTTTAAAACCCGAAGTACAAGGCGGTGGGTTTCGTACCGGTGGCATTTTGTGCACGCCCATGGGTGGCAGCGGCCGAGCGAGAATGGATAACGTTAATCTTTCTTTTAATATCAAACGCAAAGGGCAGGGGGACAATGCCAAGCCCATCGTTCACATCGAAGAACTTGTCTTAAGTGGGTTGAAATTAGATCGCGTAGATTTAGCGATTCCGTTTTTCTACCTTCAAAATGGAAATGCCCCGGAATGGTTTAACGAATTTTTAGAAAAAAGCAGCAACAAGATTATCGGTTCCATCATTGGGTCAGCACTTGGACGTAGGATTGATGCCAAACTTTCGGACAAAATCATTGAGTTAATCAATCGTTTTGAACACGAGAAATTCAGCCGTCGTAGCGATCTTCTCACTTTGAAGTAAATTTTGAGACTTTGCTTTGGCTTTTGCCAAGAAGGTCATTCAGAATTTCAAGCTCAACGATTTCAGCAAAATTTGAATCCAGCCTTTGTAACTGAGCTGAACTAGGATTCAATGCAAGGATAAGTGCTCTACGCTTTAAACGCTCTCCCGAAACACGAGTCCACCTACGCCGAGCTTGATGATAATGTTGGGCTTCAGTTTGAATTCCAAAGGTCGCCGCTGATTGCAAAAATGCTGGACCTTCGTCAGCGCTGAAAATCACCTCTTCTTGAAAGTTCAATAAGGTAGAACAAGCCGAAAAAATCATTCCAACAAAAGTGAATGTGAATAATTGATAAATTTTGTGCATATTTTAGGTTTCGGAAGAATTTGAATTAAAATTCGCCAAATCTTTGGAGCTTCAAATCTTCCACTGAGCTTTGCCGCCTTGCATTATTTCGGGTGAAATTGTCATAAAATTTCAGTTCTTTGATCAGAAGCATTGGCAGCAGAGCTTCTGCCGAGTATTGATTTCCTTTCTTAACCCGCGGTGGTGGAATTGGTAGACACAGCAGACTTAAAATCTGCCGGTTTCCTTAAACGGGCCGTGCCTGTTCGAGTCAGGTCCGCGGGACCAAGAAGAAGTTTTTAACTCTTGGATGATGATTAATAGAAAGTCTCTTTTTTTTAAAAAAATTATCACACTCCTTCTGGGATCGAGTTTTCTTTTTTTTACGCCCTGCAGTCACGCGCTCCCGTTTAGGCAAGAATGGGATGTGAATCCCGATGCCGCTGAATACGAATATCAAATTTCAGAATCTGACGACTTCAAAGATGACTACATAGTCAAAAGCGGTAGCACCAAAGAAAATTTTGTGGAGTTTAATCTCAAAGCAGGGCTTTATTTTTTTCGTATTCGAGTGATCGGTCGCGAAAGTCGAGAGAAGGGCTATTGGTCAAAAGCGCTCCGTTTTAAGCTCGTTGATGACTCTTTGCGGATTTTGCGTCCTCAAAATCAGGAAAGAGTTCCTCTACTCTCGCAAAGTTCAGAGCTCAATGTTGAATGGAATGGTTCTTCCGATGATGTCGATGATTTTCTCTTGAGGGTCACCTCACCCGAGAACAAGGTGACCTTAGTGCAAACTCAGTCAACTCAAGTGGGCGTGCCAAAACTCTATCCAGGAAAATGGACACTTCAACTCTCGGGAAGACGTAAAGGGCTTGAGATTTTTAGCAGTCCGCCTATCGAAGTCATCCTTGAGGCCAAGGGGATTTACGCCCCAAGACTCCTGTACCCGGTGGATTTGGATGAAGTTCTTGAGTTTGCCGAATTTGACATTCGATGGTTAAGGCGGCTTAAGGGGCAGCGTTCGGAAATCTTGATTGCCCGCGCGGATCAAAATTCTTTTCCCGTTGTGTTTCGGCAGGAAATTCACCAATCGACAGGATTTTTTACGATGACGGGAATGCCTAGTGGAATTTATCAGTTAAGCATTAGGGACTATAACGATGCCAACTTAGATTTTGTGGAAAGCACAATAACGATCAATGTCACAAAAAATCCCAAAGATCAGCAACCAGAAGACCTACGTTTTTCCAGTCGAATGTTGCTAGGTCCACTGGTTGGGATTCGCAGTTTAAAAAGCCCTAATAGCTTTGACGGTTCAGATTTTGAATCTCGGAGCTCAACATTAAGTTGGATCCAATTTGAAGGTCGCTCTCAATGGAGGTTTTTTCCAAAAAATCTCCTCGAATTTGCTTTGGGATCAGGCCGAGTCTCTCAGTCTAGCCAATCAAGCGACTCCCGAGTTGAAAATTTTATCGGTCCCTCCGAGGGTTTTGCTCGCTTAAGCTATGCTAGAGAATTAAAAATTCTGCCACGCCTCACGGAATTTTGGATAAGTTTTTCACTCGAATATTTGTATTGGCGAGCTCCCGTGTATTCGCAGGATTTAAGAGCAAACTCAAACATAGCTTCCCTTTTTTATACCATGCAAAATTTTGGGACTTTCGGATTTGGCGCGGGGGCCACTGGTAGAATGCGCCTTAAACCGCGCACTCACTTAGAGTTTTCAACATATTTGCCATTGCCTTTTTTGGTAGATTTAGGATCACCAGCAGCGCATTCTGGTTTAAGAATTGGTGAGGGTAAATCTGCAAAATTTTATTTGCCTAAATTCGAGTTATATTTGCTGCTGCGGCATAAATTCTCTCGGGAGTTTTGGTTGAATATGGGAATAAGAAGTGTCTTGGGCTATTCTGCGGTCACCGAAAATTCGGGGCAAACACTGATAAAGGAATTCAGTTTGTCACCGCGATTAGGTCTTGAATGGGATTTTTAATCAAGAGGGATTGTATATGAAAGTCTACGCTATAACGGGTCTTTTGGGCGCAGGAAAAACTTCGGCCTGCGAATACCTTCGAGAATTGGGCTATCCAACACTTAATTTGGATGATGTTTCAAAAATTGTTCTGGATAAAAATACTCCTGAAGGCAAAGATGGATTCGCTGCAATTTACAAAGCTTTTGGCTCCACCGTTCTGGATAGTTTAGGGAATCTCGATCGAACGGCGCTCCGCAAGCGACTGATGATTCATCCTCATGAGAAAGAAAAACTTGAGCTCATTCTTAATCCTCGCGCACAAAATTACGTTCGTAAAATTATGACCGATTGGAAATCGCAGAACACCGAGTTTGCATTCTTAGAGGGAGCAAGAGTTTTTGAAAGTGGTTTCGACAAAGTTGTAGCAGGTGTTATTAAAGTCACCGCTCCCGAAAAAGAGCGAGTAAAACGCATTGTGAAACGCGACAGCATGGGCAAAGAAGAAGCCGAAATGTTGGTATCTGCACAGGACCCCGGCATGATTGATCGTTTTTCAAAAATCGAATGGAAAAATGACAAGGCTTTGAGCGCACTCCAAAAACAAATTGATGATTTTATTATTTCCAAGCGCGAAAAATAGAAATAAAAAAAAGGTCTTTGGCGAGTTTAATTCACAGGTAACTTTACAACGACTTCGACTTCATCCAATACGCCAACACCCATGTAAGCAGCTTTCTTAATTTTCCAAGCGCTGAGTGAAGTTTTAAATTTTGCAGTCAAATCCGAGCCCGAGACCTCGTAGGTGCCACCCACAACTTTTGTGACGCCGTGGATTTTCATTTTGGCCTTAAATTTTCCGTTCTTGCCCTTTGCCGCTAATAGTTCCGCAGTAGGGTGACTTGCAACTTCAAAATAATCATCTTTCATGTGTTGGTCCCGAAGCTCTAGGCCCGAATTCAGATCTGCAATTTTGAGAACAATTTTTTTTGCAGTGTACTCGTCACCCTTTTTTGCAACGCTCCCCGAGAGCGATTCCGCTTTTGCAGTGAAATTTCCAACGGGACTGAGCTGAATATCAAAAGACAGGGATCCGGAATTCGCTAACGAAGTTCCCAAAAGCACCAGCGAGAGAGATATTTGTTTTAAACATTTTTGCAAGAACATAAAAAAACCTCCTAATAGAGCGTGACTCCCTGAGTTTAAAGGATATTATCTAGAAAGAAAGCAATCGAGTTAAGAGAAGATGAATTTTTTATTGAAAGCATTTCAGTTCTATCACATTGAAAGACTGACAAATTTTAAGCGCTTCAAGATTCTCTACACCTTCATTTGGATTATAAGTTTTATCTTTGCCCGCGAAGTTCAAAGTTATCCAAGCTTTATTGGCTATGGTTACACCTCTTGTATCGTTTGCCACTTTAACGCCTTAGGCAACGGTCCGTTGACAGACTATGGTCGAGCTCTGGGAGCTACTGCAATTGCAGCAAAACCGTTTTACTCGCCGAAAGCCGATGATCAAAAATTAGGCGATCAGGCCATGTTTTTACTGGGAGTTGTTCCATTGCCCGACATTTTGAGACTTCAAGCAAACTATCGGGGCATGACGTACACAACTGGGATTGGAAACAGTCCGAACACGCGATTTATCAATATGCAAATTGATGGGTCAGCGATCTTAAAAGTTGCTGAAGACAAATTAATAGCCGTTATCAATGGAGGTTTTGTACCACAGCGCGAAGGTGCTGAGACAAAACTAAAACCTATTTCTCGAGAACATTACGTCAGCTACGCCGTCACCCCACGATTACGCATTTATGGAGGCTTACTTGACCCTGCTTACGGAATTCGAATTGCAGATCACACGGCATATTCTAGAACCGTTAACAAGGTTGCCCAAAATGACCAAGTACATGGGATCATGGCTCACCTAGGAACAAACAAATCTGAGTTTGCTGTTCACGGTTTTTTTGGAAATTTGTTTCAGGATTCAAAAATTACACCCAAAGGTTTAAGTGCAACATTTGAAACTGACGTCGCCGAAAAAGTTCGAATAGGTTCCTCAGCACTTTTTTCCGTAAGTTCTGTTCGCAAAAGAATATTGACAGCTCTTCACTCACGCGCCGGAATTGGTAAAGGCTCAAGCTTACTTCTTGAAACTGGCTTTGTTTTTGATACCGAAAAAGATGCAAAAACTTTAGCCAAACAATATATTTACACACAATCCATGACTCGTTTGTTTCGTGGATTTCATTTTCTTTTTACAGGGGAATATTATACGGCCGATGCTTTTCGACCCAACCCTCGAAGTTTTCGCGTAGGACCCAGCATTCAATATTTTCCCACAAGCTTTTTGGAACTTCGAGTGGACTTGTGGGGAGAGAGGGCCTTGGGCCAAGCGGGCACCTTTGATCCTCCCGATGCCTTTCAACTTTTAGGACAGGTGCACGCGTGGTTTTAAAATTGAAGATTTTAAAACTGCGCTACTTGGTTGTGGGCTACTTATGCGTGCTCCCTCAACTTGAAGCCCAATCTGCCATTGTAGCTGGAATTTTTAAGTACCGAGTGGTCAATCCAAACTGTACGATTAAGCAAAAAACTGAAGATGGCTGGATTCCCTTTCGAAGTAAGTTAGCTAAGGGTGATTTGGCAATTGGCAAACCCAATTCCAAAAATCCCAGCATTATTATTTTTAAAACTCCGAAGGGAAAACAAACGCTTTTGGCTGCTAAAAAGTCTTGTATCTTTGGCGATCGTACTTCAAGCGGTAAAAGTGGATCAGACGAGGGCGATGAAAAATATGATTTAGAGAGCCAAACTCGAGCGCTGTTTTCGATGGGCGTCCATAGTTGGCAAGAATTGATTAGCATTTCTCAAGGAGACATCAAATCCTCGCTTCGCGCTTCTAGCATTGCAGCTTTTGTAGGAGTGGGATTTTTAAGTGCAAATGATAAGCGAGAGTTGGGAGTTAATTTTCAAATTCTTTATGCCAAAGCGCAAGTGTTAAATTCCGCAGAGCCCTCGGACACGGACATTATTTACAGCGTCAAAAATGTTGATGTTGCGGGGGCCATTATCAGTCCACAGTTTTTTACAAGACCTTCCAGCGGCTCGGTTGCATTTGGTGTGAGCGTCCCGATTTTTTTGCGCTTTGGAGCGTATCCTTTAGGGACCGATTCGACCTATAAAATTGGACCGCGTTTTAAACCTCTCTTGGGGTTGAACATTGAATCTCGATTTGAACGAGGTGGACTGTTCTTTGGCCAAAAAGTGGGATTTTACGGAGCTCCAAGATCCCTATCTTGGAGTTTAGAAACAGGATGGAAGTTTTGATGAAATTAAAATTTTTCATTGTTTATTTTGTACTTTTGATGTGCGCTCGATCATTTCCCCAAACAGCCTCAAAAGAAAAATCCAAAATAGTTTCCAAACGCCAGATTTCTCGCTTTTTTATTGATGAAGCCAACACTGTCGTAACTCTTCGCCTTTCTCACAATTTGATTGGACGTTTCGACACTCCAGGGAAAAGCGGGTTATCGGGGTTTATTGATTTGGTGGATGGTAAAAAACTCTTCACGACCAAGTTAGAGTTTCGCCCCGAAACCTTTGATTCCTTAATTGGTCTTCGCGATGATCATATCAAAAATGAATATCTTGAAATTGCAAAATTCCCTATCGTCAGCTTAGAAAAGGCACTCACCACTTTACAAAAATTTAGCAAAGAAATGCCCCAAGAATCGTTACTTGCTAGCCTTGTCGTCAAAAATCATTCAGAAAAAGTGGAGGGCACTTCCCAGATTTATTTAGAGAACGAAGTCTTGCGCGGAAGAGCCGAGATATCTTCAAAAATTTCTCTCTTTCCTATTAAAAAGCCCAACTACAAAGGGGTGGGGGTGAGAGATGAATTCTCAGTCGTTGTCGATCTTGTTGCGAAGCCCGACTTGGGTGAAAATGATTTGATCGTTCCTGATATAGATTAATCAGCAGAGTTAAGATTCGATGAAGTTCCTTTAAAAATTGGCTTTCCTCTTGATGTTTCCGAATGTGTGCCAGTACAATGAATAGAGATTGAGGAGATTTTCTTGAAACGTCAGTCAAAAATATTAAAAATTGCCTATCCTTTATTTATTTTTGCTGCTGCGGCTTTTTTTCAATCTTGCGAAATCAATAATTCTTTTACGAAGGATCAAGGTTTAACAGTAGGTCCTGCTGATCCTAATGACACTCAAGGCGTGAGATTCGATGCTGCAAAAAAAGTCATTTCGAACAATTGCTTCTCGTGTCATACCCATGATGCTTGGCTTGAATATACGACAGAAGAGCAGTTTCTCTCTGATTCTCTTTTGGGGAATGCCGAAAAGCCCAATTTTGTAAAAGGTAACGGCGCAGAATCCAATTTTTATCTTATCCTTTTAAATAACGGGAAGTATGGATTTGAAAAAATGCCTCTCTCGGGTTCTGTGTCAGACGCTGACGCTCTTGTCATCAAAGAGTGGATCGACGGAATGACTCCTGCTGCGGAATAAAAAACTCGAGCACGAAAAATGCAAAGGCCAACTCCGCCCATTGGGTGAAGTTGGCCTAGGTTGGGCCTCTGAAAGGAGGACCCATGGATAACCACCAAGTTATCTATGTTATCGGAATTTGTTTAAGGATCTTAAGTGAATTTTTCAAAAACCGTAAAATCTTTAGGAAAAGAAGATCTAAAATAGCAAGGAAGCGCTCTCAAAAATAGTTCTTAAGCCGTAACCAAGTGAAAGGGATTTCCACTTCGCCCAATGGGCACTTTTTAATAATCTTTCGACATCTCCAAAGGTTCGCCAAACATACTTGACGTCCCTTCGGGAAAAGTAGCGACTGAACGTTTTTGGTTAAGTCCCAATATCATGTCTAGAACCTAGACAGTTATTCTTAACATTCATCAGCAAATTAATGTGTTAGCGAGGCATTGTTCCTGCATGTCTCTTAGGAAGGGGGCTTCGAATCGATATGAACTATTTAAAAAATTTAACTTTTGCGCTATTTTTCCTTCAATCCATAATTGTCAACGCTGAATCAAATGGAGTTCACAGCGTAGTCGATAGCGCAAAAGAAATCGTAAGTGAATACGCCGGAGATGGGAGCTTGCCTTTTCATGAAACAGTAGTCCATGGTGCAGTTAGTGGATTTTTCCTAGCAACTTCATTTGTCAGTGCTATTAGCTATAAAATTAATGCCTTTAAAACTATGGAAGAAAAAAATTCGTTCATGAGAAAGTTGGAAAGGGCGTTGGAGCAAGCCGAAGAATTAGACACGATTTTTCGAGATCACGCAAAAAATCCCTATTGGAAGATTTATCAAAGAAATTTTGAAGTAAGAGATGTTTTAGCGAAGGGAGACCTACAATCAGTTTTGGACAACTTAGAAATTGCATCTTCGGCCGCTGGTGCAAAACCGTCAGACACAGTTCTCATTTCTCAGCTAAAGAACAAACTGAACGGTCTTGAAACGTTTACAAAAAGTTTCCGCTACGCCGACCCCAATTTTGAGTTAATAAAGGAAAAACTATCAGCTCACATAGCAGATATTACAAAAGCCCCAGTGGGCACATTGCCGAGTGTGACCTCGATTGTAAAAAACCATTCAAATATCGACACTCAAAAAACAAATGCGCTCAAGGATCGGCACAAAGCTGATGCCATTAGGAATTCACACTTCCCCAAACTTTCAAAACTTTTACTGGGTGCCTCAATCGTAAATTCTGGCTTTTTAGCAAATGACATTTTGCGAATGATAAATGGCAAAAATGAATCTTCGCTATCGCATTAACGGTGATTCCAGGCCAAATATGAAAGGACTTTTTTAAAGTTGAAGGGGAAACTAATAATCTTTCGACTTCTCCAAAGGAATGCCCCACCGATCTAGCAGACCATAATAATTTTCTTGCACGAGATGTTGTATATCCGGAACTTCTTTATCAACATCGGTGACTTTTATGGGATCAAAAAAATGCACATGCGCTTGTATGTTTTGAAAGCTCAGCAAATTCCAAAGATGTGTCGAAAAGTGATCGCTATCAATGTAGGCGCAAGGCCTAAGCGGGTTAAAAGCGATTCGAATGGGCTGCACTTTGATGCCAAATTTTGCGGCGACCACAAAAGAGCCACGCTTCCAAGGCTTGCCAAACATGCTTGAGGTGCCCTCGGGAAAAATGGCCACTGATCGTCCTTGTTCCACCATAAAGCGTCCAATTTGATCGGCAACATTTTTCCGAGACTCAGGATCACTTCGATTCACAAAAGCAGTTCCTGCCGAAACCGCAGCGGGTCCAAATATCGGCCAATGCCTGACTTCTTTTTTTGCGACAAAGCTAACCTCGACCACGCTTTTCACAAGCGGAATGTCGATGTATCCAATGTGATTTGCCACATATAAAACCGGTTCGTTGGTCACAGGTTTCCCTGTAACGATAGGCTCAATCCCCACCAAATTTAACATGGAGTCGGCCCAAATTTTTGCGACCTTGCGAATTCCCACTCGATCATTTTTATTTTCGGGATTGCCCGCCGCCTGTACCCCTTTCATAGCGGTAAAAGTGTGCCAACTAATTTTCCGCATGAGATCAATTTTTTGTAATGATGATCGAGTGTAAGCAGCCATCTGGATGAGTTCCCATTTTGATCTCGCTCAGACGAAAGTCAATCGACGCTCACGCCTTGCGTCATTAACTCGCTACGAACTTGTGGAATCTCAAAAATAATCCTAAGTTAAGACGAGTTGTCAAAGCCCGAGTACCAAGAAAGGACTTTCGCATAAAGATGTCACTTCCAAGAATGACTTTTAAGCCAACCCCTGTTCCAGCGGCACCCAATTTAAATTCACCAAGCGCTGCTACAAATTCCCAACCCAAAACGATTGACCAAGTCGCCGACGCACTCAAAAAAGCATTCCAAAATTCTTCCGTCTTGAGTGTTGAAAAATCTCACAAAGGAGATCCCTATGTGGTCGTCAATGCGGATAATCTTTTTGAAGTGATTGGTTTTCTTCGCGATGATGCCGCCTTCCAATGTCAACTTCTTCAATGCATTTCAGCCACGGATTTTCTCCCTCTCAAAGCGGGAGAAACTGCACCCGGTGCTTCAACTCCTCTTGAAAAAGATACTGATGGTCGTATTGAAGTGCTCTATGCGCTTTGGTCGTTCACGCACCGTCATCAAATCCTTGTAAAAGTTTGCCTCGGTCGCGAAAATCCAAAGATCAAATCCATTTGCGATTTTTACCGCGCCGCCAATTGGTATGAGCGAGAATGCTGGGATTTACTAGGTGTAATTTTTGAAGGACATCCCGACCACCAACGTATTTTATTACCGCCCGATTGGGTAGGGCACCCTCTACGAAAAGACTACGTTTTCCCACAAGAATATAATGGAATGAAAGTTCCTTTGTAGGAATTAAAGGGCAAGAAAATGGTACAAGATTACATCGAAAAAAACGACGCAGGATTTCAAACGCAAGATCTTGTGATCAACATGGGTCCACAACATCCTTCCACTCACGGAGTGTTACGACTTGAGATTGTTTCGGATGGAGAAATCATCAAAGCTGCTTATCCCGATATTGGATATTTACATCGTTGTTTTGAAAAACATTCAGAGTCACGTGAATATCTTCAAGTCGTGCCCTTTGCAGATCGTATGGATTATCTAGGCGCCATGAATATGGAACTTGGATACTGTTTGACTGTTGAAAAACTTTTAGAGACCGAAATTCCAGATCGAGCGCAACATTTGCGCGTGATTGTTTGCGAGTTAAATCGCATCGCTTCTCATTTACTCGCTGTTGGCACTTACGCCATCGATATCGGTGGTTTTACTCCCTTCTTATTTGCTTTTCGGGATCGCGAAAAAATTCTTGAAATCTTTGAAGAACTTTGCGGCGCACGTTTACTTTACAATTACATTCGTCCCGGTGGCGTATCGCGAGATATGTCGCGCGGACTGATGGAAAAAACTGCCGAGTTTTGCAAATATTTCAAACCTCAACTTGATGAGTTTGATGAACTCTTGTCTGGAAATTATATTTTCGTCAAGCGTACGGCGGATGTGGGAATCATCACTCCTGAAATTGCCATCTCTTATGGATTTAGCGGACCAAACCTTCGTGGCAGTGGTATCAACTGGGATTTGCGAAAAGATCGACCCTACTGTGGTTATGAAAAATATGATTTCAATGTTGCCATCGGCATCGCTGAAAAGGGCCAAGTTGGCGATTGTTGGAATCGTTATTACGTAAGAATCAAAGAAATGTATGAATCGATGAAAATCATCGATCAAGCTCTTAAAATGATGACGGACGGCGAAGTCATGGGCAAAGTCGCAAAAGCAGTTAAACCCCTTGGCGAAATTTACATGGCGACCGAATGTCCTCGTGGAGAACTTGGATATCACTTGATTGCGGATGGAACAAAAAAACCTTATCGCTTAAAAGCTAAATCTCCGTCATTTATTTCCATCGCATGTATGGACGAAGTTTGCAGCGGTATGATGCTTGCTGATGTTGTGGCTGTCATCGGCAGCCTAGACATTGTTCTTGGAGAGGTGGATCGTTAATATGTCACAAAATCGAAGCCCTTTGGCACAATATTTTTACAATATCACCGAAACCATTTCGACTGTTTCAAAGGGCATGGCCATCACCATGAACGCTTTTCTAAAAGTAAACGGCGTACGAAAAGTCCGTGGGGGTTATGACTACGGAATTGGCGATGTGACGATTCAGTATCCCGAAGTCAAAGACAACATTCCCATGATTTCGCGAAATAGGTTGTTCATGCACGAAGAAGGCTGCATTTCCTGCAACCAATGCGCAGTCATTTGCCCTGTAGAGTGCATCACTATCGACAGCCGAAAGCGCGAGAGCCACGAAAATCCAGATCTTAAAACTCCAACGCATTTTGGTTCAAAACCTATGAAACTCAAACTTTTAAAGTTTGATATTGATGAAGCTCTTTGTTGTTTTTGCGGCCTCTGCACGGAAGTTTGCCCCACCGAATGTTTGGTGCACACCACAGAATATGAGTATTCCAAATATGATCGCGACAAATTGAATTACGATTATTTAAATTTCAAAGACGACAATCCGTTGCCACGTGGATAGGGGACAAATGGATAATTTAGGGGATTTAAAAACCCCTCTGCCCGAAGTCTTTGTTGTAAAACCCGAGAAATCTGCAAAATCACTTTTCGTCATGATTCCTCTGTTGGCCATTTCACTCGTGGCTCTTGGAATTTTTATCATTTGGTCTTTTGGTTGGGTGAGTTTTGAAAATTACGATAAAAAACAACTGAGTGTGATGATTGGTGATCCAAGACCCGAGGTGCGCCGAATGGCCGCAACGGATTGGGCGAGCCGACTCGTTAATCAGGCGGCGGAATCTACTGTTTTGACTCCTGGACCTGAAGAAACCCGATCATTGCTGCTTTCTTTTGAAAGTCTACGAGTTTCCTATGAGATGGATGTAAAATGGGGTTCATCGCTCATTGCCATTTTGTCTTATTCCACTGAGTCTGAGTTAGTATCGGCGGCCTTTGTCGACTATCTTTTGCAAAACTCAAAAGATGCTAAAAGTGAGTTTCTCTTTTACACCTTGATGGGACTTGCACGTCTTAAAGTGCCGGATAATTCTAAAATTCAAGAAGACTTAAGCGAAGCTCTTAAATCGTTGTCTCAGTCTCAAGATGTGAGCGTCAGAAAAGCAGTGGCACTTGTTTCAGGCACTCTTCACGGCACAAGTTTGTTTGAAGAACGAATTTTAGGCATTTTAATGGAGCTGTTAGCCGACCCTGATCAAGACACTCGGGCCAATGCCGCTTTGGCTTTGTTAAAAGCGGGGAGACGCGAAGGGACTGAGGTTTTAAATTCCTTGATGAATGAAATTGATCAACTTGATTCAAACAAAGTTCCGCTCAATCAACTCGACAGAGCTTTGTTGATTCTTGCGGCTTTAGCTCAAAGTCCTGCCGAGGAGCATCAACTCAGAATCAAAGACTGGGCGGACAAGCATCCGAACTTTAAAATTCGAAATGCAGCTAAAAAATCGATCCCAATAACTCGTCCTTAAACAAGGAGTTTTTTGCGCATTGCGTAGTAAAAATTCTTAAAGCCTTTAGATGACTTAAATAGAGTTTGATGATTAGTTTCCCATGCGATTAAATAGCAAACATCTTCGGAGTACAACGCAACATGGCTGATTCAGAAAATAACGACGGTGTATCAAGACGTGAATTTATTTCGTGGTTTTGGTTGGGGTGGCTGACCTTTTCAGTCGTGGGTGGAGCGATAGCATCGCTGCTTGGGCGCTTTCTTTTTCCCAACGTGCTGTTTGAAAAACCTTCGCAATTTAGAGCGGGTCCTCCCGGTGAATTTGGAATGGGAGTAGATGAAAGATTTAAAGACACACAAAACGTTTGGATCATTAAGGGTGCTGATGGGATTTTCGCGCTCTCTACTGTTTGCACGCATTTAGGTTGCACTCCCAATTGGTTACCAGGTGAAGTGAAATTCAAATGTCCCTGCCACGGAAGTGGTTACCGAATCACTGGGCTGAATTTTGAAGGCCCCGCTCCTCGTCCTCTCGAACGCTTTGCTATCAGTTTAGATGAAAGCGGAAATGTTAAAGTCGATAAATCTCGAACCATTCGCACACCTCAACAGTGGATGGACACCGATTTCATGTTGAAAGTTTAAAGGAGTTATTGCTGTGGCAGAGAATCCGCTTCGTAAAATGTGGGACAAACTTCGCGAAACCCAAGTTTGGAAATCCATTTTTCGACATAGTTACCCTGACAATCCCAGAGATCAATCTCTTGCAGTTTTAACAAACGTCTTTTTGCATTTGCATCCTGTGAAAACTCGTAAATCGGGTGTTCGAATGTCTTTCACTTGGTGTATGGGTGGACTAACTTTTTTCTTATTTTTAATCGAAACCATCACGGGCATTTTGCTCATGTTTTATTATCGTCCAACGTTAGAGTTTGCCTACAACGACATCATTGCGCTTCGTGAACACGTTCCACTCGGGGTGTTGCGTGAAATTCACCGCTGGGGTGCACATGCAATGGTGATCACCGTATGGCTTCACATGTTCCGCGTTTTCATGACCGGTTCCTACAAACCGCCTCGCGAATTTAACTGGGGTGTTGGTGTGATTTTGCTCGTGTTAACTATGCTTCTGTCCTTCACGGGATATCTTCTCCCCTGGGACCAATTGGCAATTTGGGCGATCACAGTAGGAGCTAACATGGCGGCAGCAACTCCTCTAATGGGTATCGAAGGTCCAGGCACGATGTTTCTAAAAATCGGAGACGTTGCTTTGGTTCACTCAGGTAACGATGCAAAATTTGGTTTGCTTGCTGGACGCTTTATTGGAGAATCCACTTTGCTTCGTTTTTATGTTCTTCACTGTATTGCAATTCCATTTGTAGTGACGATCCTGATAGCGCTACATTTTTGGCGCGTTCGAAAAGACGGAGGCATTTCGGGTCCTTTGTGATCTGAAATGATAAGAGCTCGGCATGGCACATTTTATTAAAGACATCATCAATGCTCTCTCGGTTCCAACAATTTTCTTCTCGGGCTCCATTGTTTTGTGGTGGGCTATTATGAAGTACCACACAGTGTGGACCCGACCTGTGGTCATGAAAAAGGTATTCTGGTTTTCAGTTATCGGACTTGCTCTTGCAATGACTGATGAAAACTTTTTCAAAGAAGCTTCTAAACCCGACAACATTCCCATTTGGTTAATGACGTATGGAGTTGGTTTTTTTGTGTGGCTGTCTTTTTATCGTGGTGCTCAAAACGACGCCTTAGCGGCTGAAGGAAAACCTAATCTTGAGAAAGCCGAAAGCGACAAGCGCGTCTACACTTGGCCTGACCTTGTATACTCCGAACTCATTTGTATGGTTATCTTCACCGCATTTTTGATTGCCTGGGGACTCGTGTTTCAAGCCCCACTCGAGGAACCTGCCAATGCGGGCGTGACACCTGCAGTTGCCAAAGCTCCTTGGTATTTCTTAGGTCTGCAAGAAATGCTTGTGTATTTTGATCCTTGGATGGCGGGCGTAATTTTGCCGATGTTTATTATCACGGGGCTTATTGGGCTACCTTATATGGACGTCAATCCTCGGGGAAACGGCTACTACACCATCAAAGAACGCTTTGGTGTTATTTGGGCATTTGGATTTGGATTTATTGTTCTTTGGATTGCTTTGATCTTTCTTGGAACTTTTATGCGAGGACCTGGATGGAACTTTTTTGGACCCTTTGAATTTTGGGACACTCATAAAGTAGAAGCGCTTTCAAATATCAACTTGTCAGAAATTGTATGGATTAAATTTTTAAACACAGCTCTTCCTTCTTCTGAAGGGTTGTCTGGAATTATGGGAATTTTAGCCATTTTAAAGCGTGAGGCTGTGGGACTTGTTCTCATTATTTTCTACATGGTCGCACTTCCTCCAATACTGGGAGCTACGATCTTTAAAAAAGTTTACGAAGACTTTGGTTTTGCACGATACAACTTTTTGATGATTCACTTGCTCATGATGGCAAGTTTACCCATCAAGATGTATTTGCGATGGATGTTCAACCTTAAATATCTGGTATCGATGCCAGAAATTGCATTTAATATTTGATGAATTCTGAGGCTAATAAATAAAATGGCGGCAACAGATCCAAAAAAAGAAACGGTTTATAACACTAACACTTTATCGAAGTGGTTTGCGATTTCCAGCATCGTGCTTCTTGTAGTTGTTGTTTGGGGCACCCTTAAAGATTACGATCGCGAATGGAAAAGCTACGCTCGTCAACAACACAAAATACTAACTGTGTTGTCTGAAAACAAACTCGCTGAGGCCGAAGTCAATCTCCCCGTCGAAGAGCTTAAAAAAATCGACGCTGATTTGGCAGCAGTTAGCAATGAACAGAGCGAAACCGTTGAACAGTATGATGCAAAAATCAGCAAAGCCCATGGCATTTATTATAAAGCTAACCAAAATTTCCAAATGGCTAAAGCCAATCTTGATGCAGACCTCTTCACTTTAGATTCAGCAATTGCGCATCACAGCCCAAAGGCTCCCGCTTTGCAAAAAGCCTACGCCGTGAAAAATGGCGAGGTTGTTCGTCTAAAAGACGCGATGACGATTGCCGAACAAATTCGCGACAAAGCAATTTCTGAGAAGAAAGAATACTTGTTACGCCAAAAAGCTCTCAGCGATAAAACACAAAAACTATTGTCTGAAAAAGTTAGGCTTGAAAAAGTTGTATCCCAGACAAAAATGAACTTGGGATACATGGTTCGGAACGCCCCCGTTGTGGACATGATTTCCCCAACTGTAAAAATTCATCAAATTGTCCTTGAGCACATTAAAGACGATTACTTTTTTAACAAAGTTCCTAAAGTTGACCGTTGTATGACCTGCCATGCAAATGCCGACAAAGCAGGTTACGAAAATCTTCCGCAACCTTTTACTTCGCATCCAAAACTTCATCTTTACATGAATGCGGACTCGCCTCATCCTGTTGAAAAAATTGGTTGCACTGTTTGCCACGGGGGAATTCCCCAAAGTGTAGATTTCTCTTTGGCTGGCCACGTTCCCAAAGACGTCGTCCAAAAACATGAATGGGAAGAAAAATACAATTTCAATCCGCCTCGTCACATCACTTCCCCCATGATTCCCACACACATGACGGAAGGCCGTTGTATCCAATGTCACGCGCAAAATGTGCAACTGAGAGATGCTCCAACTTTTAATGCGGGCATGCGCATGATCGAGCGCTACGGTTGCTACAATTGCCACAAATTTAATGGCCACTTTGACAAATTAAAGTCCGAGAAAAAATCGGGGCCTTCGTTAAAAATGATTGGCAGTAAAGTCACAGAAGATTGGGCAAGAAAATTTGTCTATAATCCCAAGCATTTCCGACCTTCGTCACTTATGCCGCGCTTTTGGATGAACCATAATAATTCCGATCCTGCTTCAGTGGAACGTGGCAAAGTCGAAGTTGACGCCATCGTCACGTATCTCTTTAATAAATCAAAACCCTATGAGCCTTTAAAACTCGCTACTCGCCCAAATGGCAATTTGGAACGTGGAAAAGAATTGGTTGGAAAAGTTGGCTGTGTTGCCTGTCACGCTGTTGCCGACTTCCCCCGTAAGAATCCCGAAAAACCCAGTGATCCAGGCTGGGTGGATCCTCGCGTTCCACTTCCAGGGCCTGAACTCAATCAAATGGGTTCAAAAGTTACCAAAGAATGGCTTGAGTCTTGGTTAAAACATCCCAAGCATTATTGGGAAGGCACAGTGATGCCAAGTCTTAAGCTGAACGACCAAGAAGTTGCAGACATTGCCGAGTATCTTCTTTCAAAACGTAACATTGCCTTTGAAGAAGCCCCCGTGAATGAAACGAGGGAAAGTGTCCGCGATCAGATTGTTTTAACTTATTTTCAAGCAGCCATGACCTTGGGTGAAGCCGATAAAAAACTTGCCTCCATGAAGCTCGAAGAAAAACAAATGTTCTTAGGTGAAAAGTTGATCAATCATTATGGTTGCTATGCTTGCCACGCAATTGATGGCTTTGACAATGGACCTTATGTTGGCGCTGAGCTGACTTTAGAAGGTTCAAAAGACCTTTCAAAATTTACTTTCGAAAATCTTCATGACTTGCCTCACTACCGTCATGAATGGATTTACACCAAAGTACGTACTCCACGAGTATGGGACGTCGGCAAAACTCGCGATTTTGAAGCCAAAACCAAAATGCCTTACTTTGGTTTTTCACATGATCAAGCCGTGGCATTGACCGCTGTTGTTTTGGGTCACGAAATTAAAAAAGTTAACGACGAAGCCACAATGAAAATTGATGGTCGATGGGAAAACATCATCGCCGGCCAGCGTCAAGCCAATCGGCTCAATTGTGTCACTTGTCACAGTATCGAAAATATTGGGGGTGGGGTGCTTGCGCATTATGCAGACGACCCAACCAATGGTCCTCCAAATTTAAACACTCAAGGCGCAAAAACCAACACCGACTGGCTCTACCATTTCTTGCAAAATCCCAACGTCATGATTCGTCCTTGGGTTGAAATTCGAATGCCACAGTTTTGGATGAGTACGCATGAAGCCCAAACCTTTACCAAGTATTTCGCGTCACTTGACCGAGCAGAATACCCTTATGTCACGGCGGCATTAAAACCTTTGAATAATGATGAAGTCAAAATGGCTCAGTCAATTATAGAAAAGCAAGGCTGTCTCACCTGCCACGCACCTCGAAACGCCGGAGAAGATGTCTCGGCTGCGGCTCCACATTTTGCCAACATCAAACATCGTTTAAAGCATACCTGGATCCCACTTTGGTTGCGAAATCCTGCGGCCATTATGCCAGGCACGCGAATGCCCACGCTTTGGCCCAGCACAGACGAAAATGATCCTAAAGCTCCACTTGTTGGCGTCGAGGGAATTTTGGATGGCGATGCCAATGCGCAAATGGAACTCGTGGGACGCTATATTTCGCAGTACCCAGGAGACGGTATCAAACCGTCACTTCGATCTGAAGCGCCTAAGTTTGATCCAGCCTCCGTGAAACCAAAGGAATCTAAATAGTTAGTGTGCTTTTAACTGTGCGCCGGGAAGAGTTGATGAACTTCTTCTAGGTTATCAATTTGTGATAGGTGTGCTTGGCTAGCAAACCCGCAATTTTTTTGACTCAAAGTTGTTTCAGTAAATTCGTCCATCGTTCGATAAAAAGAGATGTTGTTTTCGCGATTTGCTTTTTGCATTTTCATTCTGCCATTTATTTTCTTATCCTATGAATTGAAGGCTGATGGCGAAGGGTTATCTTGCCCTGCTTTGATTGAAAAAATGGGTCGCCAAATCAACATTTACGAAGATGAGTTTGCGCCAAATCGTGCAATGCCGTTTGGCAAACCCGATCCTGGAAGTGAAAATTTCTTTTTCGCGGGTGGTCCTAAGGGAGGACCCACATTTTCCGCTGCCGATGCATTGGGACCTGAGCTTGCTGATAAACCCATACTGATTTATCGAGCTACCGGTCACGCCGGTCTGTATTTTCGTGGTCGGCGCTTTGATGGAGTCGTGTTTACAAAAGGCCCCAATTCCGGAAGGTCAATTGTTTCCCCGTTCGGACTTGGAGACGATGGACTGGCTATCGTTATGACAGATTTGCCGGCCGAAGTAACAGCTAAGATCGTAGCAAAGTTTGATGAGATCTTAGCTGCTGAAGCGAAAGCCTCGCTAACATTAAAATTAAAAGGGCTGTTTCAGAATTTTAGCTGCGTCAGGGCAGTCTGTAAGTTGCTGGATGATTCAGGACTGGATGTAGTTAACAAAATGTCATGGAAGGAACAACGCTTCCCTATTGAATTTATTAATTATATTGTCAACAATCCCCTGAAGGTCAAGAGTACGGGTGAGTTAGTCACAATGAAGTTTTTTCGATTGAGCGATGAGTCTAGTTCCGAACTCATTAAGAAAGTACAAATTTCTTCAGATGGATTTGTTAATCAGGCTAAAACTTTAAGCAAGCAGGCAGGGATCGGCGGTGGAGTTTTAGTTGCTGTAGTGGGAGGAGTAGTTTGGTACATGTCCGATGGCAAAGTAATTCTCAAAGAAGAAGAAACTGCTCCCGTCCCCGAAATCGACCTTGAATCCAATAATCGCTAAGTTCTTGAACTAAAATATTTTTTTATCTTTCATCAACTCTTCCCGGCTCACAGTTAAAACTTTCGTGCGCCATATTTGGTTAGTTTGACCTCAAAAACTTGCCTAAATTCCTCAATTAGACTTTAAAAGTAAAGATCCTTGGGGGATTTCATTGGGAGGTTTTATGGATTTTTTGTTTCGAACGTCTGCGATTTTTGCGCTCACAATTGGGGGCGTTGCCCAAACTAACGCTCAGTTTTTGCAAGGTCTACAAAATTTGCTGCCAAATCTCACAACCCAGCTCTCAAATACTAATACAAATGATTCTGAAAGCGATGAAGAGCAGAGCTTGTTGACTGAAGCAGACTGGATTGAGCAAGAGCGTCCCTTTCAAGAGCAAAGTGATGAAATTCTTTATCCCTCATTTAGCAAAGAAATCTTTGGAGACACTTCCCACCTTGATCCCTTGGACGAAATAAACGACGATGCACTCAACGCTGCACGAAAGTATTTCGACAATAATCAAGCTAAAATTCTCAACAAAACCTACATGAGCGTTTTAGATTTTTCGTTGCATTCGGGGAAATTTCGTTGGTTCCTGATTCACTTGAAATCAGGAAAAGTAGAAAAACTCTACACAGCCCACGGAGAAGGCTCGGACCCCAATAATACTGGGACAGCTGAATATTTTTCGAATCGCCCTGGATCTCACATGTCGTCGATTGGAGCTTTCCACACAGCCGGAACCTATGAAGGCTCAAACGGTTTATCTCTTTATCTAGATGGACAAGAATCCACCAACAACAAAGCCCGCGAAAGATATATCGTGGTCCATGGTGCAAAATATGTAACGAGTGGGCGTGAAAAGATGGGCCGAAGTTTTGGATGTCCAGCGCTGGACCGAGCTCATCATGAAAGAGTGATCAATCTTATCAAAGGACGAAGTTTGTTCTACATTTGGGCGAAGCAATAGCGAAGCTCACGTACTGAAACTATTTTAATTCGTAAGAAGTAGGATTTCCTCCGTCATAAGAATCAGATACCGACGATAAAAGTGTTGAAAGACTCACGACCGACTATCCTCCTGCAATTTTTGACCAAAGTGCTCGCCAAAAATTTGGACTTCTGCCGAGTTTCGATTTTAGATTTCAATATTTGTCATGCGTTATTCTTTGAGAGTCGCATTCACAATTTTCACAACCGACTGCACAACATCTTTAGCCATTCCAAAAGCGATCTTTGCATCTTTTTCTTTGTAGAACTGCGAAGGAGTGAGATCTTCAGAACCATAAAAAGCCAATTCGCGATCTCGGCGCATGATCCTTGAAACTTCGATGAAGTTTTCCACCATAGCGGTCTGCGCTTTGCCAAATAATGCAATATTTTCTTCCAGAGTAGGTGAGACATCGTGCACTCGTGGTGGCATCACGTTATGAAATCTCAAATAGGCTTTTAAAGCTAACTCCACAACCTCTTGTGATTCACGAACCACGTCCGACCAACTTTTCAAACTTCGCAAAGTTTCAATCGCTTTTAACCTCGCATCACAGCGAAACAAATAATCCCCGATTAAATCTTTATTTTGCATTTTGAGCTCCCAACTTTTTTAACCAATAACCCTGACCATGGGCGGTTTTTCTTTCAAGTTTGTTGTCATAAATGTAGCGCCGTAGTTCTTGAAGCGCATGATTCACTGTAAAATTTTGCTCCCACAAAACGATCCCATGAAGTGCGACTTCAAGCCACAGTGATGAAGCTTTTTCAGGCGCCTCTGGAAAGTGTGAAAACTGCGGACTGATTTTGTTTAGTTCTTTAAAATTGGCGTCCCAAATCCTGTAAAGGTCGCGTTCGATTTCGAGAGTACTTTTAAGCACAAGTAAAAGATCGATATCGGAATCTTGATGAGCATCCCCCGTAGCTTGAGATCCAAAAAGTACAACACCTAAAATTGAATTTTTAAAGTGACTTTGCAAATTCATCAATGACAGAGAAACGCCTGCGACACTGAAAATTTCAGAGCTTTGTGTTTTTATGGGAGCAAGTGATTCGGCGATATAAGAATTCACTGACTGCCTTTTTGCTAAAGCCAATGCCTCGATTCCCTTGTACTGGGATTCATCAATTCGAAGCAAGAAAGAGTGTTTTCCCTTCATTTGATATCATGATATCATAGATTCTAAAAAAGCAAGAATTTCTTCTCAAGATCCCATTTATCTATATATCCTTAATTAATAAAAACAAGATTTTAGATACAACAAACTCCTCGTAGATGGCATTTAATTTTCGAGAGACCCTTTCAAAAATCCTACATCGAACAGCAAAAACACTTTAGCCTTGCTACTCGCATCGTACTTTCGCTATGACCCCCTTAGCCAATGACAGAAAATTCAATTTCTGGTCTTGAGCAGGCTCTCGGTTATCAGTTCAAAAACCTTGAACTCATAACCCAGGCCCTGACTCATAGATCACATCATCACGAATTCGGAGATTCATCTCACAACGAGCGCCTTGAATTTTTAGGTGACGCTGTTCTAGATCTTTGCATTACAGAAATCGTCATGCGACTTTCTCCCGAAACCACCGAAGGTGTACTTTCGAAACTTCGGAGCCAGTTAGTTTCCGAAGCCTCACTTGCCCGAGCCGCCGGTCGAATTGATTTGGGAAATTTTTTAAGATTAGGGAAGGGCGAAGATTTGTCTGGGGGACGTAAAAGAGATTCCCTACTTGCTGATGCTTTTGAGGCTGTGCTGGCAGCAATCTACCTAGATGGCGGCCTGATTGAAGTCAAAGGCGTGATCAATCGCGTTTTCAATGTCGAGTCTTTAGAATCTCGAAGTGAATGGGCAGAAAAAAGTTTAAGCCTACTCACGCAAGATTTTAAAAGTCGTCTTCAAGAAATTTGTCAAAGTGCGGGTTTGGGTGCGCCAACTTATGTTTGCACCGAAATCAAGGGTCCCGATCATCAACGTCGTTTTACAATGGCAATGACACTTCAAGGGAAAGCTATTCTTTCAACAGATGCCAACACCAAAAAAGAAGCCACCCAAAAAGCTGCGCAAATGGCTCTGGATAAACATCCTATTCCCGATCAGCTGATCGAGTGGCTGCAGAGCTTTGGACTGAAATCAAAATATAAAAACACTTTGCCTAGTGTTTTGCCTTTAACTGTTACAGACACCAATCAGGAGACTTCTGTATGATTACCACCCAAACGACCACAACCAACAACTCCGTGGACATTGTAAAAACTTTGCCCACAATCGATCCAGCCATCTTAAGTGGCGGGCTTGTTCCGGCTAACTTTAAATGCACACAAGTCGCAATACTTGGGCGGCCGAACGCTGGAAAATCCACGCTCATGAACGCTCTCATTGAAGTGGCACTTTCGGCTGTCAGCAAACGCCCTCAAACAACTCGAACCAGCATTCGAGGAGTCATTCAACTTTATAATAAAAAGAAAGAATGGAATGGCCAAGTCGTTTTGGTCGACACACCAGGAGTCAATTTTAAAAAGGGCATGCTTGATCGAGCAATGCACATGAGCATCGAAAACTCCTTAGGCGGAGTAGACACAATTATATGGGCCGCTGATTGTCGCACCTTTCAAAGAGACCTTCGGGATATCGAAATGGGCCGACCAGGCGCAGATAAAATGGCCGCATTTTTAAAAGATCGTTTGCAAAAAGAAACTCACGCAAAATGGATCCTTGTTCTGACAAAAGCGGACCTTGTAAGCAAAAACGATTTGCTGCCTTTAATCCAACGAGCAGCAACTTTACTCCCAGAATTTGTGCAAATTGTACCAGTAGCCTCAGCACTTGGAATGGCAAATAAAAATTCGAATTTGGAAAGTCTTTTAAAAATCATTTTTGATGCTTCACCGGTTTCAGCACCAATTTTTTCTGAAGATGATTTTACAGATTTAAATGACAGGCAATTGATTCAGAATTTGATTCGGGAAGCGATCTTCACTCAAACAGCAGAAGAAGTTCCCTATATGAGTGATTGTACGATTTTACAATACATCGATGCCGATGGAAAAACTAAGCGTATGAACGAAGTGGATGCAACAATTTGGGTTGCTAAAGATTCTATCAAACCGATTCTTGTTGGGGCCCATGGTTCACGCATTAAAGAAATCGGAATGGCAGTTCGTGCACGTTACAAAGAAATCACGGGTGATGACATCGTTTTAAGACTTTTTGTAAAAGTAGTAGAAAAATGGGATTCAAGGGCGTCAAACCTTGCGGAGCTTGGCTATGTCCTCGAATAAAAAATCAACTCCAACTATCGTTCTTGTTGGCCCCACAAACGTCGGCAAAAGCCAACTCTTCAATCGTCTCACGCGCACACGTCGGGCCATTGTATGTGATCGGCCCGGTGTTACGGTGGATCGTCACGAACTCAAATTTACTGACAACATGCTAGGCGAAATGCAAATTATCGACACAGGCGGTGTAGGGCCACGCGCTTTAGAACATCCTCTTGGTGCCGAAATTGTTCGAGCCGCTGCTCTTGCTGTGAAGGCCGCTGACATCATTTTGTTTGTTGTCGATGGCACACATGAAGCAGGGATGGACGAATTTGAAGTGGCAAGCTGGCTTCGCGAACAAGAAAACAGCGATGACAAAAGTATCTGGGTGATTGTTAACAAACTCGATTCCAAAAAACACGATGCGAGTTCTTACTACCAAATGGGTTTTGAAAAAGTGATACCCATTTCGGCAGAGCATGACATTGGAATGCTTGATCTTTGGGATGCCATCGGTTCAGAGCTCAAAAAGAAAAATTTACTCGCAGACGAGATTGCCGAACTTGTTAAAGTGGAAGAAGAAGAAGTTAAAAAGCCTAGGCGTTCACGCGTCATTGTATTGGGACGTCCCAACATGGGCAAATCTACTTTGCTCAATCAAGTTTTAGGTCAAGAACGACATGTGGTCAGTGAAGTGGCCGGCACAACCAGAGATCCGATTGAAAGCCATTACTCGGTCAAAGGTCGCGAGTGGACCTTGATTGATACCGCGGGGATGCGCCAACCTGGCAGACTTGATCGTGACGTGGAGTGGGTGGCTCGCGAAAAACTAAAAGATCTCGCCAAAGAAGCTGATGTTGCCATCGTTATGATTGATGCGCATCAAGGAGTTACCGAACTCGACGCATCGATTGCGGGAATGGCTTTGGATTTTGGACTGAGTGTTATAATCGCAAGCAATAAATGGGACAAGATGAGTGGCGAAGATAGTGAAGACCTCTTCCGAAATCTTGAGCGCACCAGCGATTTAAAAATGGAATTTATTAAGTGGTGCCCTTGGATTAAAATTTCTGCACTCACAGGGAAAGGTGTGTCGGAGCTCTTAAAAACCGTTGAGAAAGTTATTGTAGGTCGTGCGCAACGAGTGCAGACTTCAAAACTGAACACTTTGTTTGAACGACGAATTCGCTTGCATCATCACCCACTAGGACCCGGAGGGAAAACAGCGAAGTTTTATTATATTTCGCAGATTTCCATCAACCCTCCAGAATTTGTGCTTTTCACCAATCTCCCTGGAAACGCCATTCACTTTTCGTTCCGTAGATTTTTGGTAAATTCACTTCGAGAAGAATTTGGATTTTTGGGCTCTCCGATACGTCTGCATTTTAAACAGGCGCATCAAAAGCGTGCATCTGAAATGCATCCTTCGGCTTCGAGTCGTTAATATTTTTGAATTGAGGGACTGGACTTTTTTATGAAAAGTTTAGCCCCTTCAGGCCAATCTAAATTTGATTCAAAAGTGATCCCAATCTTGGTGTGTATTGGCTTGAGCCAGAGCCTTTTTGTCCCTGAGCGAGTTTTAAAATTTGGTGGTCTCAACTTCTTCTTAAGCTTTCTTCTCTCGGCAATTTTTTTCTCGGGTCTCATGTTTGTGGCCGAAATGTTGCTTTCGCAGTGGTTGCAACGACCCTTTGTGCGAGCTTATAGAATTCTTCACAAGTTTTTGTCGGTGTTTAGTTACCTCGGCCTTAGCGCGTTAGTGATTCAGATTGCCCTCATTTTAAATTCCCTTGCGAAGTTTGCTATTGTTTTCATGGAATGGATTTCGGGCAGGGGTTTTATTGCTCCACAAGCTGTCGAACGAATCACTGGGTTCCCAATTTTACAGTACTTTTTGTCTTTGTTTTTTATGGCACTCATACTTTTTACATTAAAGTCTAAACACTCTCTTGTGATGAAATTCCGGAACGGCTCGTTGAACTGGGTGCTTTTATTTTGTTTCCTAAGTTGGAGCATGTTGGCTTTTTACCTTTTACAACAGTGGGGATATTCTTCTGTAAAAAATCTTTTTTCCTGGCGCACTCAAACTTTTGAGGAGCAATCAAGTTTCGAAAGCTTAACTTTGGCATCGGTGATTTTTTTAACCGGCTGTGGCATTTACTTCCAAAAAACTTTTGTTTTTTTTAACGAAAGTCAGAATGTGATAGGCCAGCTGTCCGGTCCGCGCAGGGGTGACACAAAAGCGGCCTAGGTAGAAGATACAGTTTCGATTCGGCGATCTTTCGTTTGGTTCCAGTGATTTCTTCTCTCAATTTCACTCTTTTGTCTAGCTTCTTCTC
>Ga0247843_1000723_pt1 | contig 74989 bp, 66 predicted proteins | sample LaCruzMarch2017__FD_192420 | JGI IMG/M metagenome (GOLD analysis project Ga0247843, IMG submission 192420) | Freshwater microbial communities from meromictic Lake La Cruz, Castile-La Mancha, Spain - LaCruzMarch2017_8m | ecosystem: Environmental > Aquatic > Freshwater > Lake | place: Spain...
GAAGGCAAAGGCGTTGAAAACCACCCTTTACCAGATCAGGCAGAATTTGTTTTACAACTATCTAAAAGCTGAATTGAAAAACCCTACAATTGCGGCTTATTCTGGGGTATAGCGAAAGTCCTACAACAATAACGACGACAAAAACGTTGCAGACGGAACGCCTAGCGGATACGCGCTCCACAAACACTGGCACAGCCGTGGCTACCTCCCCCACTGCGACGTGCCAGGCCTACTGCAATCCATCACCTTCCGCCTCGCCGACGCACTCCCAACCGCCGCCATCGCCCGCATCCAACAAGCCCAAAACGACAAAGAAAAATACCAACGTACCGAAACCTTGCTCAACCAAGGCTACGGCGCGTGTTGGCTAAACCAACCCGCCTTTGCCGAATTAGTCGAAAATACCTTGCTGTACGGCGACGGCGAACGCTACCGCCTCATCGCTTGGTGCATCATGCCCAACCACGTCCATGTGCTGATCGAAACTTTTCTAAACTGGCCCGTGCCCACCGTCATCCAAGGCTGGAAATCCTTCACCGCCAAAGCCATCAACCGCCACTTAGGCAACAGTGGCAAGCTTTGGCAAGAAGACTATTACGACCGCTACATCCGCGACGATGCCCACCTAGCCGCCATCATCGCCTACATCCACAACAACCCGGTCAAAGCTGGATTGACAACAACCGCCGAAGACTGGCCTTATTCCAGCGCCAGCAAAAGGCCCACGAACCCACAGGCCATAAAGGCAGCTTGCCCCAAAATCACGACAATAACCTAAATTAACAGGAGCGCGGGCGTCTCGCCCGCCCAATCCCCAAAAAACCAAAAAGAAGATGACTAAACCACCCAACCCCCAACAAACCACTAAGCTAAAATCCCCCACCAAGGCCCGCGTACCCAAAGGCCATAAAGGCATATTGCCCGTAACAGCACGGCAATAACCTAAGGCTCTTTGCGGGCGAGACGCCCGCGCTCCAATTTATATAACCACCATTTAGGAGATTCAACATGCAGAAAAAACTCATCGCACTGGCGATCACCGCCATTTTGGGCATTAACGCCGTCCCTGCCGACAATGCTAACGACACCGAAGCTGAGATACGGCAATTGCAACAGGCGTTGGCGGCGAATCCTGATGATGCACTGGTTTTATTCGATTTGGCCTTGCATTATCATAATCAAGGCCAGTACGCCCAAGCCGAGCCACTGTACCGCCGCAGTTTGGCGATCTGGGAAAAATCCCTGGGGCCAGATGACCTAGCTGCCGCCGCCATCCTGAACAAATTGGCGATGCTTTATCATGACCAAGGCCAATACGCCCAAGCCGAACCACTGTACCGCCGCAGTTTGGCGATCCGGGAAAAATCCCTAGGGCCGGACCACCCCGATGTTGCCACCAGCATGAACAACTTGGCGGAACTTTACCGCGCCCAAGGCCAGTACGCCCAGGCCGAGCCGTTGTACCGCCACAGTTTGGCGATCCAGGAAAAATCCCTAGGGCGGGACCACCCCGGTGTCGCCACCAGCCTGAACAACTTGGCGATGCTTTACCGCGCCCAAGGCCAGTTCGACCAGGCCGAACCGCTTTACCGCCGCAGCCTGGTGATCTGGGAAAAAGCACTGGGGCAAGACCACCCCACTGTCGCCACCAGTCTGAACAACTTGGCGGGGCTTTATGAGGCCCAAGGCCAATACGCCCATGCCGAGCCGTTGCACCGCCGCAGTTTGGCGATTAAGGAAAAAGCCCTGGGCTCAGACCACCCCGATGTTGCCACCAGCCTGAACAATTTAGCCTTGATTTATGTTGCCCAAGGTCAGTACGCCCAAGCCGAACCGTTGTACCACCGAAGTCTGGCGATCTTTGAAAAAGTATTGGGAACTGATCACCACAATGTTGCCTTGAGTTTGAACAACTTAGCCTTTCTTTATAAGACGCAAGGCCACTATGCTCAGGCCGAACCACTGTACCACCGCAGCTTGAAAATTGAAGAAAAAGCCTTGGGGTCAGACCACCCCGATGTCGCCACCAGCCTGAACAACTTGGCTATGCTTTACCGAGCCCAAGGCCAGTTCGCCCAAGCCGAACCGCTTTACCGCCGCAGTCTGGTGATCTGGGAAAAAGCACTGGGGCAAAACCACCCCACTATCGCCACCAGTCTGGACAACTTGGCGGGACTTTATATTGCCCAAGACCAATACTCCCAAGCCGAGCCGTTGTTCCAACGCAGCTTACGGATCATGAACCAAGCCTTAGACGGCTGGCTTTGGGGCGCAGGTGAAAAAACCCGCCAGTCATATTTGCAACAACAGGAAGATTTACGAAGTATTTACCTCAGCTTCTACAGCCTCCGCAACACACCCAAAGAAGCCCTCTACTACTCGCTATCACGCAAAGGCTTGTTGCTACGAATTTCCTCCGAAGTCAGCGCCTTAGCTAAACAAAGCCCCGACCCGGTTGTCCAGCAACAAAAACAACAGTTCAATGCCTTACGGACGCAATTGTCCACCTTGCTATTATCAGGCAAAGTCGATAAAGCCCAGATTGTTACCTTGGAAACACAAAGCGAGGAACTGGAGCGGCAACTCAGCCAACAACTCAGAGGCTTTAAGCGTAGCCAAACCGAAGTTACACCCGCGCAAGTGCTGGAACAGTTGAGTAGCGAACAAGGCTTGGTGGATTTTCTGATATACAAAGACTTTGATTTTAAAACGATTAAAACCACCAGTGAGCAAGTCATGGCCTTGGTGGCGGACAAAAGCCACGGCGTGCAATTGGTCAAGCTCGGCGACTTTGCCCCCATCGCCGAGGCCATCAAAACCTACCGCAACGCCATCCAACCCAGTGCCGATAATGACAAAACGCGCACCCAAGCCGCACAAACCTTGTACCAAAAGCTTTGGCAACCGTTGACAGCGTTTTTGCACAACGCTGGTACGGTGTATGTCGTCCCCGATGGCATGTTGCATTTGTTGCCGTTTAAAGCCTTGCAAGATTCGACGGGGGCTTATCTCGCTGAAAAACAGCAATTGGTTACCTTAAGCTCCGCTAGGGATATTGTCTTGCCACCCACAGGAAGCGCAACCCGTGACACGGCGATTTTTGCCGGCCCGGATTATGGCGATACCGAGGCGGATGCCAACACCACAAACCGTGGCGTTGATTTAAAAAACGTTTACTTCGGTGCATTACCTGGCGCTTTAGCCGAGGGCGAACAAATTGATAAGTTGTTTGGCAAGAAGAAATCCTTGTCATCGGCGCAGTTGTTTGTAAAAGACCAAGCCACAGAGCAAAAAATAACCGCCATCACCTCACCGAAAATTCTGCACCTTGCCACCCACGGATTTTTCTTGGAAGACGTGGTAATCAAAGAAGACCCAAATGCCTTAAACCGTGGCTTTATGGTTGGTGGGTTAGATAAACCTTTAGCACCCGCCACGCAGAATGGCCCGATTGAAAATCCCTTAGCGCGTTCCGGTTTGGCGTTTGCCAATGCCAATTTTGGTGTGCAAGGCATCAAACTAGCCGATAACACCGATGGCATTTTGACGGCTTTGGAAGTGCTGAATCTGAATCTGGAAGGCACGGATTTGGTGACTTTATCGGCTTGCGAAACCGGAGTCGGCGAGGTGAAAGTCGGCGAAGGCGTGTACAGTTTGAACCGCGCTTTCCAAGAAGCAGGCGCAAAAGCAGTGCTATCAACCCTTTGGCAAGTGCACGACGAAGGCACACAAAAATTCATGCAAGCTTTCTACCAACGCTTTTTAGACGGCACACCCGCACAGCAAGCCATCCAAGAAACCCAAAATGAATTTATCCATGATAAAGATTACAGCTCGCCGTATTATTGGGCTGGGTTTGTGATGATGGGTAAAGAATAAGAGAAGGAAGCGTACCCTTTAGGACATAAAGGCATGCTGTCCGGCACTTGCGGGCAGGATGCCCGCGCTCCTTTAGATTTACCACCAAGTTGGACGCGCCCCTTGCTGGCTTTTGTGGTATTCTACCGCGTTTTGATTTTTTCAAGAATTTACCTAGTCACTTTATGCGAACTCGCGTTAAAATTTGCGGTTTTACCCGTGTTGACGATGCCGTCTTTGCTGCCCGTGCAGGGGCGGATGCGATTGGTTTGGTGTTTTATGCGCCAAGTCCGCGTAATGTCGATATTCCGCTAGCCATAGAAATCACCAATGCTTTGCCTGCGTTTACGTCGGTGGTGGCGTTGTTTGTTGATGAGACAGCGGCAAGGATACACGAGGTGTTGGCGCAAGTCCCGATTGATTGCATCCAGTTTCATGGTGATGAGCCAGCGGATTTTTGCCGAAGTTTTGGTAAACGTTATATTAAAGCGATACGCATGCAAGATGGCGTAGATATTGGTGAAGTAGCAAAAAGCTATCACGATGCCGCTGGATTACTGTTGGATGCCTATCACCCACAGGCGAAAGGCGGTACGGGCAGTAGCTTTGATTGGGATTTAATCCCCAAACACTGCGAGCTGCCGATTATTTTGGCGGGCGGCTTGGATGAACGCAATGCCAAGCTGGCGGTAGCCATTGTTAAACCCTATGCAGTAGATGTTAGTAGCGGCGTAGAAGCAGAAAAAGGCATAAAAGATTGCCAAAAAATAGCCGCATTTATAAAAGCAGTTGACCTGGGAGACAGGATAGTACCATGACCGAAAAATACACCATGCCCGACGCACGTGGTCATTTTGGCCCTTACGGCGGAATGTTTGTCGCAGAAACATTGATTCCACCCATCCAACAATTAAATGCCGCTTACCAGCAATATTTGGATGATCCTGATTTTGTCGCCGAACTTGACCGCGACATGCAATATTACGTCGGTCGGCCTTCGCCTTTGTACCATGCGGAACGCTGGAGCCGCGAATTGGGCGGCGCGCAAATTTATCTGAAACGCGAAGACCTCAACCACACGGGTTCGCACAAAATCAACAACACCATCGGTCAAGCCTTGTTGGCGAAACGCATGGGTAAAACCCGCATCATCGCCGAGACAGGCGCAGGCCAACACGGCGTGGCAACCGCTACTGTCGCCGCGCGTTTGGGTTTGGAATGCGTGGTTTATATGGGTGCAGTGGATGTCGCGCGGCAATCGCTAAACGTTTACCGTATGAAATTGCTGGGCGCGACCGTCGTTGCCGTGGAATCTGGTTCAAAAACCCTGAAAGACGCACTCAATGAAGCCTTGCGCGATTGGGTAACTAACGTCGACAACACTTTCTACATCATCGGTACCGTCGCAGGCCCACACCCCTACCCTGCTATGGTGCGCGATTTCCAATCGATTATCGGTCGTGAATCCAAACAACAATGTTTGGATGCCACAGGACGTTTGCCAGATGCCTTAGTCGCTTGCGTTGGCGGTGGTTCTAACGCTATCGGCTTGTTCTATCCGTTTATCGACGATAAATCAGTCGCCATGTACGGTGTTGAAGCCGCAGGTGATGGTATTGAAACTGGACGACATTCAGCACCATTAGCCGCAGGTCGCCCTGGCGTTCTGCACGGCAACCGCACTTACTTGATGGCTGATGACGATGGCGAAATCATCGAAACCCATTCCATTTCCGCAGGTTTGGATTATCCCGGCGTAGGCCCTGAGCATTCTTGGCTGAAAGACACCGGACGCGCCAACTACGTCAGCATTACCGACAACGAAGCCTTAGACGGTTTCTACGCGCTGACCCGCATGGAAGGCATCATTCCTGCATTAGAATCCAGCCACGCGATGGCTTATGCGATGAAACTTGCACCGACCATGAGCCAAGATGAAATCATGATTATCAATTTGTCCGGTCGTGGCGACAAAGACATGCAAACCATGGCAAGACGTGAAGGAATAGAACTGTGAGCCGATTAGCCAATACCTTTGAATCTTTAAGCCAATCAGGCCGAAAAGCCTTAATCCCTTTTATCACCGCTGGCGATCCTAATCCCGATTTTACCGTGCCGATGATGCACGCCATGGTAGAAGCGGGTGTTGATGTCATCGAATTAGGCGTGCCTTTTTCTGACCCAATGGCGGATGGCCCAGTTATCCAACGCGCAAGCGAACGCGCTTTGGCACACAAAATGAGCTTGCGCCGTACCTTGGAAGTAGCGATGGAATTCCGCCGCACTAACCAACATACGCCAGTCGTTTTAATGGGTTACCTCAACCCGATTGAAGCGATGGGTTATGAAGAGTTTGCCAACGCTGCTGCCCGCGCCGACATTGATGGCGTATTAACAGTGGATTTGCCGCCAGAAGAAGGCGAAAACTGCGCGGCCTTGTTAAAAGCCCGCGATATTGATCCTATTTTTCTATTAGCCCCCAATAGCAGCGCAGACCGCATCCAAAAAATGGACGCGATTGGCAGCGGTTACCTTTATTACGTCTCTTTAAAAGGCGTAACAGGTGCAGGTCATCTGAATACCGATGACGTAGAAACCAAATTAAAAGAGATACGTGCCAACACCAGCTTGCCTATCGGTATCGGCTTTGGGGTTAAAGACCCTGAAACCGCCAAAACCGTTGCCGGATTGGGTGATGGCGTGGTAGTCGGCAGTGCCTTAATCAGTAAAATAGAAGCCAATTTGGATGATTTAGGCCAAGCAAAACAAGCCATTTTTGAATTATTGACATCCATGCGCCAGGCGATGGATGAACGGAGCATATAAGCAGATGAGTTGGTTTGAAAAATTACGCCCTTCTACAATCAGAACAGAAGCGTCTTCCAAAAAAGTCTCCGTCCCCGAAGGCTTATGGAGTAAATGCGACAATTGCAATGCCATACTCTACAACTTGGAACTGGAAAAAAACCTCAATGTTTGCCCTAAATGCGATCACCACATGCGGATTTCCGCAAGAACGCGCTTGGACATTTTCCTTGATGCTGGTGAACGTGAAGAAATCGGCAAAACCATCAAACCGATGGATCCGTTAAAATTCAAAGACATCAAAAAATACAAAGACCGCCTGATTGTCGCCCAAAAACAAACCAAAGAACTTGATGCCCTAGTGGTGATGAAAGGCCAATTAAAAGGCTTGGATGTGGTCGTTGCCGCGTTTGATTTCAATTTCATGGGTGGCTCTATGGGTTCGGTGGTTGGCGAGCGTTTTGTCCGTGGCGTTAATAAAAGTTTGGAATTAGGTGTTCCGTTCATCGTCTTCACCGCCAGTGGTGGTGCGCGTATGCAAGAATCCTTGTTTTCTTTATTCCAAATGGCAAAAACCAGTGCCGCCTTAACCAAATTGGCAGCCGCTGGCATCCCCTATATTTCCTTTATGACCGACCCAACCATGGGCGGTGTTTCTGCCAGCTTAGCGATGTTGGGCGATTTAAACGTTGCTGAGCCAAATGCCTTAATCGGCTTTGCTGGCCCTCGCGTTATCGAACAAACCGTACGGGAAAAATTGCCGGAAGGTTTCCAGCGCAGTGAATTTTTACAAGAACACGGCGCTATCGACATGATTATCGACCGCCGCCAAATCCGCGACAAATTAGCCAGCGTGTTGGCTATTTTGACCACAGCCGCGAAAGCCAAACCAGCAATGACTGCCCCGGTAAGCGATGATGCCAATGTATCGAGTTAATCTATCTTGATGCACTTTGACACTTTACAAGGATGGCTAAGCTGGCAAGAAAACCTGCATCCTGTAACGATTGATTTAGGTTTAGAACGGGCTGCGGAAGTGTTTTACGCACTCAATCCGCAGCGCGTCAAACCGCCCACCATCACCGTTGCCGGCACCAATGGCAAAGGCTCTAGTGTGGCCTATTTAGAAGCCATCTATAAAGCGCAAGGTTATCGGGTTGGCGCTTACACCTCACCGCATATTTTAAAATATAACGAACGCATTAAAATCGACGGGCAGCCCGTATCTGACCAAATGATCTGCGAAGCGTTTGAGCGCATTGAAGCGGTACGCGGTGATATTTCCCTCAGTTACTTTGAATTCAGCACCCTAGCCGCTTTAGATATTTTCTGGCGCGCTGATTTGGACATCCAATTGCTGGAAGTCGGTTTGGGCGGACGCTTGGATGCGGTCAATATCGTCGATACCGACATTGCTATCATCAGCAGCATCGGCATAGACCATGTATATTGGCTAGGCGATACCCGCGAAGCTATCGGCTACGAAAAAGCCGGGATTTTCCGCGCCGACAAACCCGCTATAGTTGGTGAACCCAATCCGCCGACAACGATTATGGCAACGGCGGCTAGCAAAAACGCGCAGTTGCATTTAATCAATCAAGATTTTGGTTACCTAAAACACGATGCTGGCTGGGATTGGCATTATCAAGAAGAAAGCCTAGAAAATCTGCCCGCACCGAATTTAAAAGGCGAACACCAATACCGCAACGCCGCCGCCGTTATTCTAGCCGTACAAAAAATGGCGACGCGCTTACCCGTATCCAGAGCAGCCATTGACCACGGCTTGGCAAATGTACAACTGCCCGGGCGCTTCCAATTATTAAAAGGTGAAATCCCTGTGTTGTTGGATGTCGGTCACAATCCGGAAGCCGTCACCACCTTAGCAACTTATCTGCGGGAAAACTTCCCAGAAAAACGCCTGCTGGCGGTATTTTCCATGATGAAAGACAAAGACATAGCCAAGGCATTGGAAATTATGCAGCCTTTGGTAGACCAATGGTTTTTTGCACCCTTAACCAACGCTAGGGCGGTCTCCGAAGAAGCCATGCGTGAGATTTTTTTACAAAGCCAAATACTCAAGGTATCCTTTGGTCACACTGGTTTTAAAGACGCGTTTAATGCCGCCAAAAACCAAGCGGGCAATAATGACTTGATTTTGGTTTTTGGTTCTTTCTTTCTAGTTTCCGATTGTTTAAATGACTGCGAGTGAGTTGACACTATGAATCAAGAAATTACACAACGAGTGATTGGGGCGGTCGTTATCACTGCGTTAGCGGCTATTTTTATCCCGATGATGTTTGATGAACCTGTTAGCAACAGCGAGCAAGTAGCGGCTGAATTAAGCATCCCCGAACAACCTGTGGTGATTGATGCGCCAGCACCGCAAGTGCCAACCAGTGTTGAAGAAGTCACAGGCGACACAGAACAAGTGCCACCTGCGGTTTCCTCATTAAGCGCCCAAGAAATGAACGCTGAGCCTAGTGAAGAAACCGAATTCAGCCAAACCATGCCGGATGCTGAAGACGAACCTGAAGAGCCGATTGCCCCGGCTAGCACAGAAGAAAAACCTTTGCCTATTAGCAAGCCCAAGCCGCCAGTAAGCAAAGCGACCGCTCCCGCTGTTAAACCGACAGTTACCACCACCATTAAACCTGCGACTGGCAAACCAGTATTTATCCCAGAAACCAAACCGCCAGTAAAAACCACGCCATCGTTAACTCGCTGGTATATCCAAGCAGGCAGTTTCAGCAAAAAAGAAAATGCCGTGTCTTTATCAGAAAGCTTACGTAAACAAGGTATGCCAGTATTGCTGGAAACCATTGAAGTACCAGAAAAAGGCACGTTTTACCGTTTACGGGTAGGGCCAGAGCTGGATAAAAAACGCGCCACCGCCATGAAACAAAAGCTCGACCAACAAAACATCAAAAGCATGTTGATGGCTGAGTAACACAGCATCAACGCCACCACCATGATCTGGATCGATTTCAGCATAATTGCCCTGTTGGGGATAAACCTTTTTGTCGGTTTGTTTAAAGGTTTAAACCAACAGGCGTTTGCCCTGTGTGCCTCAATAATTGCCGTCTTAGTGGGCAATTATTTCAGCAAGGATTTTGCCGTATTTTTAAAAACTGCCATCCCCGATCCAATCGGCAGAATGGCTATCGCCTTTATTGCCTTATGGCTAATCACCCAAATGGTAGCCTCCATTGTTAGCCTGCTGTTATCGGCCTTGCTGAAAAAAAACAAGCTATCCGTGCTTGATCGGCTCGGCGGTATGCTGCTCGGCGCAATGCGTGGCAGCATCTTAGTCACCATGATGATTTTATTAGCGGGCTTGTCGGTACTACCGAAAACGCCTTGGTGGAAAGCCTCCAAACTCATTCCGCCGTTCCAATCGGCAGCTGTGTGGATATGCGACACTATCCCCTCAGATTTGACAAAAAACATCCATTTTAACTAACCCCAGGAACAGACCAATGTGTGGTATTGCTGCTATCGTTTCACATCAAGCTGTTAATCAGGATTTATATGATGCCCTGACGGTATTACAACATCGTGGGCAAGATGCCGCTGGCATTGTCACCTGTGAAAAAGGCCGTTTTTATCTGCGGAAAGACAACGGTCTGACCCGTGATGTCTTCAACAACGCCCAAATGATGAAATTACGTGGCAACATGGGCATTGCCCATGTCCGCTACCCAACCGCAGGCTGCACCAATTCCGCTGAAGCGCAGCCGTTTTACGTCAACTCCCCGTTTGGTTTGACTTTGGCGCATAACGGCAACCTCACCAATACCGAAGAATTAAAACTCGCCTTATTTGTTGAAGACCAGCGCCACATTAATACGGATTCCGACTCCGAAGTTTTGTTGAATGTATTCGCCCACGAATTGCAAAGCTTAAAAAAACTGGATTTGTCGGTAGATGATGTTTTCCAAGCCGTCTCAGCAGTGCATCGCCGTTGCCGTGGTGCTTATGCCGTAGTCATCATGATTGCTGGCGTTGGTATTTTAGGTTTCCGTGACCCTAACGGCATCCGCCCGATTGTTTTTGGCGAGCGGAAAACGGACGAAGGCTCCGACTTTATGATCGCCTCCGAAAGCGTCGCCTTAGACTTGCTAGATTTTGACCTGATCCGCGACTTAGAGCCGGGCGAAGCCGTATTTATCGAAGAAAACGGCGGACTACACACCAAACAATGCGCCGAAACCATCGACCACTGCCCGTGCATTTTTGAATACGTTTATTTTGCCCGCCCTGATTCCATTATCGACAACATCTCTGTCTACAAAGCGCGTTTGCGGATGGGCACGAAACTGGCAGAAAAAGTGCTGCGCGAATGGTCCGACCACGACATCGACGTAGTCATCCCCATCCCCGACACCAGCCGTACCGCCGCGCTACAAATGGCTACGGTATTGAATGTAAAATTCAGCGAAGGCTTCATGAAAAACCGCTATATAGGCCGGACATTCATCATGCCCGGACAAAAAATGCGGGAAAAATCCGTTAAACAAAAACTCAACGCCATTGATTTAGAATTTAATGGCAAAAACGTGTTACTGGTTGATGATTCCGTAGTACGCGGCACCACCTCGGCACAAATCATCCAAATGGCGCGGGATGCAGGCGCTAAAAAAGTCTATTTTGCCTCCGCTGCGCCACCAGTCCGTTACCCTAACGTATACGGCATCGACATGCCCGCCGCCCATGAATTGATCGCCCATGACCGCACTGAAGACGAAGTTTGCGAAGCCATCGGTGCGGACAAATTATTCTACCAAGACCTCAACGACCTGATAGAAGCCGTCCGCAAAGGCAACCCAAACATCAAACATTTCGATACCTCCTGTTTCAGCAAGGAATACATCACGGGCGACATCGACGACACCTATCTGGATCGGGTCGAAGCCTTGCGGAATGACAACGCACAAAGCCAGCGCAACTCCGAAAACTTCATCATCGAAATGCAAAACTGCAATTAAGCTCATGAACGATAAAGATAACCACGATTACGCACTGGCAACCCAAGCCATACGCACCGGACACCACCGCAGCCACGAAGGCGAACATAGCATCCCTATTTTCACCACCTCCAGCTATGTGTTTAAAAGCGCCGAAGATGCCGCTTTGCGTTTTACCGGAAAATCACCCGGTAATATTTATTCACGCTTCACCAACCCGACCGTCAGCGCATTCCAAGAGCGTTTAGCCGCCATGGAGCAAGGCGACCGCTGCTTGGCATTCGCCTCTGGCATGGCTGCGATTATGGCAGTGGGTATGGGCTTGCTGAAAGCGGGTGACCACGTGGTCTGTTCGCGCGGCGTATTCGGCAACACGGTGTTAATGTTCCAAAATTACTTCGGCAAATTTGGCGTTAGTTGCGACTTTGTTGACTTGAGCGATTTAGCCGCTTGGGAAGCAGCGATCAACAGCAATACCCGCTTTTTGTTTTTGGAAACCCCGTCCAATCCATTGACAGAAATCGCCGACATCCGCGCTTTAGCCGATTTGGCACACGCACACGACTGCTTATTGGTTGTGGACAATTGCTTTTGCACCCCAGCCTTACAAAAACCTTTGGCTCTAGGCGCAGACATCGTCGTGCATTCGGCAACCAAATACATCGATGGACAAGGCCGCTGTGTTGGCGGTGCGGTAGTTGCCAGTGAAGAAATCATTGAGAAACACATCTACCCTTATCTACGCACGGGCGGCGCTACCATGAGCCCGTTTAATGCTTGGGTATTTTTGTCTGGCTTGGAAACCTTAAACCTGCGTATGCAAGCGCATTGCAGCAATGCCCTCGCCTTAGCCGAATGGTTGCAGCAACAAGCCGCCGTTACTAAAGTCCATTACCCAGGATTAGCCAGCCACGCCCAACATCAATTGGCAAAAAGCCAACAAAGCGGTTTTGGCGGCATCATCAGTTTTGAGCTCCACGGCGGCAAAGATGCGGCATGGCGCTTGATTGACGCTACCCAAATGCTATCTATCACCGCCAACTTAGGCGATGTAAAAACCACCATCACCCATCCAGCCACCACCACCCACGGACGCTTAAGCCCAGAAGCCCGCGCGGCAGCAGGCATTAGCGACGGTTTAGTCCGCATTTCTGTGGGTTTGGAAGCGATTGAAGACATCATCGGCGATTTGGCACGCGGCTTGTAAACCCGCGTACTAACGTTTATTGAAAGGCTTGTGTGGAGTCCAAAACATGTTTTGGACTCCTGTATAACGAAAAACTGTACATAGCCAAAAACCGATTTTTAGCTACGCAATTGAAAAAATCCCACTATCTAGGCAGTTTCAACATCTCAGCGGCTTTTTCATAATCCACGCCCACGCTAACGATAAAGCTAGTTGCCGCTTCTATATCCATTTCCGACAAAATCACCTTGTCTTTATCGACAATCACGGTAAATCCCGATGTTGGGTTGGGTGAAGTTGGAATAAACAACACATATTTGTTTTCGAAGCGATTAGTCACATACGCTGGCACCCAAATGCCTGCGCTGGGATATTCCACATAAACCACTTCTTTAGCGATTTTTTGGTCGTGGGAAGAAAACATATTGATGACTTTTTTTAACACCCGATAAATGGTGTTTAAAAAAGGGATTCTATCGATGATAAGGTCAAAAACAGTGATGACCCAAGGACGTCCGGTTTTTACGATTTTGTAGCCAATAAAGACAATAATGATAAAACTGACAGCAAAAAATAAGGCGGTATAGAGATAACTGTCGGCGTAACCATGCACGACACTGAATAAATGCGAAACCAATTCTTTAAGAAAAATAATGATTTGTAAAATTACTACAATCGGGATTACTGCAAAAATACCAATTAAGAAATAATTTGATAATTTTTTTAGATTTTCATTCATAGCCTCTCCTCTTTATATGCGCTAGTTATTAATCAAGTTTGATTTTTATAAGCTTTTTAAGCAATCGATGCGCTTCTCGTGCCAGTAAATAAAAGCTTGCGGCAATTATAAGCGGATTTGGGCAGTAAGTATTTTTCAGGCGCGTTACTGCGTTGCGTTAAAATACGCCGTTCTATTTAAATAAGGTATCAATGTGGCGTGGTTGTTAGTTTTTTTAGCAGGATTTGTCGAAATTTTGTTTGCCGTTAGCCTGAAATACAACGAAGGCTTTACTCGGCTTTGGCCCAGTGTGGCGACAGCAATTTTTGGCGCAGGCAGTTTTTATTTATTAATGCTAGCCATAAAAACCCTGCCGTTAGGCACCGCCTACGCGGTTTGGACAGGTATCGGCGCAACAGGCGTGGCAATTGTCGGCATCTTTTTGTTTAAAGAATCCGCCGATTGGTATCGGTTACTATCGATTTTGTTGGTTATTATCGGTATCGTCGGGCTTAAATTATCGGATAGCCAATAATGTTGCATTTGCTGTTTGCATCCCTTGCCGATGACGCTGTTTTAAAGCGTTTTGCCCAAGGCGATGACGTAGTTTTTTTAGAAAACGCCAGTTTTGCTTTGCTAAAAAACAGCCGTTTTGCCACTACCTTGGAACAATTCACTGATTGCCAACTGTACGCATTAGCCGATGATTTAGCTGCCAGAGGGCTAATGGCTGATGGCTTAATAGCTAACCTTAAGGTGATTGGCTATGACGATTTGGTGGCGTTAACGGTGAGTAATCCGCATATTCATTCATGGTCATGACACTTGCCGACTTATCACAAACCGACCAAGGTTTTCTGGTTAATTTAGCGGATTGGAATGAGCAAATCGCTGAACAATTAGCCCAAACCGCACAAATTCAACTCACCGATCAGCATTGGGAAATCTTATGGTTTACCCGCAATTATTATCTGCAATATAAACACCTGCCTAATGCCCGGGTATTCGCCAAAGCCATCGCTAAAGCACTCGGTGAAGAAAAAGCCGGCAGCCGTTACTTATTGCAGCTATTTCCCGACGGGCCGTTGAAATATGCTTGTAAATTAGCTGGCCTGCCAAAACCGCCGAGTTGTTTATAGAATTTTAACGGCTTCAAATAGAGCTTTCAGGTTTTAAAAACCTGAAAGCTCTTGTTATCTACCCAACAGCTAAGCCTGTAGGGGCGGACTCACTGCCATTAAGTTAATATTTTAAGTATTAAAAATCAGTGTGTTGCATTTATGTAGGTCGGGTTAGCGATAGCGTAACCCGACATTTTGGATGCTGAGTGCGTCGGGTTACGCTATCGCTAACCCGACCTACGATTGATACGCACCTAAAAAATAATCGTAACCACATGAATATTAATATTTATTACTTAACTTAATGGCAGTGAGGGGCGGACGGCTGTCCGCCTTTTATCCCGTACCAAATCCTGCTACGAGAAGGCGAGCAGCCGCTCGCCACTACGAAAATAGTACCTACCGACTGAGACCACAACTACCCTATTCCACCCAAGTATGCCAATTAACGCTAGCAATGGCTTGATCGGCAACTACCGCGCCGATTAGCTGCGGTTTGTTAGCGAAAGCGATTGGCGTTATCTGCCAAATACTGGCTTCACCATAAGCGGCGGGTAGGCTTTGGAATTGCTTATGGTTTTCCACATCGATAACGCATTGCTGTAAACCCAAGGCAATGCCGCGTCCGGTGGCTTTTACGAAGGCTTCTTTGCGTGTCCAAAATTGATAAAACACGCTGGTTTTTTGGTTTTCCGGCAAGCTCTGCCAATACACGGCTTCGGTTTGGTTAAAGCACTTGTTTACCATTAATGGCAGGTTAGCTCTTGCTTTGCACAGTTCTATATCGATACCGAGTTGGCAGCGGTTTGCGAGGGCAATCACCAAATAATCGCCGCTGTGGGAAAGGTTGAACACCAATTCTGGATAATCGTGGAGATAGGGTTTGCCGTGTTGGTTGCTGCGGATGTCGATGCTTTCTGGCGCTTGATTTAAGTAGCGCGACAACAGGCTACGCAAGGTTGCCCGCACTTGGATATAACGTTGTCGAATGGCTGGCTGTGTTAAGTTTTGGGCGTGGTTACGTTCATGGCTTGCCAATAATGGCAGGTATAGTGGTTGGTCGATGGGGGTTAAATCGCCGTGCCATACATCAATCTGCTGGGGATTAATCGCCAACAAGCGCTTGTCCTTCGCCGCGATGATCGCTGACGGCGGTTAAGGTTTTATCGCTAGTTTGCAGTTGTACGGCTTGCATATCGCCATATGCGTAGCGTGCGGGTTTCAGTTGATGGCCTAAAGCCTGCAATTGTTGTTGCTGGTTTGGCGATAAGGCATCGGCTTCAAATTCCAAAACATCTGGCAAAAATTGATGATGGAAACGCGGCGTTTGTACCCAAGTTCCAGGGTTTTCACCTTCGGCAAACGCCAAGCTGGCTAAGATCACCATAGACGGAATGCGGCTGCCGCCAGGTGTGCCAAGTACGGCGATACGTTTGCCATCATCCAAAAAAGTCGGAGTCATGCTGGATAAAGGCCGTTTATTGGCGGCGATGGCATTGGCAGCGCCGCCGATAAGCCCGTAACCATTGCCGACACCGCTTTGGCTGGCGAAATCATCCATTTCATCATTCAGTAGCACGCCTGTACCCGTGGCGACAAATCCAGAGCCGAACGGAAAGTTGATGCTTAAGGTTGCCGCCACGCGGTTGCCTTGGTCATCGATAATGGAAAAATGCGTGGTATTTGTGCCTTCGCTTGGCGCGGGCAAATCGCCGGATAGGGCATTGCTGGGCAGGGCTTTATCGGGGCGCAAACTGCTCAGAAGTCCGGCGGCGTAATCGAGGTTGGTTAAACGCGCCACGGGAACATCAATAAAATCACTATCACCCAAATACAAAGCGCGGTCGTGATAAGCACGGCGCAAGGCTTCGGTGATGAGATGCACGCGGGTGACAGGTGTGGCGTGTTGCAGATCGAACGCCGATAGCATATTTAAAGTTTCCAACAACACAATGCCACCTGACGACGACGGTGCGGCAGTAGTGATTTGTACGCCTTTGTAGTGGCCTTTCAGTGGTTGGCGCTCAACGATATGGTAATTCGCTAAGTCTTGCTTAGTCCAAATACCGCCCGCTGCGGTGACGCTAGATACCAGTTTGTCGGCGGTTTCGCCAGCATAAAAACCCGCAAATCCGGCACTTGCCAAGCGGCTTAAGGTGTCTGCCAAATCTGTTTGTTTAAGGATGCTAAAAGCGGCGGGTGCTTTGCCATCATCCGCTAAAAAAATTGCCGCGCTTTGCGGGTATTTTTTTAAAACAGCGGCGCGGAAGTTAAGCAGTTTTAGATGTTTATTGCCGATGGCGAAACCAAAGCGGGCGTAGCCAATCGCGGGTGCAAGGCTTTGCGCTAATGGCAGTCGCCCGTACTTTTCGGATAAGTGCACTAAGGCGGCAGGAAGGCCGGGAATAGCGGCGGCTAATGGCCCATCTAGGGATAATTTCGGAATAAGTTTGCCGTTGCTATCCAAAAATAAGTCTTTGTGGGCAGCGGCAGGCGCGGTTTCCCGTGCGTCGATGAGGTGGTCGCTGTGGTCTTGGGCGTTGTGCAGCAACCAATAGCCACCGCCGCCCAAACCAGAACCCGTGGGTTCAACAACCGCCAATGCCGCACTGATGGCGACGGCGGCATCAAAAACATTGCCACCTTGTTTGATGATGTCAAAACCAGCAGCGGTCGCTAAGGGATGGGCGGTGGCGATGGCAACTTTGGGTGACTTGGCATGGCTGGAGAGGCTTACCAAGGCCAGTAAAATGACGGCTATACCCTGAAAAGTCACGTTTTCTATTTGTGGAGCGCGGGCATCTTGCCCGCAACTGGCGGGCAAGATGCCCGCGCTCCTTCTTAGTAAACACTGAAACTGTGACCACTTGCAGGCTGGTTTTGGTAAGTGAGCCATTAGCAATTATTCAGCTACATTGAAATAAGGCGGCATGTTATGGACATAAGCCATATACATGCAATCCGCCATCGTCCATAAGACATCCAGCTTAAATTTCAGAATGTTGAGCATACGCTCTTGCTGTTCGCGAGTTTTATACCAGTCTAAGGTGATGGCAAGGCCGTGTTCAACGTCGCGGCGGGCTTCGGTTAAGCGTTTACGGAAGTAGATATAGCCTTCTTGCTCCACCCAGGGGTAATGTTCGGGCCAGTTATCTAAGCGTTGTTTATGGATTTTTGGGGCGAACAGTTCGGTTAATGAGGAGCTGGCGGCTTCGTGCCATTCGGCGCGGCGGGCAAAGTTGACGTAAGCATCCACGGCAAAGCGCACACCAGGTAAAACGTGTTGTTCGGAAACGATTTCTTCACGGCTTAAACCAACCGCCATCCCTAATTGAATCCACGCTTCAATACCACCCGCCTCCCCGGCTTGTCCGTCGTGGTCGATGATCCGCTGTATCCATTTGGCGCGGGTTTCCCGATCTGGGCAATTGGCGAGGATGTTGGCATCTTTCAGGGGAATGCTGACTTGATAGTAGTATCGGTTGGCAACCCAGCCTTGTAGTTGTTGCTTGCTGAGTTTGCCGTCATTCATCAGAGTGTGGTACGGGTGATGGATGTGGTAATACCTTTCCATGCCGCGTAATTGGGCTTCGAATTCTTCTGGGCTCCAAGGCGTTTGTTCGCTCATGTGGTTTCCTATGGATTTATAGGTTGCTGAGAAATTGATGTTCAAAAATTTCTGTGGATGGTTTTGGCGAAAAACCTAAAACACGACATCTTCATATATATCCGCCAACGATAAAGCCGCGTGATAACCGTCGCAGGTAATGTCTAAGGTTTCACCGTCTGCCAGTACGCCGCTGTGCCAGTCACCGTTGTCATCGCGGCGAAAATAGTCCACTTTTTTTTGCCGCGAGTCTGCTAGTAGGTAATAACGCAAGCTAGGTATTTTTGAATATACCAGCCATTTTTCGTGGCGATCCACGCGTTCGGTGCTTTTGGATTGCACTTCGGCAATGAAGCAAGGCTGTTGTTTGTAATAGTCGGCGTTGTCGCTTTGCTGGCAAACTAGCATTACGTCTGGATAGTAATAAATCCGGCCATTTTCGATACGGCATTTCATATCGCTGGCAAAGACACGGCAACCACCATTCTGCCCGCGCGTTGCTAAACGTAGCTGGAAGAAAATATTGCCCGTAATGATATTGTGCTTCTCACTCGCCCCCGACATCGCATAGCAATCGCCATCAACATATTCGTGTTTAATGTCGCTTTCCGCTTCTTGTATCAAATAATCGGGTTCGGTGAGGTAACGTGTTTGCAATACAGCGCTCATGCCATTACTCCTACAAATCTATTTCCATGCCATCATAAGCCACTTCAATACCATTTGCCGCGAGGATTTTTCGCTCATCAGAATCATCATCCAAAATCGGATTGGTGTTATTGATGTGGATCAATATTTTGCGTTTTTCACCAAGGCTGTTGAGTACTTCTATCATGCCGCCTTCACCCGATTGCGGTAAATGACCGATGTCGCGGGCGCGTTTTTGGCTGATGCCTTGAGTGACCATTTCGTCATTCGTCCAAAACGTGCCGTCTACCATGACGCAATCGGCAGTTTGCATGGCGGTTAAGACATGCGGTTCAATTTCACCCAAACCAGGCGAATAAAAGACTTTTTTGCCTGTGGAGATTTGCTCGATAATCACGCCGATATTATCGCCATCATGCGGGTCATAACGGTGTGGCGAATATGGTGGCGCTTTGCTTTTTAAGGCTTGGGTGTAAAAGCGCAAATCATCAATGCCAGGAATGCTGAAGCTGCTGCCGTCGGTCGGCACCGGATGGTGGTTGACGGTGCAATAATGCGCCAGCATATTAAATAGTGGGAAACCGCTGGTTAAATCTTGTTTGACCATTTCTGAGCAATACACGTCCAGCGGTTTGCCTTCGCGCAGCATCAACATGCCTGTGGTGTGGTCAATTTGGCTGTCGATCAACATAATTGCCTTAATGCCCGTATCGCGTATGCCTTCTTTGGGCTGGATGGCGGGGAAGGCTTCTAATTGGGCGCGGATGTCGGGCGAGGTGTTAAACAGTAACCAGTTGCGGTTATCGGTACTGACGGCAATAGATGATTGCGTGCGTGCGCTGCCGTTCATCTGCTTGTTACGGATGCGGTGACAGTTATGGCAGTTGCAGTTCCATTGCGGAAAACCGCCGCCTGCTGCTGAACCAAGGACTCTAATTTTCATGGACAAAACCTGCTACGTAAAGGGGCTGAAATAATACGGGAATAATGCCAGACAGGCAAAGCCAATCAAAAACAGCTATCAATTTATTATCAATATCAGCTACTTGTGTTGTTATTTTAAAAAAAGATGTTACGCACTCACTTTTTGTGAGACGAAAATAAATAATAATGAATCGCTATCGCGATGTTTTTAAATCGGGTTCTCGCACCCGAAGGCGAGTTACTTTCTTTTGCGCCGCCAAAAGCAAGTAACCAAAGAAAAGGCGGCCCGATTACCGCTCATGTCTTGCGCTCCTCGCATTTGTCGGGGGACGGCAGAATGGGCTTCCTGCCCATCTGCCGCCGTGCGGCATCCATGCCGCACCCCTTCGGGCTGTTCCCGTCAAATGCTGCGGTGCTCGACGCGGTAAACGGGAAAAAAGCACGTTACTGCGTAACGTCAGTTAATCAGCCAAAAAACTCTAGGCAAAAAAAAGGGGTTCTTACGAACCCCTTCTTTATCTCAACCAGAATTAACGGTTGTAGATGTACATAGTGACTTCAAAACCGAAACGCAGGTCTGTATAGCTTGGTGTTTCCCATTTCATAAGTCTAACCTCCAGAAGTTTTTGTATATATTTATTTGCTAGCTTGATCAAGTAAGCCGCCGATGAGTATACGATGAACCATTTTTTTACGCAAATTTATGACAGTCTTGTGATGGTTAAATTCCATCATTAAATTGGTTTTTATAATGCTTATTTTAATCACTTATTATCAAGGTAAATAACTGTGTATTTCCCATTGGTATTTTGCCCAACGCAAAAGGTTTGCTAAGCCGGATAAATTGGTTATAGTTCTTTGATTGGCAGGCCTTCATTTGGCAGGCAAATTATGACGGGGACAGCGTTTTTTCGCTAATCCGGCTACTGTTTTGCGGTAGGGTAAAATTAATGCCGCGCCCTTGTGGCGTGTACTATGACACAAGCTAAAAAGGATTAAAGATGGAGGCGTTATTAAGTTTTGCCATTAATTTTGATGGCATAACAGTGTATTTATTGGTGTTCGGCATACTTTTGGCGTGTGGATTAGGCTTGCCGATACCGGAAGATATTACTTTGTTTGTCGCCGGTATGCTGGCTTACTACGGTATTGTCAATATCTGGTTAGTTATGTTTGTCTGTTTAGCGGGGGTATTAATCGGCGATAGCACTATTTTCTGGCTGGGCGGCAAATATGGTGAAGAACTGGCTAAACATCCTTATTTGAGTAAGTTCCTGCCACCGGAACGTATTGAAATAATGAAAGAAAAACTACATAACAATGGCCACAAAGTGATTTTTACCGCCCGCTTTATGCCGATATTACGCGCACCGACGTATTTTTCCGCTGGTGCCCTGCATTTGCCCTTCCGACAATTTTTATACTATGACGGCATGGCGGCCCTAATCAGCGTACCGACCATTGTTGGCGTGGTTTATTATTTTGGTGATTTGGGCGACAAAGCCATCCAAACCATCAAAAATGTCGAACATGGTATTGTTTTTGTGGTGTTTGCGATTGTTGCCGTGATGGCGGGCGAATGGTATCTAAAAAACCGTAAACCCAAGCAATAATTGGCCTTTAAGCCAGCAAGCGCTCTTGTAAAGTTTTAATCTCATCCCGGAGTTTGGCGGCTTGTTCAAACTCCAAGTTTTTAGCATGTTGGTACATCGCCTCTTCCAGTTGTTTGAGTTTTTTGGCAAGCTGTTTTGGCGTTAATGCGTTGTACTCTGCGGTGGTTTCGGCAACTTTATTGGCATTTTTGCCGTAAGACAAACCGGAACCCGGTATAGACACCTGCATAATGTCAGTAACCGATTTAAGAATGGTAGTTGGCGTTATGCCATGTTCAAGATTGAACTGGTGCTGCTTTTCCCGTCGCCGTTGGGTTTCATCAATGGCTTGCTGCATGGAGGCGGTAATCTTGTCGCCATACAAAATCGCCTTACCGTTAGAATTTCTTGCCGCCCGGCCTATGGTTTGTACCAGCGACACCACCGAGCGCAAAAAGCCTTCCTTATCAGCATCCAAAATCGCCACCAACGATACCTCAGGAATATCCAAACCTTCCCGCAATAAATTGATGCCAACCAAGACATCAAATTTTCCTAACCGCAAATCACGGATAATTTCCACCCGCTCTACGGTATCGATGTCCGAGTGCAAATAGCGCACTTTAATGCCGTGTTCCGCCAAATATTCGCTTAAATCTTCAGACATGCGTTTAGTGAGCGTGGTCACCAGCACCCGTTCATCAAGCTTTATCCGCAGATTAATTTCTGAGAGCAGATCATCCACTTGCGTTGTCGCGGGGCGTACTTCCACAATCGGGTCAAGCAAGCCAGTAGGCCGGACGACTTGTTCGACGAAAACCCCAGAATTGGCGCGTTCGTATTTGCTTGGCGTTGCCGATACATAAATCCGCTGCCGGGCTTTGGCTTCAAACTCTTCAAAGCGCAACGGACGGTTATCTAACGCAGAAGGCAGACGGAAACCGTATTCCACCAAAGTTTCTTTACGCGACCTGTCGCCTTTATACATCGCGCCGATTTGCGGCACGGTGACATGGCTTTCATCAATAATAATCAGCGCATCGTCAGGCAGATAATCAAACATGGTCGGCGGCGGTTCGCCTTCGGCACTGCCGGATAAATGCCGGGAATAGTTTTCTATACCGGAGCAATAGCCAATTTCCAATATCATCTCAATATCGAACAAAGTGCGCTGCTCCAAACGCTGCGCTTCCACCAATTTATTTAAGCTATATAAATGTTCTAAGCGGTCTTTCAGCTCGATTTTGATGGCATCAACAGCCGTTAACAATTGGTCCCGTGGGGTAACATAATGGTTTTTTGGGTACACGGTATAACGGGCGATTCGACTTAGAATTTCGCCAGTTAATGGATCAAATAACGACAATCGCTCGACTTCGTTATCAAACAACTCCACCCGCAGTGCTTCATTATCCGATTCCGCCGGAAATATATCGATGACTTCACCACGTACCCGATAAGTCGCCCGCCGCAATTCGACATCGTTACGGGTGTACTGCATTTCCGCTAGCCGCCGCAAAATCGCCCGTTGGTCAATCAAATCGCCTTTGACTAAATGCAGCACCATCTCAAAATACGACGCCGGTTCGCCCAAACCATAGATAGCGGAAACGGTGGCGACCACGATGGTATCAGGCCGCTCGATTAAAGCCTTGGTGGCGGAAAGCCGCATCTGCTCGATGTGTTCGTTCAGCGAAGCATCTTTGTCGATAAAGGTATCAGACGCTGGCACATAGGCTTCTGGTTGATAGTAATCGTAATAAGAAACGAAATATTCCACGCTGTTTTCGGGGAAAAACTCTTTCATCTCGCCATATAACTGCGCCGCCAAGGTTTTGTTTGGCGCCATAATCATGGCGGGGCGTTGCACGGTGTTGATGACATTGGCAATGGTGAAAGTTTTTCCTGATCCCGTCACACCCAACAAGGTTTGGTGCAATTCGCCATCATTTAAACCTTCAACCAATTGCGCGATGGCGGCAGGTTGGTCGCCTGCGGGTTGGAAGCGGCTGTGAAGGTTAAAGGGTTTGTGCATGGTTTTTACCGAAAAGAAAATCGTGGGTTTGCTAAGTAATCGCTGAATAAAGCCTTCGACAAGCTCTCGGTAACTGCTCCATGCGTTGCTAAGCCACAAGGATGTGGCGAATGCAGAAAACGCAGGAGCAGTTTTCTGTCTACCTCCTGCATGACCCACAGGGATGTGGGAAATGCAGATAGTGCAGGAGCAACTATCTGTCCATGCAGTCGAGGCCGAACGGTAACTAATTGATTCCGTTCGTGCTGAGCTTGTCGAAGCATGAATGGAATAAATTAGTTCAGCGCTTCCCTAATTTGAATTAACTTTTTGGCTTAATGCCTTAAGTTGATTTTCCAATCGTTGGAGGTCATCTGCTTGTTTTTTTATTATCAACAGCAGCATGGCATTGATTTGATTTTGGGAAACACTTTCTTGTTTAACGCTGATTTTTCCTGTCAGCATTGGCGGCTGGGAAAATCTGGAAAAAATAGCATCCATACGTTGACGGTCATCGGCACAGGCTATTTGGATGGCATCAATTTCGCGTTGATCTGGTAATAGTTCTGCTAATTCATAGTCATGGATCGGCGAATTGAATACCCCGGACTTCGTCAGTAAAGGCTGCAATTCTCTTGGGGAGACTTTTCCATCAAATTGCCCGTTATAAAGCGCCCAAAGTGCCAAGCAAGCATCGTTGGGGGTTTTATTGGCTCGCTTTAGTTTTAATGTTGGATCATAAAGCTGGTTATAGCTAAAAAAATCCTTGGCGACATCTTCATAGGCATCAAAATTTCTAACGCTAATGTCAGCCCAGCTTTTTTCAGTTAACCAAGGCTCTAATTTAGAGGAAAAATTTGGCAGGTGATTTTGCCGCCACACATTAAAAGGCTGCAATGGGCCATTATAGGTTTTATGCTTGATCCCCCATTGCAGGTACGCGGATTGTAACCAAGCATCATGCCGCCTTATATAGGCAATGATATGAACATCAATACCTGCGCCGATTAAATCTTTTAGGATGGGGATAATAAAATCGCTAGTTTCTAAGAGCGTTTCATTAGACCAAATGGCCCGTTGATAACCTTGCTTGGCTATTTTTTTGATAGTTTTTAATAAGGTTTGCCGTATTTCCTCTTGGGCTTGTAGGCGTTGTTCATTTTTAAGACCCGCTAAGTTATTTAAGGTCGTATTTTTTTGCCAAGGGTAGAGTTTTTCAGAGACCCGTTCCATCAACAGGCCAAAATAAGCCGTTTTTTGTTCATCCAACCAAGCCTCATTTGCTGCCAAATTAGCTTGTATGGATGTTGAACCCGCTTTACCTGCGCCAATATGGACAATTAATTGGAAATTGGAAGGTAATTCAAGCTTAATCATCTATTTATGCAGTGGGTAGTTATACAAATTCATGATCTCACCGCATATTTCCATGAAAATGGCTTTTTGCTCATCAGTCCAGCCAGTTTCGTCAATATCCATATAAACCTTAGCCGGATCATCTAGGGTTCTTTCTGGGTGTTGGCTAATGAAATACGCGTGCATAATGCTAATCAAGTACTTTTCCAAACCTAAAAAATCGACTAATTGCTCAGAAACCACCAAGGGATTATTTAGGATGTCAAATTGGTCGATTTCAATACGGTTAGCTTCAGGGATGGATTCTTTAACAGTTAACCACCCGTACATAGATTTCGCCCAATCAGCGCAGTGACCACGAAACGGGACATCTGGCCATTTTCTTGACCTGGAAAAAACATTTTCAATGCCGCGACGCCTGGCAAAAATAAACTTAGCGTCTCCCCAAACAGAAAGAATGCTAGGGATAGACGTTACCATTGGTGACCCTGGGGTCTTATCAATAAAAAATTTGCCATACGTTTCTTGGTAGAGCGTTTTGAAATTTTCCCTAAGTTGATCTTTAAAGTGGCTTGGCGGCAATCTTGCCAAAAACATGGCCTTATTTTCGTAAGCCCCTGAGTTTTTAACATAATAATCATCAACATTGGCTAGTAAAACATCTAATAACGGCAAGACATGACACTCGCCATTAGAAGGCGATTGCAAAACCGACTTCAACATATTGCCTAAAATTGACGTGCCTGATCTGGGCGATCCAACCACAAAAATAGGATTATCGGGAAGTTTAACTTTTTTGGGCAACACCAAATCAATCGGGGCGTTGCGTAAAACTTGCCCGTTTTGCGCGGCAATTACGGAAATATTATGGCTGTTGCCGTCAAAAAAAATAGCCGGGATTGTCACCGAAAACGCATGCTGAGTACCAGCAAAACGTAGGTCTTCGGCTAAATCTTTTCGAAAATTATCAGCGATTACCGAACAAGCCTCCTGCCCGTCAACAAGCACTTTTACTTCTAAATGATCTTGTAAATTATTGAGGTCAGCCAGCCAGCCCATAATTTGTTGCGGCTCACATTTATTGACGACACCGACGATACGTTTATTCGTATTCATTAATCACCCAACTCCTATGCACTTGAACATAAAAAATGCCTAACCTTTATTAGCTTGGCTGCTAGAAAAATTCCGCAGGATCATCCTACAGTTTTAATGTAATCCGATAAGTATAGGTATCGCCACGAAATGTACCTTCAACATATTCTATTAGCAAATTATTGCTGGCATAAGTTTTCCGTTTTAATAACAGACAAGGGCCTGGTTGGCTAAAGCCAAATACAGCGGCTTCTTCAGCGTTACTGATAACCGCCTCAATGGTTTGCTCACCTTCAATCAAAGAAAGCCCGCCTTGGTTTTCTATGAATTGATAGGCCGAGCCACTCATATCCCAGTTTGCCAACTTGGGTACGGCGGTTAAATCATACCAAGCCACTTCGCGAGATAACGGCGTGCCATCGCCTAAACGCAGGCGCACTAAACGTAAAAACTGCGCCGATGCCGGGCGATTAAATAACGACGCGATAGTGCGGTCATGATAAACACCGTGTTCTAAAATTTTGGTGGACGGGGTAATCCCAAGCTCCTGCATTTCTTCGGTGAAACCTTTCAGCTTACCCAGTTTAGGGTTGATCGGCGTGGGCGCATTAACAGTTACGCCAGAACGTCCGTGAGTATGGATATGGTTTTGGTTGCGAAGCTCTTCATAACAACGGCGTACCGTGGTGCGGCTTAACGCCAAAGCATCGGCAAGCGCACGTTCAGAAGGCAAACTATAGCCATCACCCAACTCCCCAGATTTAATCATCTCGGTGATATGCCGTAATAACTGCTTATAAACAGGCTCAGCAATACCCGCATCCGGTTTTATCCGGGCAATAAAATGCGCGCTATCGTTAGCGGCTAGCGGTTGCGCTGGTTTGGTAGCTTGGGTGAGGGTCATGGATGTTGCAGACTAGAGAGCTAAGCGATGGAAGTTATGGCTTCTGATGACAAAAGATTGTGTAAAACGCTTTATATCTGCTGGCTAAAATACCATAAATACGCAGAAAAAAGCGTTATCTGACATTAAAAAGCTAAAGCGCTAGGCCGCAAAATCCTTGGTTTACTCTTAGCACTTATAAACAGCATAAGCACTTTCTTTATACGACAGCGGCTTAGCGTGATAAACTGCCGCCAAGATTTCGTAACAGCCCGTTGCCCCATAAGTTCTTGCCGATATTGCAATACAAAAACTTATCTAACCAACACGGCAATGAAATTCTTTTACCGCATATGAAAGTCACCATCAGCAGCGCTGATCCGCTCTATCTGCACCATCACTTTTTCCCTTCGAGACCATTTAATGCCATTTTCCAATCTCGGTTTATCCGAGGCTTTATTGAAAGCTATTGCCGATTCCGGCTACACCACCCCTACCCCCATCCAAACTAAAGCCATACCCGCCATTTTAACGGGACAGGATTTATTAGCCGCCGCCGAAACGGGCACAGGCAAAACCGCCGGGTTTACCTTACCGATTTTACAAAGGCTGTCGCAAAAGCACTTTGACCGTAACCGTCCGGTACGCACGCTGATCTTGACCCCTACCCGCGAACTCGCCGCCCAAGTAGGCGAATCGGTAAAAAAATACGGGGCTTATCAAGAGCCGCATTTAAAATCCGAAGTGGTTTTTGGTGGCGTAAAAATCAACCCGCAAATGATGCGTTTACGCGGCGGCGTCGATATATTGACCGCCACGCCAGGCCGCTTATTGGACTTAGTAAACCAAAACGCCGTAAAACTGGATAAAGTTGAAATCCTCGTGCTGGATGAAGCCGACCGTATGCTCGACATGGGTTTCATCAGAGACATCCGCAAAATTCTGGCTTTTTTACCTAAAAAACGCCAAAACCTTTTGTTTTCAGCAACCTTTTCCGCCGACATCCGCAAGCTGACCAGTGAATTGCTGGTTAATCCTTTAAGGATTGAAGTTGCCGTGGAAAATGCCGCCGCCAACACCATTGACCAGATTGTCTATAAGGTCAACAAAGCTGCTAAAACCGCGTTATTGACTCATCTAGTCACCAGCAAAAACTGGCAACAAGTTTTGGTGTTTACCAGCACCAAGCATGGCGCTAACAAACTGGTGGAAAAACTTAACACCGCCAACATCAAATCCGCTGCCATACACGGCAACAAAAGCCAAGGTGCCAGAACCAGCGCTTTAGCGGGATTTAAGGCTGGTGATATTCGTGTGTTAGTCGCAACCGATGTTGCCGCCAGAGGCATAGACATCGTCAAATTGCCGCATGTAGTCAACTTTGAATTACCGCGCTCTTCATCTGATTATGTCCACAGAATAGGCCGGACCGGACGCGCAGGCCAAAATGGTTTGGCGGTTTCCTTGGTTTCACAAGATGAATATCCAGCGTTAAAACTGGTTGAAAAGCTGATTGGTACGCAAATACCTAGTGAACATATAGAGGGTTTTTAATTAGTACCTGATGTTACGCACTCACTTTTTGTAAGACGAAAATAAATAATAATGAATCGCTATCGCGATGTTTATTAAATCGGGTTCTCGCACCCGAAGGCGAGTTACGCTGCAAAAACCTTCCCTGGTTTTTGCCCTTCGGGTTGACACCAAATCTGCTCCCGGCGGATTTGTCTTTTGCGCCGCAAGCCACAAGGATGTGGCGAATGCCGAAAATGCAGGAGCACAATCGCCCAAAAGCAAGTAACCAAAGAAAAGGCGGCCTGATTTCATGTCTTGCGCTCCTCGCACTTGTGCCCAGTGGGGTATTTGTCGGGGGACGGCAGAATGGGCTTCCTGCCCTATATGCCCTTGGGTGCTTCGGGCTATTCCCGACAAATACTCCGGTGCTCGACGCGGCAAACGGGAGAAAAGCGCGTTACTGCGTAACGTAAGATGATAATTATAGGATGTGCCGAGGACAGGAGGCGCATCAATCGCGTAACCCGACCTACAAACTTTAGCTTTCCTTCATCAGCTGTTTACGGATCGACAAGAGTTCCTGCTGGCGCTGGGGATCTGTTTCGGGATAACGCATATTTAAAGACTTAAAGGTATCAACAATAATCTCGGAAATAATCAGTCGGGTGTTTTTCTTATCATCCGCAGGCACCACATACCAAGGCGCAGTCTCGGTGCTTGTTGCGCTTAAGCATTGTTCATAAGCGTGCATGTACTGCTTCCAGAATTTTCTCTCTTCAATATCAGCCATACTAAATTTCCAGTTTTTTTCGGGCTGGTCGATACGGTCAAGGAAGCGTTTGCGTTGCTCTTCTTTTGAAAGATGCAAAAAGAATTTAATGATGCGTGTGCCATTTCGATAAAGATGGTTTTCTAAATCCACGATAGAACGGTAACGCTCTTGCCAAATGATTTTTTCGTCGAGCATTTCATCGGGCAATTTTTGGCTGCGTAAAATCTCAGGATGCACGCGTGCAATCAACACTTCTTCGTAATACGAGCGGTTAAAGATGCCGATTCGACCACGTTCCGGCAAACACTGGGTGGTGCGCCATAAAAAATCGTGATCCAACTCAATAGCACTGGGGTGCTTAAAGCTGAACACTTGGCAGCCTTGCGGATTAACACCGGACATCACATGCCGGATAGCACCATCTTTGCCAGCGGCATCCATAGCCTGAAAAATCAGCAATACCGCATAACGGTTAGACGCGTATTGCAAGCGTTGCAGCGAACTCAATTCATCCACATGCTCTTTCAGCAATTCATGGTAATGCTTCTTGGAGCTATAAACAGGTTCAACAAGTGTCGACCATTTGTCGAGCTCGACCTTGTCACCTTCCTGTACGAGGAAATCTTGGCTATTGATTTTCATTTTCTTGCCTTTGTTGGTCGTGTTGTAGTGACCTACTTTAGATCATTACAGCAGCTGGTGGACAAGACATTTAATACGGATAGCAAAGTATTTGACCAGCACTTCCTCAACGCTAGCAAATCAAATTGATACTTGCGCTTCTTTTGTCCAGCTACGTTTGTAGCGGATAACGACTTTTGATTTTTCTTTAACGGGTTGGATTACTTTTTTGGGGATAACTTGAAGCTGTGCTTGGAAATAAGCACTGTAATTTGCTGATGGGGTCATTCGTTTTTTTGGAATTAGAGGGTAAAAGGTTAAAACCAGCGACGACAGTCGATTGGCTTTAATAACGCTGGTAAATTTGAAAATAACTAACTGAAGAGCAGAACGAGGAATTACAGAGGAAACATCGAGGTGATAAACAAAGCGAAATCAGATTTTTCTAGCTGGGGCGATTATAGGCCTATTACCTTGCCTGTCAATCTAATGGGCATTGCCCAGTAGCAGCCAGATCGGCTTTATGGATGAAAAATAATGGCATAATAAAGCAAGTGAAAGTTTGGGCGAAAACCCTTGCTTTATAATTGCCGTATCAAAGCCAATATTTCAAACGGTTTGGTATCGGTAAAACAGTGCTATTCGTAGGAGACATTTTTGAAACCCTCTTTTTATGACCTAAATTATGCTGATTTAGAAACCGTTATAAATCAGCATAATTTAAACCCCTCAGCGGCATCGGTGCTTTTTAATTGGCATTATAAGAAAAAAGAAACCAGCCAATGCCTCGAAAATATCTCAAAACCTGCCTTGGCTTTTTTTGAACAACAGTTCGATTATTCCCTGCCTGAAATCGATACCGTTCAGGAGTCAACAAAAGACCGCACGGTAAAGTTTCTTTTTAAGCTGAAAGACCATCATAAAGTCGAAACCGTCCTTATCCCGTTTAATAACAAATATTCCATTTGCCTTTCATCGCAGGTTGGCTGCGCGATGAATTGTTCGTTTTGTTTTACTGGCGAACAAGGGCTGAAACGCAATTTAACTACCAGTGAAATTGTCGGCCAATTTCTACAAGCTTGGCGTTGGTTGGCTGCCAATAGGCCGGGCGAAGAGCGGATTTTGAATATTGTTTTTATGGGGCAAGGCGAGCCGTTACATAATTTTGATGCCGTTAAAAAAGCCTGTGAAATTTTTTTATCGCAACACGGCACTTCAATTGGTGTGCAAAAAATCACCATTTCAACAGCTGGCTATATCCCTGGGCTTAAACGATGGAGCGAGGAGATTCCTGGCGTAAATCTGGCGTTATCACTGCATTCGCCCTTTACAGAAAAAAGGAATGAACTGATCCCCATCAATAAGAAATATCCGCTAGATGAGCTGTTGGCCTATATCGATAAAGTGCCTTTGAACAAAAAGCAATTTATTACCTATGAATATATTTTGATAAAAGATTTTAACGACGCACCCGATGACGCTAAAAAATTAGGGGCAATGTTGGCTGGTAAAAGGGCTTATATAAACCTAATACCCTTCAACGAATTCCCCGGCTCGCGTTACCAGCGTCCCGATTTGGATAAAGTCGAACAATTTAAAGCGGTTTTAGACACCTTTAAAATCCCGACTTTAATAAGAGGCACGAAAGGCGATGATGTATTAGCGGCCTGTGGTCAGCTCAATTCTAACAATGTAAAGGTGTAACTGATGTTACGCAGAGTTATAGGTGCGGGGTGTGAGTATTTTGGAGTGAAAAAACAAGTTTTTTCACGTTGGATTATCGAAAGAATTTTTAAGATTTTGGAGTCCAAAACATGTTTTGGACTCCAATAAAAAACATGTTTTTTACTCCACTTGCCTACATAAAAATCAAATTGTTAAAAAATCTGTAAAACTCCTATTTTAGGGTGCAATAGGCGATAGCCGTATTGCACCGCATGTTGGATTTCAAGCATCGTATTTCACCAGTAAACAACGCAGGAGCGTTGGTCGATGAATTCCCACGCTGGAGCGTCACTGCCATTAAGTTAAGAGAAAAAGCATTAATATTCATAATATTAGATTGACGCTCGTTCCCAAGCTCCGGCTTGGGAATGCCGTTTCGGAAGCTATTGCTTCCCGTATTATCGAAGCTAGAGCTTCTCGGACTTGAATTCCCAAGCTGGAGCTTGGGAACTAGCGATCTATCTTATTGAAACTAAAATATAAACCCTTAACTTAATGGCAGTGACGCTGGAGCGTGGGAACTATCAAAAAAATCAATATTTTGCATATGGGTAGGTCGGGTTAGCGATAGCGTAACCCGACGTAATCAGCCAAAGTGTCGGGTTACGCTATCGCTAACCCGACCTACGATTGATATGCACCACAAAAAAATATCAGCCATTAGTTAGCTTCGGGTGCAAGGCAATAACTGCCTTTAAGATTGATAGTGCGCTAGGAAAATCAAAGGCTGCAATTTTTTGGCTAACAGAAGCAATATCGTTTTTGCCGATGGTTAAGCTTAAGCTGGGTTCTAGTTCTCGCCATAAGGCATAGGCTTTCATGTCGTCTTTTTCGAGCAGGGCGACTAATTCGCTCAGCATCTTTGCAACTTTTACCCTGTCAGTATTTGAATTAGCGGATTTGTGAATATCGATGGCTTCAATTTCATCCAGAACTGATGATAACGCGGCGGCTAAAGCTATCAGCTCTTTATCCAGGGCATTTTCACTAGATCCCTCATGGATTTTATGTTCAATCGATGCCGCCAAGTCTTCTAGCTGGTGCATCCCTAAGATTGCGGAAACACCTTTCAGTGAATGGGCTAAGATTTCTGCCGATTGCTGATTGCCCTTTTGCAATGCTTCGCGGATTTTTTGTGGGGTTTCGCCATTGTGCTGTTCAAATACAGCCAGCATAGCGTGGAAAGTGGCGACGGTGCCGGTGTATTTCAAACCATCTTCTAAATCGATATATCGGGTTTGCAGTGTAGTTACCAAGGCGGTATCGGCGTTGGCTTTATTCAGCGTATGGCTAGCTTGCGGAACAGGCGCTACATTTTGGTCGATGCTTACATCGGGCAGCCAGCGTGCCATTTCAGCAAATAATCGGTCAGGGTCGACGGGTTTGGAAACGAAGCCATTCATGCCGACTTCTTGGCAATGCTTGCGGTCTTCCTCGAAGGCATTTGCCGTCATGGCGATAATTGGGACGTTCTGTCCGTTGGGCATAGACCTGATTTTCCGCGTGGCATCCAAACCATCCATGACGGGCATTTGCATATCCATCAGTATCAAGTCATAAACGCCATCTGCCATTATTTTGCAGGCTTCGCCGCCGTGATTGGCAATGTCTACCAAAAACCCAAAGCTTTCCAAAATTTCTTTCGCCACTTCCTGATTGATGAGATTGTCTTCGACCAACAAAATGCGAGCAGACTTGCGTAAGGGGGATTTTGAGCCGACATCTTCGCTAGGCAACTCGCTTGCAGAACCCAATTTCATCGCCACAGTCAGCCAAAATGTACTGCCTTTACCTAATGTGCTGATAACCCCAGTCTCACCACCCATCAGGCGCGCCAGTTTTTGGGAGATTGCCAAACCCAAGCCCGTGCCGCCGTATTTGCGCGTGGTCGATGCTTCCGCTTGTTCAAATGCCGCGAATAGTTTTACGATTTTATCGTTGCTGATACCTATGCCAGTATCCTCAACCTCAAAGCGTAGCGTGACTTGCTGTTTATTTTCAGAAATCACTTTAACCCGTAAGGTGATACTGCCGTGCTCGGTAAATTTGATGGCATTGCTCATGTAATTGACCAGAATCTGCCCTAAACGCAACTGATCGCCCACCAGCGCCAGCTTATTTAGCCGTGGGTCTGTTTCTTCAATCAGTTGCAGGCCTTTTTCTGCGGAGCGGTCACACATCATACTGACTACATGATTGATTGTGGCGGGGACTAAAAAGGTGACTTCTTCCAGAATGAGACGGTCGGCCTCAATTTTGGATAAATCGAGAATATCATTGATGATGCCAAGCAGGTGTTTGCTGGCGGCAATGATTTTGTTGAGTTTCATTCTTTGCTCCGGTTGCTGTATTTGCCCTTCCAACAGGTGCGAAAAGCCGATGATGGCATTCATCGGCGTGCGGATTTCGTGGCTCATATTCGCCAGAAAAATACTCTTGGACTGATTTGCCGACACCGCCGCCTCTCTGGCTTTTTCAAGTTGGCTAGTCCGGTTTTTCACCAGCTCCTCAAGGTGCGAGCGATAGGCTTCCAGTTCTTGCTCGGTGCGTTTTTTCTCGGTGATGTCTTCCTTAATGGCGACATAGTGGGTGATTTGTCCATTGCGGTTGTATAACGGATTGATAATCGCGGATTCAAGGTATTCGCCGCCATCCTTGCGCCTGTTGATAAACTCACCTTGCCAAGCAATGCCTTGGCTTAGGGTATCCCATAGGTTGATGTAGGTATCTGGGCTAGTTCTGCCGGATTTAAAAAATCGGGGGTTCTGACCAATAACTTCTTCGCGGCTGTATCCGGTATGTTTGCTAAAAGATTGGTTTATATACTCAATCCTGCCGGAAAGATCGGTGATAAGCACCATATTAGAAGACTGCTCGATAGCTAGCGACAGCTTATCCAGTTCCTCTTCATTTTTTTTGCGTTGGGTGATGTCTGTCCAGACTACGAGGAACATCGGCTTTGAACCAAAGTTAATCACCGTGAGCATGACGTCGACCAAAAAACGTTCGCCGTTTTTCTTGCGGTGTTCCCACTCGAACCGATTACTGCCTTTATCGATCGTAGCGGCTGTCAATTCAGCGACTTTGTCGGCGGAAAGCTTACCGTCTGGCTGAAATTCGGGGGAAATCTGGTCTGGGGAAATGCCTTGGAATTCGTCTAAGCTGTCAAAGCCCAATAGCTCTAGCGCGGCACGATTGGCATCAAAAAAGAATCCGTTTTCGTTCAGCATCATCGGTTGCTTAGATTCAGAAAACAATCTGCGGAAGCGTTGCTCACTTTCTTGCAAATGTTGTTCTGCTTCTTTGCGTTCGTTAATGTCCACATGTGTGCCACTGATGATGATAGGTTTACCTTGGTCATCGCGGCGCGTCACCCTGCCACGGTCGGCAACCCAAATCCAGTAGTCGTCTTTGTGGCGCATACGGACATCACATTCGTAATAATCAGTTTTACCTGCTAAATGTTCTTCTAGCCGACTGTTGGCGAGTTTAAGGTCGTCCGGATGGACGAATTGCGCCCAAGTCTCAACGGTAAAGGGAATCAATTCTTCTAGTTTATGCCCGAAAATTTCTGCCCAGCGGTCGTTGAACACCGCCTCGCCTGTCTGCCAATTCCATTCCCAAGTGCCGGCATGGGTGCTGGAGATGATATTTTGCAGGCGCTCACGTTCAGTAGTGAGCTGGGTCTGTAAAGCTTTTCTATCAATAAACAAAGTCAGCTGTTGCGCTACCGACGAGATTAAGATGCGTTCTTCCTGCAAAAATGGCCCTTCGTGCTGCAATGGGCGGAGTTCTACATAGCAAACACTGATGCGCCCCCGACGATGGCCAGCGGTTTCAAAATCGGTGGTTTGCGCCGAAACACACTCCTTATAGCCTGAGGTACTGAAAATTTGCCCATCCCAGACAATCATGGCTTCTGCAATTTCTGGATGCAGCAACGCGGAAGGCAGCAGTTCGACGATTTTTTGCAGTACTTCAGCTAAGGGTTTGCCGAGATCGTCAGTTGCCCGAAAGACACTGACAAGACAATGTTGCTCCTTAACGCGCTTGCCAAGGGCTATCTCCGTTTCGCGCAACTGGGTAATGTCGCGGGCAACGCCGAGAACACCAATAATCCGCCCGCTGCTGTCTTTAACTGGGGTTTTGGTGGTCTGGTAAAGACCACGGTAACTACCGTCTTTGAAGTGTAACCATTCTTCAATGGTGATGGACTTGTCAGCCACTATCGCAGCCTGGTCTTTGGCACGGAAAAAGTCGGCCTGTTCTTTGTCAAAAAAGTGGTAGTCAGTCTTGCCAATAATGTGTTTTTCGCTAATACCCAATAAGGATTCGCCTTTGGGATTACAGAATTCGAAAAATCCTTTGGTGTTTTTCAGCCATACCATGTCTGGGAGTGCGTTCAACAAGGTACGCAAACGGGTGCGTTCCTGCTCCATGTGTAGCGCGTTGCGTTCGCTTTCCATGGTTGATTTTCGCAGCCGCACTGAATAAATCAACAGCAGCACAAACAGGATACTCACAAATATTAAACCGACTAACGCGGTAATAATCATCGGCTTGTAGTCTTGCCATATCTTTGCCAAGGTAACTAGCTGCTCCTTGTCATAAGGCGGCAACTTAAGCGCAAGGATAATTTCGCGCACTGGATCGTAGTTGTTGGCTAGCGTGAAGCCGTGAACGCCAATGCTTGCGGCTTCCGGCATCAGCAACATGGCGGCAGCGAAGCGCTCCGCCAGTTCAAGGTCGAGTTGCGGCATGGCGGCGACGGGCCAATTCGGGTAAATCGGCGTCGATAGCGCATAAGGATAATTTGGATAATTCAGTTGATTGATGACGCGCAACTCGCCCGGTTTGATCTTGCCTTCACGCAGCCAGGCTTCCAACATGCCGCTACGGACAAAAGCGGCATCGACGTTATTGTCCAGCAATGCCTGCAACATATTTTCATAGGGCAAGCCTGTAACAACCACGGTGGCATCTTTGGGTAAATGGATGTTTTTCTTTGCCAGTTCGTAGGCTTGCATCTGATAGCCACCGAGTGATTCTTGTCCAGCGGTGGCAATAAGTTTGTAGCGCAAGTTTTCCAATGTTGTTATGTCGACGCGTTCACTGCGGACTAGAATGGTTCCGCCAAATCCTTGTAATGGCTTGCCATTATTATTTTCTACCAAGGTGGCGATTGGCGGGGACAAACCGATGCGGTGCGAATAAAGCAAATATTCGGCAGGGTCGGTGATGACGATGTCGAGGTTGTGGCTCAGGATTGCCTGCTCCATGCCCTTGAAGTCGTAGGCGTGGACGCTGACTTCAACATTGGCAAGCGCGCCATTCAGGTAATCGGCCAACACTTGCCAACGGATGTTTTCTTGCTCCACCGACAGTGTCGCCAACACGCCGATTTTTAAGGTCATTGGCTGGGCAGCTTGTGCCGCCGTCACCATAAAAAAAAGCATGGCTAATATCAGACGCAATATATTCATTAAAAACTTTCTGGCAGGTAGTCGGCGTTAAAACGCAGGCCATTTTCAACTGGATGTTTTATTAATCCTTCCGGCAACATAATGCTGGCGAGGTCGCGTACGGATTGGTTGAGTTCATCTGCGGGTGCGGAAAGATAGTGGACGTTGTAGCTAATGTCCGGCAGGTTGATGCCATAGAAGGATTTTTTTACATCTTCAAACGGGGTAGCCATGATGTCTGCCAAAAGGTAAGCGGTGTCAGCCGGATTGGTCTGCCAGAGCTTAAGCATTTGAAAATGCGCGCTTATCAATTTTTTTAGGGCGTTGACATGCTGTTTTTCACAATCTTGGCGCACGGCAAGCACGTCTACAATCAGGTTGGGCAAGCTTCGGCTATCAAATAGCCGTGTGTAACCCATTTTTTCAATCTGGTTAGGGCTAGGCTCGTAAGTAATGATGGCATCGAAGTGATTTTGCTCAATACTTTTTACATGTTCATAGCCCATCATTACAACATGCACATCTTCGCGTTGGAGTTTGGCGGCCTCTAGTAACTTGAATAACATAATGGCACCGAGGTTGGAATTTTCCACACCGATAGATTTGCCTTTAAGATCAGCCAAATTTTTGATTCCTTCCCTGACTAACAACACATCAGCACCCGCTGAAACGTCGAGTACCGCCAGTACGGTGACCGGAACACCTTGGTCGACAACGCGCAATACTTCGTCCAGGGTAATCGCCACCGCGTCGACTTTGCCGCTTAACAGCATATCAGCGGACTCGGCGAGGTTGAGGGTATTGGTTAGCATGACTTCTTGCTCAGACAGCAGGCCTTGCTTCCTTGCAAGAAACATCAGCGCGTAACCGGGCCAACCTTTTAGCGCGGCAACCTTAAGCGGCGGCTCGCTGGCACAGCCGATAAGCTCAGCCATTGCCGTTGCGGCTAGTGAACTGGCAGCCAAACGCAGAAAGTCGCGGCGGGTGAAAATTAAGCGAGTCGCTATTTTTGCGTAAAGATTTTCCGGGCGTCCTGCCCGAAAATCCGCAAAAACTACGCGACGGTTAGATTGCTTCGCAAGCCCGCGCCGTCCTGTCACAATATCGTCCCGACCCAACAAGGGGATCGGGACATCGTGCCACTGACTCTACGCCCTCAACATCGCCCGGTTGCATTTTATTCTTCGCGAAAAGCATGCTCGAAAAAACGCCGGTTGCGATAAGGGCTTCGCGGGACTAACGGCACCAACTTCTCCCGACTCCGGTTCGAAGTTCCATGTGCCGTCAGCGATTGCGGTTATTCATCAGCTTGATCCGCATAGCGTGCGGCGATGACGCGGAAGTCGTCGATACGACGCATATAAGCTTCCACAACAGCGGGATCAAAGTGTTTGCCCTTACCTTCAAGGATGATTTCGGTGACTTTTTCTATGCTAAAGGGCGGTTTGTAAACGCGCTTGCTGACCAAGGCATCAAAGACATCAGCCAATGCCATCAGTCTGGCGGAAAGCGGGATATTTGTGCCGCTAAGCCCGTTGGGGTAACCGCTGCCATCCCATTTTTCATGGTGATTGGCTGAAATTTCCATTGCCACATGTAAAAAATCGGTTGCTTCCAAATCTTCTTCATCTTGAATGGCCCGCCAAATAGCATCAGCACCAACCTGAGCATGGGTTTTCATGATTGCCCATTCCTCTGGCGAATGCTTGCCTTGCTTGTGCAGCACATAATCGGGGATTCCGACTTTGCCAATATCATGTAAGGGCGCGGCTTTGGTATAGCTTTCGATGATGTCCGGCGTTAGCGCTTGGGAATATTCGGGTAATGTTGCCAATTCTTTGGCGAGGACATGCACATACCCTTGGGTACGCAGGATGTGGTTGCCAGTTTCGTTGTCGCGGGCTTCAGCCAAACTGGCTAAGGCGCGCATGGTTATATCTTGGACTTTTTGATATTGGCTGATGCGCCGCTGGACTTCATTTTCAAGCCAGGTGTTTTTGTCGCGAAGCAAGTCGCGTGCTTCTTTAATATCCAGCTGTCCCTTTATCCGCGTCAAGATAATCGGCGGCCTGATGGGTTTGGAGATGAAATCCACAGCGCCCAGCTCAAGACCTTTGGTTTCGTCTTCGGTCTGATCCAGTGCGGTAAGAAAAATAACTGGGATGTCCTGTGTCTCTGGTTGTGCCTTCAACCTTTTCAGCACTTCATAACCGTCCATTTCGGGCATCATGATGTCCAGCAGGATAATATCGGGGAGTGGTTTGATGATGGCAGAAGCCAATGCCCTAACGCCAGAAGAGGCTACGCGTACTTTATAATGGGGCATGAGCAACTCACCAAGCACCGCGAGGTTGTCTGGTATGTCGTCTACGATAAGAACGGTTTTTTGCAGCTGGGTATTTTCTTGAATTATTGTCATCGCATTGCCCCTAAAGTAGTGGCCTAAACCAATCGATGAAACACTCTTATAGGTGCTTTCGATTCGGATTGTAGCACTTTCCGTATATAACACTTTGATTGACAAGCGCAATTGCAATGCAATCTTACTTAAATTTTATTGACTTTTTTAAAAAATTAAATTTAACCAAGTAAGCTTTGAGCTAATTGATTTCACTCGCGCTGATATTGACGATGTTTTAATGAAATCAATTAGTTGTCGAGTATTATCAACATTGTGGACGTAACTTCACTAGCAAATTGGAGTGAAAAACATGTTTTTCACTCCAACAAACCGCAATCTTGCCGACATCCAAGAGCTACTGCTAAGTCAATCCTGTTTTGACGGGCTGTAGGGGCGAATTCATTCGCCCTGTGCGGATAAATCCGCACCTACACAAAAATCATTACCGACAATTCAAGATTGACCGGGTACTAGGGCAAGCGCATATAAATGGTGTTGAATGATGTTGTAGGAGCGGGCCATGCCCGCGAACACGAATGACATGATGAAACCCGTCCGTTGTTTGTCGCAGGTATGGCCTGCTCCTACTTGGCTAAACGGTACTTTGGCTTTGAAGCAAGCCCCTAAAAATGTATAAGCTTCTGATTGTGTGTTTTATTGATATGCGCTTGCCCAGTATGGACGCCATCGATTAGACCAGCATTTGTAAGGAATCGCTGAACAAAGCCTTCGACAAGCTCTCGGCAACTGCTCCTGCGTTGCTCTACCTCCTGCATCCTTGCAGTCGAGGCCGAACGGTAACTAATTGATTCCGTTCGTGCTGAGCTTGTCGAAGCATGAATGGAATCAATTAGTTCAGCGATTCCCTAAAGCATGCCATCAAGCACGCTAAGCGGTTTTAACGCCATTGATTGGAATCTCACCTTGATGCAATTGCAGGGCAAAATCAGGGATGAATTTTTTCATATTGCCTTCATAAGCCCCTTTCCACACGTCTTTTAGTTTATCCCGCGCCAATTCATTGATATGCACTGTGCCGGATTGCTCAATTAAAACCATTGCCGTGTCTTCTTTACCTGTTTCATCATTTTTATGGGTGGTGATGGCAAAAAGATACTCATCTTGGTCTTGAATGACGGTTACTTTTAATTCATCCATTAACTCCTCAAATTCATATTCATACAGGCCATATTCCATTTTGCCGTCTTTGAGTAAAGCGTTTTCTAATACGATTCTGATGTCTTTTACGGTGGTTTTCATAGTTTTCAGTTTAGTTAATGGGGTTTGTGATTAGGTTAACGCTTATTTTACTTGGGTTTCAGCCAGTTGTTGTTACAGGCATTACGCTGTGGTGAGTTTAGTTTATAGTTGCTTGCATAAGAACGTTAATTCATCAAACAACCGCCCTTCTCACTCATCGCACCAAAGACTCCCAAGCCCTGATGTTGGCAGATGGTAATTGGACACCCCATGACTTAAGGCGTACAGGAGCAACTTTAATGGGTAAATTGTACGTTCGCGGCGTTCGCATCCAAGGCGATGTGATTGAAAAATGCCTGAACCATACCGAAGAAAACAAAGTTAAACGGATTTATCAACGCCAAGGCTTGGAAGAAGAGCAAGCGGAAGCATGGCAAGCATTAGGGGAACAGCTTAATTTGTTGGTAAACATGGATGCCACCAATGTAGTAACGCTACGCCAGCACAGTTGAATGACCCAACAGCCAAAATAGTGGGGCGCAAATGATGGCCTTCAAGAAAGCGGTTTGATAAAGACTAGCAAGCTCTAATGAAAAGGTAATAGTTATTTTGTCAGTTTGTCAGAAACAACCAGTAAGCCTTATCATGGCTAGTTAGCAGCACTGACAAAAGCCTGACAAATCCCCTGCAAAATAGTCTACGCCCCCCCGCATTGTCAGGATAGCGGCAAAAATTAATCGCGGTACGTTCAGCTTTGCGTTTTTTGCACAGTGAATGATGGCGCTAAGCGTTAAATTGGTTAGGATTGAAGATTAAAAACTACCGACATTCTATAAATTCTCACAATAAACACAAACAGATAGCAAGGACAAACATGGCACAATCAATAGAGCCAAATATTGCCGATTTTATCGTTCCCACGCTCCGGCGTCACTGCCATTAAGTTAAGGTAAAAAGCGTTAATATTCAGAATATTAGATTGGCGCTTGTTCCCAAGCCCCGGCTTGGGAATGCCGTTTCGGAAGCTCTAGCTTCCCGTATTATCGAAGCTAGAGCTTCTCGGACTTGAATTCCCAAGCTGGAGCTTGGGAACTAGCGCTCTATCTTATTGAAACTAAAATAAAAACCCTTAACTTAATGGCAGTTACTCTCCGGCGTGGGAATGCCGTGACAGACGCTCTAGCGTCGCGAAACATCAAACGCGCTAAATTTTGTTCTAAATGATACACAACGCTGGAGCGTTGCCTTTTGCATTCCCACGTCGGAGCGTGGGAATGATAACGAAAAAACGAAAAGCCAACTACATCAATACTCTACGCGCCCAAGCCAAAGCCTTGCAACAGCAAGCCGCCGCCGAATTGGAGCAAGCCAAACAGCAAATTGAAAAGATGATTTTAGGAGACTGACCATGCAAATCACTTATGATGAATTTATCCCGCTCATTAGCCAACTCAACCACGTTGATAAATTGCGTTTGGCGCAATGGTTAATTAACCGTATTGCTTCAGAAGAAGGCATTAACGAACCGATTGCCAATACCGCCAACGACCAGTCGGGTTTATGCGGCATCTGGCAGGATTCACGCGCCGCTCAAGACATTCTGCAAGACATCATCAGCAACCGAACGGAATCCAGGGATATTTGTTTATGAAATATCTGCTCGATACGGATACGCTGATTTTTTGGCTAAAAGGCAATAAGAAAATTGAGGAAATGGCCTTGTCTGTTGGCTTGGCACAACTCGGTTATGCCGTTATTTCACACGCTGAATTGTATTTTGGTGCTTACCATTCCGAGCAAATCGAGAAAAACTTAAACGCGATTGCCATAGTTAAACAAAAACTGGCCTTAGTTGCTTTTGATGCCGATGCCGCGCAGTTATTCGGAAAAATAAAAGCCGATTTGAAACAGCAAGGTAATATCATCATGGACGCGGACATTATGATTGCGGCTATTGCGTTAGCAAATAATTTAACGTTAGTCACCAATAACGTGAAACATTTCGATAGGATTGTGCAGTTAAAAATTGAAAACTGGACAAAATAGCCATTTCAGACACAGTTAGCCGCTTGAAAAAATACTTTTAGGACAATAAACATGAAAACCACGCATTTATCTAGCCGAAGACATGTGACCATTCCAAAAACAATATGCGATGCCTATCATTTGGCTATCGGGCAAGAATTGGAAATTGAATCTACCCCGCAAGGCATTTTATTGAAGCCTAAAAAAAAATTACCAACGACCTCTATTGACGATATTGCGGGCTGTTTAGCTTATCAAGGCCCGGCAAAATCCATAGAAAAAATGGACGAGGCCATTCAACAAAGCATTGCCGCTGAATGGGGACAACATGGTCGCCGTTGACACCAATGTGATTGTGCGGTTTTTAACTAGGGACGATGAAGCCCAATATCAAAAGGCTTACCGGATTTTTACTGAATCAGAACAGCTTTTTATCCCCACTACTGTTATTTTGGAAACGGAATGGGTGTTACGTTTCAGCTACCGTTTTCCGTCTGATCGTATTGGTTATGCTTTGTCGGGTTTATTGGGATTGCATAACGTCATTACTGAACATAAAGATGCTGTGCTTAGCGCGTTAGCATGGCATCAACAAGGAATGGATTTTGCCGATGCTTTACACTTGACTTGTAGTTTATCTGCCAGTGAATTTGTCAGCTTTGATAAGAGGCTCATTAATAAAGCGATTGCTTTAAATATCGGTATAAAGGTAATTGAGCCTTAATTTTTTATCAGAATATCAAACAGAAATCGCCAACCAAATCGGCTCTAATTTAAGCATTGTGTACTTCGTTATTGCCATTGTGCGCTGAAGAGGTGTATCGAAGATAAAAAACTACTTATTTGAAGCAACCGTTTAAATGTTATCCCAAACGTTATCCCAAAAAGCAATTTTTCTATTTTTACTAAAAACGATATTTTTTATCTAATTGATTTTATTGGTCGGAACGACAGGATTCGAACCTGCGACCCCTTGTCCCCCAGACAAGTGCGCTACCAAGCTGCGCTACGTCCCGACTATAAATGTTTGCTGCGGAAATTTTGGAAGGTGTTTGAGCCTTAAAGCAAGGCTGCGGATTATACTGTATTTGCTGTGCTTTAATTAAAAATTAGCCCAGTATTTGTAATATTTCGTCTAATTCTTCGAGTATTTGTGTTAACGCTACGGTGCTGCCAGCATTATCGGGAATACTATCTTGGCGGGCAAGATAGGTTCTTGCGCCGCCAATGGTATAGCCTTGTTCGTATAGCAACGCTCTGATTTGGCGAATCATCAGTACGTCGCCACGTTGGTAATAACGTCGGTTGCCACGCCGTTTTGATGGGCTTAGCCCGGTAAACTCTTGTTCCCAATAACGTAAAACATGCGGTTTTACCGCGCATAATTCGCTGACTTCACCAATGGTGAAATAGCGTTTATCGGGAATTGCGGGCAATTCGTTGTTATTACTCGGCTCCAGCATAGGCTTCTACTCTAGCTTTAAGTTTTTGGCCTGATCGGAAAGTCACTACGCGTCTGGCGGTAATGGGGATTTCTTCACCGGTTTTTGGGTTTCTTCCAGGGCGGCTATTTTTGTCACGCAATTCAAATTTGCCGAAACCTGAAATTTTTACTTGTTGACCTTGTTCCAAGGAGCTTTTGATTTCTTCAAAAAACAATTCAACAATATCTTTTGCTTCGCGTTTGTTTAAGCCTAATTCTTCAAATAGGTTTTCAGCGAAATCTGCTTTAGTCAATGCCATTTCAGTCCCTCAATTTTGCATTAAATTCTTTGGTCAATGTCTCTAAGACTCTGTTTAATATAGCATCAATTTCAGTGTCTGTAAGTGTTTGTGTGTCGTTTTGTAAATTAAAACTTAAGGCCATGCTTTTATGGCCTTCGTCTATGCCTTTGCCACGATAAACATCAAATATCAGCGCATCTTGCAGATTGGCTTCATTGTTTGCGTGGATGCTGGCGATAATAGCATCGGCGGTGACGGCTTCTTTTACTATTATTGCCAAATCGCGCCGTACCGATGGGTATTTGGATAACGGTTTGAATTTGGCGATTTTTTTGTTCAGCAATAGGTTTTGGTCTAATTCAAACAAAAACACTTGGCTATCAAAACCGAGTTGTTTTTCCAGATTAGGGTGCAACATACCCAACCAACCAATAACTTCGCCATCGTCGGTAAGCAGTTGTGCTGTTTGCCCTGGATGCAAGGCGATTTGCTCAGCTGGGGCGAAAGCAACAGGGCAACCTGTTAGCGCAAACATGGCTTCTACATCGGCTTTTATGTCGAAAAAATCAACTTTTCGGCTGTTTTCTGCCCATTGCTCTGGCGATGCTGCACCTAATGCCAAGCCAGCCAGCATTTTTTGCTGTACGGTTTCGCCGTTGGTTTTGATGAAGCGTAAGCCTGTCTCAAATAAGCGCACCCGTGTTTGTTGGCGATTGGTATTGTGGAGCGCCGCTTTCAATAAACCACACCATAAGGTGGTACGCATGACTGATAATTCCGAGGAAATCGGATTTTTCAGACGAATCGGCTCACAATCTGGCGCAATGGTTTTTTGAATGTCTTCATCAACAAAGCTATAAGTAATGGCTTCTTGATAACCACGGTCTACCAGTAAGTCTTTGATGCGGTCAAGATTGATGACTGCTTCGCTAGCTTGCGCCAAACTGCTACGCATCATTGGCTGGGTACTTGGCAAATTGTTATAGCCATAAATACGCGCCAATTCTTCAATAAGATCGGCTTCGATGGCAATATCAAAACGACATCCCGGCGGAGTGACTAACCAGCCGTCGGTTTGCGAAGTAACTGCCATGCCTAAGCGTTGGAAAATACTAACGATTAGCTCATCCGGCAATGCCATGCCTAAGATTTTTTCGACTCGTTGTTTTCTAAGGGCAACGGCATTACGTTGCGGCAATGCTGACTGTTCAGTCACATCAACAATTGGCCCAACTTCACCGCCAGCAATACTGATAATCAGTTGGCTAGCACGTTCTATGGCACGGTGTTGCAATGTCGCGTCTACGCCACGTTCAAAACGATGTGAAGAATCGGTATGCAAGCCATATTTACGGGCTTTGCCAGCGATTTGTTGTGGTGTAAAAAACGCACATTCCAAAAATACATTGCGGGTAGTGTCGCTAACAGCCGTACCGTTGCCACCCATTACCCCAGCAATAGCTAAAGCATTTTCGTCATCGGCTATCACCAAGGTGTCAGTTTCTAAGCGAATGCTTTGACCATTCAGCAGCACAATCGCTTCTTCATTTTTGGCTAAACGTACCGTGATACCACCTTGTAATTTGTCGGCATCGAAGGCATGTAGCGGTTGACCCAATTCCAATAATACATAATTGGTGACATCAACCAGCGGCCCTAAACTCCGCAAGCCTGAACGCCGTAAGCGTTCTTGCATCCATAAAGGCGTTACCGCTTCTGGATTAACATTTTTTAGCAAGCGCCCAAGGTAGCGCGGGCAAGCGGCGGGTTCTTGTACTGTTACTGATAAGGTATCTGCATGGCTTATTGCCACCGCTTCGATAGCGGTAGGCTGCATATCGATGCCGTTAAGTACGGCAACTTCACGGGCAATGCCTTCTACGCTTAAACAGTCGGCACGGTTTGGCGTTAAGTCCACTTCGATCAGTTTATCGTCTAAGGACAAATATTCACGGATGTCTGTACCCACTGGGGCATCAGCCGCTAATTCCATTAGTCCTTGGGAATCGGTAGCAATACCTAATTCTTTTTCCGAACATAACATTCCGGACGATTCAACGCCGCGAAGTTTGGATTTATTGATTTTAAAATCGCCGGGCAATACCGCGCCAATTAAAGCGGCGGGGATTTTTAGGCCAACACGGACATTGCTGGCACCACAAACAATCTGTAAAGGTTCGGGCGCACCGACATTGACTTGGCAAACGCGCAAACGGTCAGCATCGGGGTGCTTTTCCATTGCCATGACTTCGCCGATGACAACGCCGGAAAAGTCGGCGGCGGCAGCTTGAACGGAATCGACTTCCAAACCAGCCATGGTCAATTGCGCGACCAATTCTTCGGTGTTAATGGCAGGATTTACGTAGTTTCTTAACCAGGCTTCACTAATTTGCATGACTCAAGCCTTTGTTTAATTGAATTGTTCTAAGAATTTAAGGTCATTTTCAAAAAACAACCGTAAATCATTGATGCCATAGCGGAGCATCGCCAAGCGTTCCACGCCCATACCAAAAGCAAAACCGTTATAGCGTTCGCTATCAATATTGACGGCTTTAAAGACTTCTGGATGAATCATGCCGCAACCCATGACTTCCAGCCAACCTGTTTGGCTACAAACACGGCAACCTTCGCCATTGCACATAACGCATTCAATATCGACTTCTGCAGAAGGTTCGGTAAATGGAAAGTAAGATGGGCGAAAACGGACTTGAATATCTTTTTCAAAAAACGCCCGCAAAAATTCGTATACCACGCCTTTTAGGTCAGCAAAACTGACATCGGTATCCACCAAAAAACCTTCAACTTGGTGAAACATTGGGGTATGGGTTATGTCGGAATCGCAACGGTAAACGCGGCCTGGGGCAATAACTTTTAATGGCGGCGCTTCGGATTCCATCACCCTAATTTGTACGGGTGAAGTATGGGTTCTTAAAACGGTGTGGGCATCAAAGTAAAAGGTATCGTGCATTGCCCGCGCAGGATGGTGGGCTGGAATATTTAAGGCACCAAAATTATGGTAGTCATCTTCAATTTCCGGGCCTTCAACGACGTTAAAGCCAACGCTGGCAAAAATTTTGTTGATGCGTCTTAAGGTGGTGGTAACTGGATGCAATCCAGCAATGGCCTGCCCTCGTCCAGGTAAAGTGACATCGATGCTTTCACTGGCTAATCTGGCGGCAAGTGCGGCAAGGTCTAAGGCTGATTTTTTTGCCTCAAGCTGTGCTTGGAATTGGTCTTTTGCATCATTAATGACTTGCCCAACAGCACGGCGCTGCTCTGGCTCTAATGAGCCAAGGGTTTTCATCTGGTTGGTAAATAGACCTTTTTTGCCAAGATAGTTAACACGGACTTGATCTAGTTGGGCAAGGTCTTCGGCTTGAGCAAGCTCTTGTAAGCTTTGCGCGAGAATTTCTTCTAGGGTAGCGGACACTGCTTCAGCTCACTAGTTGGTTGGATGGGGGTCTAAGCTTGATTCTGTCAAGCCGAAGCCCCTGCCGTTTTATCGGCAGGGGCTTCTGATAACGCAAAGACAGATTTTTATGAAAGTGGGCTTACGTTAGCTTTAGCGATTTTGGCGATTTCACCAAATGCTTCAATATCACGTACGGCGATATCAGCTAATACTTTACGGTCTATCTCAACATTTGCATTTGCCAAACCGTTAATTAAACGGCTGTAGGAAATGCCATACATACGGGCTGCAGCGTTGATACGCACAATCCATAAGGCACGGAATTGGCGTTTTCTTTGTTTGCGATCGCGATACGCATACTGGCCAGCCTTGATTACCGCTTGCTTAGCAACGCGATAAACCCGGCTACGGGCACCGTAGTAACCTTTGGCTTGTTTTAAGATTTTTTTGTGTCTTGCTCTGGCAGTTACGCCACGTTTAACTCTAGGCATTGCTTATTTCCTGTTTTAGCTATATGGCAACATACGTGCTGCCATCCGAACATCAGAAGGATGCACTGCGGAAGGTTTGCGTAACTGTCTTTTTCTTTTGGTTGATTTTTTGGTCAAAATGTGGCGACGATGTGACGCTCCACATTTAAAACCACCGTTACCAGTACGTCTAAGACGTTTGGCAGCTCCACGGTTAGTCTTTATTTTAGGCATTTGTTTGCTCCAATAATGATAATAAATATCCCTGAGATAAACCCAACAAGGCAAAATGCAAGGCCCTGAGGAATTGTCTACACCATGCTGCCATGGTGTTGGCACCACGTCCTGTGTTGCCATTAAAAACAAAAACACGAAAAGTGTTTTTACTTTTTCTTTTTGGGTGCCATCACCATAACCATTTGCCGACCTTCCATTTTCGGAAATTGTTCGACGATAGCGATTTCTTCCAAATCTTTTTCGATGCGCTTAAGCTGTTCCATGCCGATTTCCCTATGCGCCATTTCCCGACCACGATACCGTAAGGTAATTTTGGTCTTATCGCCGTCATTGAGAAATTTCGTCAAACTTTTCAATTTGACTTGGTAATCGCCTTCATCAGTTCCAGGACGGAATTTGATTTCTTTTACCTGAATTTGTTTTTGCTTCTTTTTGGCGATAGCCAGCTTTTTGTTTAACTCAAACTGGTATTTCCCGTAATTCATTATCCGACAAACCGGAGGATCTGCATTTGGTGATATTTCCACCAAATCCAAGTCTGCAGCGTAAGCAATCTGCTTAGCTTCATCTAATGAGATAATGCCTAACGACTCACCTTCAGCGCCTGTAACTCTCACCCGTCTAGCGGTGATCATATCATTTATGCGCGTTTCATCTTTTTTAGCAGCGATACCCTGATCCTCCCAAGTTTTTATTTTCTGTCTGCAATGTCTTGTTTTAGCTTTTCAGCAAACTCGCCCATTGTCAGACTACCTAAATCTACACCCTTTTGCGTGCGGATTGTGATAGTTTGTTGTTCTAGTTCTTTATCACCAATAATCACTAAATACGGTATACGCTGTATCGAGTGCTCGCGGATTTTAAACCCGATTTTTTCATTCCTCAAATCTAATTTGACTCTAATGCCTTGTAGTTCAAGGCCTCTAGCCAATTCAACCGCATAATCACTATGGCGGTCAGTAATTGTCATTAAGACGGCTTGTACTGGCGACAACCAAACTGGGAATGTTCCCGCATGTTGCTCAATCAAGATACCGATGAAGCGCTCCAAAGAACCCAAGATAGCCCGATGCAACATGACTGGGGTTTGTCTTGAGCCATCTTCAGCAATATAAGTGGCATCAAGTCTGCCTGGCATGGAAAAATCCACTTGGATGGTGCCACATTGCCAAACCCGACCAATACAATCTTTAAGCGAAAATTCAATTTTTGGCCCGTAAAATGCACCCTCACCCGGCTGCAAATCCCATTTAAGGCCTTTGTTGTTCAATGCCAGCTCTAAAGCATTTTCAGCTTTGTCCCATACGGCATCATCACCAACACGGTTTTCAGGACGGGTTGATAATTTGATGATGACTTCGTCAAAACCAAAATCTTTGTACACTTCGAACAACAAATCGATAAATACTGAGACTTCGTCTTGAATCTGTTCTTCGGTACAAAAAATATGCGCGTCATCTTGGACAAAATTCCGTACCCGCATCAAGCCATGCAAAGTGCCAGATGGCTCGTTACGGTGACAAGAGCCGAATTCAGCCAAGCGGATAGGCAAATCCCGGTAACTTTTTATGCCTTGGTTATATATTTGTACATGGCAAGGACAGTTCATTGGTTTAATCGCGTAATCACGATTTTCAGAACGGGTAGTAAACATACCTGCACTGAATTTTTCCCAGTGACCTGATTTTTCCCACAATGAACGATCTACAACTTGCGGGGTTTTAACCTCACCATAGCCATTCAAACGTAGTTTTTCGCGGATATATTGTTCAATCTGCTGGTAAATGACCCAGCCTTTTTCGTGCCAAAACACCATACCCGGCGCTTCTTCTTGGGTATGAAATAAATCTAGGGTTTTTGCCAACTTCCGATGATCGCGCTTTTCTGCTTCTTCCAAGCGGTGCAAATAATCTTGCAGCTCTTTTTTATCTTTCCAGGCAGTGCCATAAATCCGCTGTAGCATTTCATTATCAGAATTGCCACGCCAATAGGCACCCGCAATTTTCATTAATTTGAATGCGCCCAATTTACCTGTGCTTGGCACGTGCGGGCCACGACATAAATCAGTAAAGCCGCCTTGTTCATATAAGGACAAGTCTTCATTATTGGGGATAGAGGCGATAATTTCGGCCTTGTAAGCTTCACCCATATCCTTAAAGAAGCTTATTGCCGCATCCCTAGGCATAACTCTGCGGGAGACTTTATAGTCTTCAGCAACCAGTTGTTGCATTTTGGCTTCTATCGCCGCCAAATCATCTGGAGTAAATGAACGGTGATAGGAAAAATCATAATAAAAGCCATTTTCTATCACTGGACCAATAGTTACTTGGGCATCAGGAAACAACTGCTTAACGGCATGTGCCAATAAATGGGCGGTAGAATGGCGGATAATCTCCAAGCCATCTTCATCTTTTATGGTAACAATTTGCAAACTGGCATCTTGTTCTAGCACCGAACTGGCATCGACCAGCTTGCCGTCCACTTTTCCGGCTAACGTGGCTTTAGCCAAACCCGCGCCTATGGACAAGGCGACATCCATTACTGTTACAGCTTGCTCGTAATGACGCTGAGAACCATCAGGAAGGGTAATTATTGGCATTTTCGAATGTTAGTCTCTTAAACAAAAAAAGCACTGACCAGCAGTGCTTTATGAAATCTGGTAGGCGCGATTGGACTCGAACCAACGACCCCCACCATGTCAAGGTGGTGCTCTAACCAACTGAGCTACGCGCCTGAAGTCTATACAACTTCGAGCTCGCTATTATACCCAAGGATTTTTATTTCGCAACCGTAATACCTGTAAATTAGCAAAGCTTTTAACTAAGTTGCTTGCCACGCGCAAGCTTAGGCAAACTACCTTCCAAACCCATTGCATTCCGCATGACTAGGTTTTTAGCTGGCAAAACCCGCTCCGCCAAACCCAAGCCCAAATTTCGCAAAAATTTTATTGGCGCAATCTCATTGCTAAAAACCTGATAAAACACATCCATCACCGTCATCATTTTTAAATTCTCATTACGACGTATTTGCTCGTAACGTTTTAAAGTTGCAATATCGGCAATATCCTTACCCTTATTTGCCGCTTCTATTATTGTTTCCGCTAATGCTGCCGCATCCAACAAACCAATATTTACCCCCTGCCCTGCAAGCGGATTTATGGTGTGCGCGGCATCGCCCACCAAAGCCACACCCGACTTTACGTAAGCTTGAGCATGTTGGCGGCGCAATGGAAAACTGGTTGCTGCAATAACGCGCTCAACTTGCCCCAAACATTCCGGAAAAGCCTTAACCAACTCATCAGCCAAATCAGCAAGCGGCAACTTTTGCAGTCGCTTAATTTCATCAGGCGAGTTGTACCAAACTATCGAACCATAATGCCCTGTCAATGGCAAAAAAGCTTGCGGGCCACTCGGCAAAAACCGCTGCCATGTAATATCTTGCTGACCGTAAGCCGTTTCTATATAGATAACCAAAGCATGCTGCTGATAATCCCAACTGGTAACACCAATTCCCACGGTTTGCCGGATTTTCGACTGCCCGCCATCTGCAGCAATCAACAACCTTGCCGACAATTCCCGCCCGTCAGCTAATAGTATTTGGCTGGCTTCACCCGGACGATAATCAACCTTATTTATGGCTGTAGGGCAAATGAACTCGATATTGGAAAAATCCTGCAAGCGCTCCAACAAGGCCAATTGGGTGATGCGGTTTTCAACGATATAACCCAATTCTGGATAATTGATATCATCACTACAAAATTCGGTATCTCCAGCCGTTTCCCAAACACGCATTCGCCGGAACGGGCAATAACGACGATTGAGGATACCCGGCCAAGCCCCGACCGATTCAAGAATATTTTTAGATGCAACACTGAGTGCCGATACCCGCAAATCATGAGGCTGGTCTTCTGCAAAGGTTTCTGGCAAAGTGTTCTCTAAAACAGCAACTCGCAACTTGCTATCGCCTAAGGCACAGGCAACTGCAGCGCCCACCATGCCGCCCCCGACTACGACAACATCAAAAAGTTCTTTCATATTAATCAACTATAAAGTAATCTAATTTTCACAAAAAACCGATACCTAATGACTTACCTCCCCTATCTGTATTAGAATTTGCAGGTTTCACTAAGTGAAAAGGCTTCATCATCTATCGATGCACATCTTATAGCTTCGACTGTAACACGCATTGAAAAAAAAACGAACCCTAAACAGCATGACATAAACGGGCCGGATAAATGACACAAAAAACCCAATCAGACAATAACCAAACTATGCTTTACGACGCAAGCTTATCCCAAGACAGCTGCGGTGTCGGCTTTATAACCCATAAACAAAGCATACAAACGCATGATCTGTTGGTTAAGTCCCATGAAGCACTTTGTACCATTCCGCATCGCGGCGGCATGAGCGCCGAAGGTATCGGTGATGGCGCTGGCGTCAACGTTGACTTATCAAGAAAGTTTTTCCGCAAAATCACTGGCATTGAGTCCTTAGAACTAGGCCAGTTCGGTGTCGCCAACTTTTTTTTCCCAGAAGACCACGACCACTTTGATTCCGCTGCCCAAGAATTAGTCGAACGCCATCTCAAAACAGCTGGCTTCCCTATACTATTGTGGCGCAACGTTGATGTTGATAAATCCGTCATCAACGCCGCTGCCCAGAAAGCCCACCTGCCTATTAAACAATGCGTGTTTGGTCGCCCAGAGGCACTAAAAGACGTTGAACATGCTGTTTTTGAAAAATACATACAAGCGACTTTACTAGACATCGAAAGCGAAGCGTTTTCCAGCGAAGAACTACAGGGTTTTTACCCCTTATCCATGAGTTCGCGCACCCAAGTTTACAAAGGCCGGCTGAACTCTTTTGAAGTCATCCCGTACTTTATCGATTTATACGATAAAGACCATGAAATCAGCACCTTATTTTTCCACACCCGTTTTTCCACTAATACCGCGCCAGCTACGACAATGGCACAGCCGTTCCGATATATGGCGCATAACGGCGAACTAAACACCGACAAAAAAAATCGCCTGAGCGAGTGCGCTATTGCCCGCCAGCACAACAAACACATTGTTTTCCCACGCGGACTATCCGACTCCGGCAGATTAGACCAAACACTCACCCGCCGTATTAACGAAGACGATTTGGACATTGTTACCGCCGTCTTAGCAATGATGCCGCCAGCTTGGGAAAACGACACCACTTTATCGCCCGAAGTACGCGCCATGTTTGAATACTTCAGCTTGTATGAAGAAAAAAACGACGGCCCAGCGGCACTGGTATTCAACGACGGCATCCGCGTAGGCGCACGCCTAGATCGCTTGGGATTACGCCCACTGCGTTCCGTAGAAACGGCTGAATATCTAGCCGTTATGTCCGAAGCTGGACAAATAGACTTCCCACCCAAAGACATCATCAAACGCGGACGTATTGAAGCGGGTGGCATGTTGTATTTCGACCATATTACTGGACAGGCCTACGACAGCCACCAGACTATGGAAAAACTGGCTAGCGAACAAAACTATGCTGCGCTGCTAGAACAACGCCGTATTCATATCAACAGCTTGGCTAAAGTTACTCTGGAAGAACTGGACAACCACCAGACATTTTCTGTTGACCAACAACACACCGCATACTCGCTCAACCAAGAAAGCTTCAAATTCCTGCTAGACCCAATGCTGGCGACAGGCATGGAAAAAGTTTCCGCGATGGGATACGGCATAGCACCAAATGCGCTTTCCGGTGCAGAAGGCGGTATGTCACGGTATTTCAGCCAACGTTTTGCCCAAGTCACCAACCCGCCTTTAGATTCCATCAGAGAAAGCGACGGCATGACTTTGCGCGTGGCTTTAGGTGCAAAACCGACCTTCTCTGACGCATCCAGCAAACAACTGGTTATCGACAGCCCGATTTTACAACGCACCCAGTTGGAACAAATCCGCCAACAAACAGCCGTTGCCACCGTTACCTTAGACACTTTATACACGCCTGATTTTAACGATAGCGAAGCCAATGAAGCTGCCCTAGAAGCTGCCTTATTAGATGTTTGCGAACAAGTAGGCCTACACGCCCGCAATAATGTTGGCATCATTATTTTAAGCGACACCAACATCAGCCCAGAACGTGCCGCCATCCCTGCCCTGCTCATGGTATCGGCAGCCAACCAACACTTGGTAAAACAAGGTCTGCGTTTTAATTCATCACTAATAGCAGAAACAGGACAAGCCGCCAGCCCGCACGACATCGCCACCATCTTAGGCTTTGGCGCATCGGCAATTTGCCCAATTAGCGTACATAACCGCGTTATCAGCCATTATGCACCTGCCGATCGGCAAAAAACCTTGGATAAATTCCAAAAAGGCACAGAAAAATCCCTGATGAAAACCATGGGGAAATTTGGTTTATGTACGGTGGAAAGCTATATCGGCGGCGAGTTTTTCGAATCCAATTACTTGGATACCGACGAACCCCGACTAAGCCCGTACTTCCCCAACATCCACGCCTCAGTCGGTGGTGTTCACTATGCCGACATTGCCGCCAGCGCGACTGAATGGCATAAAAAAGCCTTATCGGTAAAAGAAGAAAAAGACATCCCTTTCCTTGGCCTATTTAAAGAACGCCAAGACGGTGCCGGACATTCCTATGGCAACACTGCCGTTCGGGAATACATCAGCATGACTGACGAGCCGATTTTATATCTGCAAGAAAAATCGCCAATCGCCAGTGACATCGCCTATTTAGATACAGGCTATGAAAAACGCACCCCGGAACAAATCGACAGCTTCGGCATAACCCCGGCTTACCGCAGCTTTACCAAAAATCTATACTTAGAACGTGATGCCCGCCCAGCGGCATTGCGCGACATAATGGATTTTCCGGCAGATATTCGCCTAGCCAACAGCCAAGCCGAGTTTGACCTTGCCCTCGGCAAACACAACTTGCGCGGCAACCGTAACTTCTTGGTGCGTGGACTTAAAGTCAGCACAGTTAGCGAAAATAACTTTGCCGTTAGCTTTACTGAAAACAGCAGTGCCGCGCGTTTGCAAGAACTCGCCGCGCATTTTCAGCAACGTTTTGCCGAAATCGAATTTACCTTAACGATTGAAGCAAGCGCTGTGAATATAGTTGTCGATAGCGGCAATTTATTCAGCAATTACCTAAAAAACCTGTACACAGCCCGCGATCCAATTGCCTTGGCAGATGTGCAACCAGCCCATGAAATCACCAAAACCATCGCTTCTGGCGCAATGAGCCACGGTGCATTATTGGCAGAAGCCCATGAAGCCGTCGCTTTAGGCACTAACATTGTTGGCGCATCCAGCAACTCTGGTGAAGGCGGCGAACATTTTAGCCGTTATGGCACGCTACGTTCTTGCAAAATCAAACAATTCGCTTCAGGCCGTTTTGGTGTTTGGGCGGGTTATTTGGCTGACCCAACTATCGAAGAAATTGAAATTAAAATCGCCCAAGGTGCAAAACCAGGTGAAGGCGGACAATTGCCCGCCGCCAAAGTCTCGGTAGAAATCGCCGCCTTGCGTGGTGGTACACCAAGAGTTGAATTGGTCAGCCCACCGCCGCATCACGATACTTACTCTATTGAAGACTTAGGCCAGCTGATCCACGATGCCAAAGCCGCCCGCATTAAAGTTGGCGTTAAATTGGTATCTTCAGAAGGTATAGGCACGATTGCTGTTGGTGTCGCCAAAGCGGGTGCGGATGTTATCAACGTCGCAGGCAACACTGGCGGCACAGGCGCAGCAGCCGTCACCAGCTTAAAAAATAGCGGTCGCTCACCAGAAATTGGCCTCGCCGAAGTACATCAAGCATTGGCTGCCAACGGCTTGCGTGAGAAAGTCATCTTACGTTGCAGTGGCGCACACCAAAGCGGCACCGATATGGTTAAATCAGCCATCTTAGGCGGCGACTCCTTCGAATTCGGCACAACAGCATTGATGATGTTGCGTTGCGTGATGGCAAAAAATTGCAATATCAAATGCCCAGCCGGTTTAACCACCGCCCACGAAGAATTCAAAGGCGACGCCCGTGTTTTGGCACAGTATTTCATGAACTTGGCACACGAAGTGCGGGAAATACTGGCTTCGTTAGGCTATAAAAGCTTGCAAGAAGTGCGTGGCAAAACCGATTTGCTGCATTTGATTGACCACCCCAGCATGATAGGCCAAATCGACTTGACCAAGATGTTGGCACACGTTGATGAAATCAAAATCGATAAACCCATTTATTTGGAAGCCAATTTCCGCGTTGACGATACCATCATTGCCCAAGTGAAATCTGCGCTAGTCAGCGGCACAGACCAGCCTATCGTTATTGAAGGCCAAGGCTTTAAACTCAATAACTGCAACAAAACCGTTGGTGGACAAGCGGCAATCGACATTGAACGCTTGTTAGCTTATGAATTGACTGGCGAACAAATCGCCAACAACACCTTAATCTACACCAACCCACAAGGCCGCCGTTATTTAGCGCCAGACAGCGTCATCATCCGCACCACAGGTTCAGCAGGCCAAAGCTATGCGGCCTTCATGAACGACGGTATGCGTATGGAACACTTAGGCACTTGTAATGATGGTGTCGGCAAATCTGCCTGTGGCGGTACGCTGGTAGTAGAATCCCCAGGCGGCGGCATCAAAACTCCAGGCAACAATGTCTTAATCGGCAATTTTGCTTTATTCGGTGCAACTGGCGGTAAAGCCTTCATTAATGGTGAAGCTGGCGACCGTTTTGCAGTGCGTAACTCTGGGGCAATGGCGGTAGTAGAAGGCGTTGGTGATTTCGCTTGTGAATACATGACCAACGGCGCGGTATTAAATATCGGCGGCTTTGGTAAAGGTTTCTGCAACGGCATGTCCGGCGGTAACGCTTACCAATATGACCCGCAAAACCGTTTGGAACAACTGTACGACAAAACCTCCGTGGCCTTGCACAGTTTGGCGGAAGACAGCGATGAAGCCCGCGCCCATGAGCAATTCATTAAAGCCATGTTGGAACAACATGCCGAATATGCTAATTCCAGTAAAGCCAAAAACTTGTTGGCAAACTGGGAAGTTGAACGCGTACACTTCAAATTTGCCCTGCCGTTGTGGTTGTATAAAACCCAAACCGCGCACTACTTGCAGCAAACTATTGACCGCAAGGAAATGATTGAAGAATTGGCTCTGGAGCTAGCGCAGCAACAAGTCGCGCAAGTAAAACAAGCTTATCTTAGCCAACAACCGTTATTCGGCGGCTTAGTGCCCAATTATGGTGAAAAAGACAGCCAACTGACCTTCAAATTGGTCAACAGCTTTGCCGTATTTGATAAAGCCCAGCAAATCGCCCGCGAAATGCTGAAAAACAAACCGGAAAGCGAACGTACCAATGCCTGTATAGAACAAGCGGCACGCAAAATCATTACTGAGCGCCCCCGTAAGTTACAGGATGCCTTGGTGAAGATCACCCGTGAAGCTTACAGCAATTACCAAGAGCCACAATTGGCGGCGTTGCTGGCAGATAAACGCCTGCACGATTACAAAACCGCCTTGATCAACCGTTCTGTACAAAGCATCTATTCAATGGGTTCGACCGCTTGGATCATGAGCCAAGACTCGCTTAACAAACAAGCTTTAGCGTCTGTACCTGCTGTTGACCACTATTTAGCCGCCTTAGTCGGCTTGGATATTGTGCAAGCCCTGATGGCAGAACCAACCGCTTAGCGACGGCAGCGCAGGTACAGATAAAATAATCTGTACCTGCAAGCGCCAGTTATCCCCTTAACAACTTTTATTTGTTAACAACCAGTAATGACAACACCTCAAATCCCCCTAGATGCACCTTACAGCGACAACCAACGCGCTTGGCTAAGCGGTTTTTTTGCTGGCATGCACACCCAAATTATTAAAAGCGCAGGCGCAAACAGCCAAGCAGAAAGCCGTAGTATCCATATCTTATACGGAACGCAAACAGGCAACGCCGAATCTGTCGCCAACGATGCCGCCAACGCTGCCAAAACCCATGGCTTAAAAGCCATCGTTAAAGGCATGGACGAAATCGAACTTGCCGCATTCAGCAGTATGGATTTATTGCTCATCATTACCAGCACCTACGGCGAAGGCGAAATGCCCGACAACGCCCAAATGCTTTGGGATGCGATACGCGCCGACAACGCCCCCAACCTGTCTAAATTGACCTTCTCGGTATTAGCCTTAGGCGACACCAGCTACGACCAATTTTGCCAAGCAGGCATAGACTGGGACAACCGCCTTGCCGAATTGGGCGCAACCCGCATTGCCCCGCGCGTAGACTGCGATGTCGACTATGAAGCACCCGCACAAGCGTGGATAGCCACCGTCATCCCACAAATGTCTGGCGGCAGTGCCAATGTATTTGTCGATAGCTCAGAACCAGCACCGGAAAAACCCCAGTACAACCGCAAAAATCCGTTTCCGGCAAAATTGACCGAAAACCGCCTAGTGACCGCTGAGAACTCATCCAAAGAAACCCGGCATTACGAAATTTCCATTGCTGGCTCAGGCCTCAGCTACGAAGCGGGCGATGCCTTATGCGTGGTACCAACCAACTGCCCAGAATTGGTTGCCGACATCATCAAAGCCATCGGCTGCAAAGGCGATGAAATGGAACCCGTCAGTGGCGAATTGCTATCATTGCAAGAAGCACTGCGTAGCCATTTTGAAATCCGCCTGCCAAACAAAGAGTTATTACAAGAAATCGCCAACCGTTCTGGCGACCAAGAACTCAACGGCCTGTTGACTAGCGGCGATAAAGACAAACTCAGCAACTACTTATGGGGACGCGATGTTTTGGACTTGTTATTGCAATTCCCGCAAATTGACTTCTCCGCCAACGAATTCATCGCCTTATTAAAACCGCTGCAACACCGCGCTTACTCCATATCATCCAGCGGCAAAATGTACCCTGACAGCGTCCACCTCACCGTTGCCAGCGTCCGCTACCAAAGCTTCAACCGCCCACACAAAGGCGTTTGTTCAACTTTCTTAGCCGACTTGGTTGATGCAAACACCGAAGTACGCTGCTTTTTTACGCCCAATAAAGTCTTCCGCGTGCCAGAAGACAACAGCTTACCCATCATCATGGTTGGCCCAGGCACAGGCATAGCCCCGTTCCGCGCCTTTTTACAAGAACGGCAAATACGCCAAGCCAGCGGCAAAAACTGGCTATTCTTCGGCGACCGCAACGCCGCCACCGACTTCATCTACCGTGAAGAACTAGAAACCATGCAAAGCGCTGGCCTGCTTAACCGCTTAGATTTAGCCTTCTCACGCGATCAAGAAGAAAAAATCTATGTACAAGACCGGATGCGCGAACACGGCGCAGAACTGTTCGCCTGGTTAGAACAAGGCGGCTACTTCTTCGTCTGCGGCGACGCCTACCACATGGCAAAAGACGTCGACAAAGCCTTACACGATGTCATAGCCGAACACGGCAAATTGTCTGAACAACAAGCGGTTGACTACGTTAACCAACTGAAAAAAGACAAGCGTTATGTTAGGGATGTTTATTAAGGAAGTGCTGAATAAAGCCTTCGACAAGCTCAGTACCCACGGGCATAAAGCCGAACGGTAACTAATTGATTCCGTTCGTGCTGAGCTTGTCGAAGCATAAATGGTATCAATTAGTTCAGTAATTCCTTAATAACGCCTATTGAAGTCCAAACAACACTAACGCTTTTACAACTCAACAAAAACCAGCAACCAGCAGGCAACCTAAATTACACAACGGGTAATAAACATGAACGTTGAAATGTTTAGTCGTGAAGCCTTGTTACTCCCTCCCCAAGATCGGGCGCAATTAGCAGAACAACTGCTATCAAATCTTGATGTTTTGACGGAAACGGAAATTGAACAGCTTTGGTGTCAAGAAGCGGCTCGCCGAGCTAATGAAATGGACAAGGGTTTGGTTGAACGCATCCCTGCCGAAGCGGTTTATCATGAAGCACTCGCGCTTCTAAAGTGAATTACTTTTTTAACCCCAAAGCGCTTGTTGAGCATTTGGAACACGTGGCTTTCTACGAATCGCGACAACCCGGTCTTGGTATCCGTTACCTAAATTGCTTCAATGCGGCGATGACAAATGTTTGTGCCGCTCCACATCGATATAAACTCGCACATCCTCCCGCTATTTGCTACTGACGTGTTCCAGGCTTTCCTTACAATATTCTGTATCGGCAAGTCGATGTAGATATTGAAGTTCTAGTTGTTGCCCCACACCATCGTCGCCCTAATTACTGGATTGATAGACTTTGAAGCTATGTAAGGAAGATTGGCTTTACGCAAACCAAACCACTAAATTTCAGACATAAAAAATCGGGGACACAAATTAATGTGTCCCCGTTTTTTTTAAGCCTTAAGGAATCGCTGAACAAAGCCTTCGACAATCTCTCGGTAACTGACCTGTCCTTAGAACTCATTGGGGGCGTTGCTCTACCTCCTGCATCCTTGCAATCGAGGCCGAATGCTAACTAATTTATTCCGTTAGCACTGGGTTTGTCGAAGCATAATCGGAATCAATTAGTTCAGCACTTCCCTAAGTAAGTACTGAACTAATCCCCTGAAATGAGATAATTACTCCATCTCTCCTTGTGACAGATAACCATCCATGCACACGGCTCGGGCAAATACGCCCAACCAAGAGACCAAATATGCGTGTGCAGTCGTACCTTAAAACCAAATATAATTGGTGCTTGTAAAAAGGAAGGTGTGCATATATAAAGCCTGCGTACCCTCTGGGGCATAAAGAATCCGGCTACCACTAATCTCAAATCACCCCAAACCAAGGCTACCATGAACAAACAAATCTACCCGTTACTGTTTGCCCAATTCTTGTCGGCCTTTGCTGATAATGCCGTATTGTTTACCGTGATTGCCATTGTGATGCACTCCAGCCATACTGAAAGTTGGTATATTCCGGCGGTACAAAGTGCCTTTACCATTGCTTATGTGGTGTTAGCGCCATGGGTGGGTGAAATTGCCGACACCCACGCCAAACCCCGGATTTTACTGATCGCCAACTTAATCAAAGCCACTGGCGCGGGTTTGCTGCTGTTAAATGTTGAGCCGATTTTGGCGTACAGCATCGTTGGTGTCGGTGCAGCCATTTACAATCCGGTTAAATACGGCATTCTGCCTGAACTTGCCGACCACAATTACTTGGTGAAAGCCAATAGCTTGATGGAAGGCTCAACCATCTTGGCGATTTTGCTGGGCATGATGGCAGGTGCAGCGGCGGCGGATTATTCCACGCAGTTGTCGTTATTAGGCACTGTGGTGCTGTTTATCTTATCGGCAATGCTCACGGTATTTTTGCCAAAAGGCACAATTAGCAAAGCCAATCCGGGTTCTAAAATCATCGCCTTTGGCAAAGAAATCGGCGAGTTTTTTACCTTGCCACGGTCGTCATTTGCCATACTCGGCGGCGGCTTATTCTGGCTGGCGGCAGCGACTTTACGAGTGATTATCATCGCTTGGGCGCCATTAGTGCTGATGACCAAAAACACCACCGACATCGCCTTTCTCACCTTGTTTTTAGCCATCGGCATTATTTTAGGATCGGCTATCGTAATCTTGCTCATCCCCATAGAAAAAATCCGCCGCGCCCGCATCCCGTCTTATCTGATGGCAGTTTTTGTAGTGGCTCTGAGCATGACCGACAGCATCTGGCCTGCCCGTATTGCGTTATTGTTGATTGGCGTCATGGGCGGTATGTTTATTGTGCCGATTAACGCCGTGCTGCAAGAATTAGGCAAACAAAGTATCGGCAGCGGACGCGCTGTGGCCTTGCAAGGTTTTTTCAATAACGTCGCCATGCTAGTCGGTGTCGGCTGCTATACCTTAGCCGCTTCCAACCAAATCGACCCAGTGGTGGCGATGATGGCCTTAGGTTTCGTCATCTATGCGGGGACTTTCGGGGTGACCTTGAGTTTGCGTAAACCAAAAACCGAGTAAACTTATATAAGTTACTAACTGATGTTACACAGTAACGCGCTTTTCTCCCGTTTGCCGCGTCGAGCACCGCAGCATTTGTCGGTAATAGCCCGAAGGGGTGCGGCAGGGATGCCGCACGGCGGCAGATGGGCAGGAAGCCCATTCTGCCGTCCCCCGACAAATGCGAGGAGCGCAAGACATCAGCGGTAATCAGGCCGCCTTTTCTTTGGATACTTTCTTTTGGCGGCGCAAAAGAAAGTAGCTCGCCTTCGGGTGCGAGAACCCGATTTAATAAACATCGCGTTAGCGATTCATTATTTATTTTCATCTCACAAAAAGTGAGTGCGTAACATCAGTTACTAAATTTAAAAATACTATGAAAAAAATCACCGTACTCTTCCTGCTAAGCCTAATAGCTGGCTGCACCCAAGACCAACAAAACCAATTATCCAGAAAAGTCGTAGAACTTCTCGACGGCAATTACCGCGTCACTTACGCCAACGGCAATACCGAAAAAACCTGGCTAATCAAAAACGGTAAAGTCACCACCAGCGACAAAGGCTATTACTATTTTTGGGACGAGAAAAAACACTACATCCAAACCCCCATACAAAACACCTTTATCGAAGAAATCGATTCTTGATTGACTAGGACATCTACATGAAATTTGCTAAATCCCTTGCTGTCTGCGCGCTGGCTGGCTTTGCCATAAACGCATCAGCAGCAGAAACCTTCAAAGTTTGCGCCGACCCACTCAACCCGCCCTACTCCAGCAAAAAACTTGACGGTTTTGAAAACAAAATCGCCGAACTGTTCGCCAAACAATTGGGGCAAACGCTGGAATATACTTGGTTTCCACAACGCATTGGCTTTATCCGCAACACCTTAACCGCGCCGCTGGATGACAACGCTGTCGATAGTAAAGTCTTCAAATGTGATGTGGTCATGGGGATGCCTGCGGATTCCGACATGGTGCTGACCAGCAAACCTTATTACCATTCCAGCTATGTGTTGTTGATCGCCAAAGGCCGTGGCTGGGATGACATTAAACGCGCCGATCAATTGGCGGAAGTGCCGCTGCAACGCCAAGAAAATTTAAAAATCGCCATGTTTGACCGCAGCCCAGGCACAGCTTGGCTGCAAAAAATGGATTTACTGGGGCAAGGCATCCCTTACCAATCCATGTCTGGTGATGAAAACAATAACGTTGCCATGCAAATGGAAGCCGATTTAAAAGCCAAAAAAATCGACATGGCGATTCTATGGGGGCCTATCGCTGGCTATATCATCAGCCAAAGCCCTAAAGACAGTTACACGCTAATCCCTATGCAATCTGCCCCAAGCATGAAATTTGAATTTTCCATGGCGATGGCAGTACGCAATGGCGACAAAGCCCGCAAAGCGCAACTGGATAAATTAATTGATAAAAATGCCGATGCCATTAAAAGCATTTTAGAAAGCCAACACATTCCTTTGCTACCTATACCAAAAGCAAGCAAACACGGGGATGATGATTGATAAGGACTTTAAATTGGAATGAAAAACATGTTTTTCACTCCAGATAAAAACTCAGACCTTTCAGGTTTTAAAAACCTGAAAGGTCTGGTAAGAAATCGCAGAACAAAGCCTTCGACAGGCTCTCGGCAACTGCTCCATGCGTTGCTCTACCTCCTGCATCCTTGCAGTCGAGGCCGAACGGTAACTAATTGATTCCGTTCGTGCTGAGCTTGTCGAAGCATGATCGGAATTGATTAGTTCAGCGATTCCTTAACAACGTGGATTAATGCAGATTCCTTACTTACATCACTAACCTACCGCCATTTACATTGAACGCCCGCGAGCATTCTTGGTACGATGGCCTTCCTGATTCATATCAACAACGGCTTATGCAACTTAAATCCCTCAGCAACCAAACCATCGCTTTGGCAGGTGTCGCCCAAGCGGCGGCACTGGTACATCAATTGGCAACCACTGGCACGGCGGATAATGCCGCGTTAACTGCCAGCATCGGCAGTGTGCTGAAAATTGATTCCGATAGCGTCATTGATGTCTACGGCGGCTTGGACGGCCTAAAATTGGGCTTGACCCAACTCAGCCAACAAATGACTGGCTACAAAATCGCCAGTCCAGAACAGGCACGTTACTCAGCCTCGTTGGTGTTTTTAGAAAACCAGCTGTCCGGGCGTAAAGATTTTCTCAACACCATCCTCATTGGTGTCAGCAAAGCGCAATCACAATCGGAACATTTTGGCTTATTGCATGAAAATGTCTTGGCGAATCTTGCCGATATTTATGCCAATACTCTCAGTAAAATGCAGCCGCGCATTATGGTGAATGGCGACCCGAAATACCTCAGCAACAATCAAACCGCCGACAAAATCCGCGCTTGTTTGCTGGCAGGCATCCGCTCAGTGATTTTATGGCGGCAATGTGGTGGTAGCCGTTGGAAGTTTTTGTTCTACCGCAAAAAAATCCAAGCTGAATTACAAATCTTGCTAACCCAACTGTAACCACTAATGACATTGCTTATTGAAGCCAGCCACTTATCCCGCTATTACGGCAAACACTGTGCAGTCAACGATGTTAGCTTTAGCCTAAATAATGGTGAAGTACTAGGCTTTTTGGGGGTCAATGGCGCGGGTAAAACTACCACCATGCAAATGCTTTCCGGCAATCTTGCCGCCAGTGCTGGCAGCATCCGCATCAATGGTTTTGATGTGCAAAACCAAGCCAAACAAGCCAAACAGCAACTGGGTTACTTGCCCGATGTCCCGCCCTTATACCGGGAACTGACGGTGCTGGAATACCTGCGCTATTGCGCGCAACTGCACGGCTTAGCCAAACACGCCGCGACCGCCGCCATCACTTACGCACAAGCCCGTTGCGGCTTAACGCCAGTCAGCAAACGCCTGATTGCCAATTTATCCAAAGGCTACCAACAGCGCATCGGCATAGCCCAAGCCATCTTGCATAATCCCAAAGTGATAATTCTGGATGAACCCACCGTCGGCCTAGACCCGCTGCAAATCCGCGAAATCCGCGCCTTAATCCGTGAATTGGGGCAAGATCACGGGGTGATTTTATCCACCCACATCCTCACCGAAGTGGCGGAAACTTGCAGCCATGTACAAATTATCCACCAGGGCCAATTACTGTTAAGCGACAGCATTGCCGGACTGCAACAACGCATGGGCAGCCGCATTTTGCAGATTACCACCCGCTTTCCGGTAGATACCGCCGTATTGCTGGCAATCCCCGGCGTTATTGCCATAGAAACCCTGAATAACCAGCAACTAAAAATCCAACACAGCAGCGACCATAACCCCAGCCAACAAATCACCGAAACCATTATTGCCGCTGGTTGGGAATTACAAGAATTAACACCAATGCCAACCTCTATAGAAGACATCTTTATCCAGCTGACCGAAGGCCACCAAGCATGAGTAACTTGTTAGCGATTGCCGCCCGTGAATTCAAATCGCTGTTTTTATCGCCACTGGCGTGGACAGTGCTGGCGGTATTGCAATTGATTTTGGCGTATCTGTTTTTAACGCAAGTGGAAACTTTCGTTACCTTACAAAGCAAACTGGCGGCAATGGTAAACGGCCCCGGCCTTACCGACATTATTGTGCCACCGTTATTTGGCAATGCCGGCATCGTGCTATTACTGGTCACCCCGCTACTAACCATGCGCCTGATTTGCGAAGAACGCCGTAACAAAACCCTGCCCTTGCTACTGTCCGCGCCAGTGTCCATCACCGACATTGTGCTGGGCAAATTTCTTGGCGTCCTGGGTTTATTATCGGTAGTGCTCGTACTTATCACAGTGATGCCCTTGTCGTTATTAATTGGCGGCACACTGGATTTTGGCAAACTGTTTGCCAATGTTATCGGCTTGTTTTTGTTGATGTCGGCATTCACCAGCATTGGCCTGTACATGTCCTGTATCGCCGTGCATCCCACGGTAGCGGCGTTGGGGGCATTCGGCACATTGCTATTGCTGTGGATTATGGACTGGAGCACCGCCATCCGCGACCAACCCAACCCATTAATGGAATACCTGTCTATCCTGCGGCATTACCAAAACCTGCAAAGCGGACTGCTCAGCACTGCCGACATCGGCTATTTTTTATTATTTAGCGGCGGCTTTTTATTACTGAGCATCCGCCATCTAGCCAGCGAGCGCTTGCCACAATGACTTTACGCCTCACTGCCCGCAACCGACACCGTTTAACCACCCTCGCCTTCCTAGGCCTAATCGCCAGCTTGGCATGGTTGACAGCAAGCTACCCATTACGGCAAGACCTTACCGCCGCCGAAAGCAATACCCTAACCGCCGCCAGTATCGGCTTACTGGATAAGTTGCCCGAACCGATAACCATCACCGCTTACATCAAACGTGGTGTGCCGCTGCGTATACAAATCGCCCAACTAATCACCCGCTACCAGCAACACAAAAGCAATATCAGCTTCCAGTTTGTTGACCCTGAAAGCCAACCGCAACAAGCACGGGAATTAGAAATCGGCGAACAAGGGGCAATTTTAGTCAGCTACCAAGGCCGCAGCGAAACATTAGGCTTTCTGGATGAATCCACGCTCACCAATGCCTTATTGCAACTGGCTAACAGCGAACAACGTTGGATCAGCTTTTTAAGCGGACACGGCGAACGCAACCCAAACGGCATCGCCAATTTTGATTTAGGCCAATTTGGCAAAGAACTGGCGCGGCGCAAAATCACCGCCATCAACCTTGATTTAACAAAACTGAACAGCATCCCCGACAACACCAACATGCTAGCGATTGCCTCCCCCACCGTACCGTTATTGGCAGGCGAAATCGATTTGGTAAAAAGCTACCTGCAAAACGGTGGCAATTTGTTGCTGATGACCGAACCCAATAACACCAACCTAAAACCCTTGCTGGATTATCTGGGTTTAAAGCAAAACCCCGGAACTATCGCCGACACTACCGGAAAATTGTACGGCTTGGACAACCCTAGTTTTGTGATTGCCAATAATTACCCAACAACCCCTATTACCCGTGGCATGCAGCTAATTACCGTGTATCCGGCAGTAAGCTCTTTTACCCTAAACCCTAACGAATTTAAGTCGCAAAAACTCTTAGAAAGCGGCGACAAAACCTGGCAAGAAACCGCCATGCAAGGCGCTATCAGCAAAGATGCCAATGAACAATCCGGGCCATTAGCATTTGCCTACAGTCTAACCAGAACCGTAAACAACAACGAACAACGCGTCGTAGTCATCGGCGACGGTGATTTTTTGGCGAACAGCTATCTTGCCAACGTCGGCAATATGGATATGGGTTTACGGATAATCAACTGGTTAATCCACGACGATAAATTCATCGACCTACCCGCAAAAACCGCCCCGGATAAACACCTAGAATTACCCGCCGTTGCGGTGAGTTTAATGGGGTTTGGCTTTTTACTGGTAATGCCGTTTATGTTGCTGGTGGGTGGTGTGTTGGTATGGCTGAGCCGAAGACGGCGGTGATTTTTACGGAACAGGTTACAAAGCCAATATCGTTAAGTTAAGCAACACAAACCGTTCGTGCTCGACTGCATGGATGCAGGAGGTAGAGCAACGCATGGAGCAGTTGCCGAGAGCTTGTCGAAGCATGAATGGTTTGTGTTGCCTGGGATGGATTTTTCCATTCATCCTTCGACAAGCTCAGGACGAACGGAAAAATCCTTAACTTAACGATATTGCACTGGTTACCAAGCTGTGGCTTGGTAACCCAAGTTTCAGAAGCTCTAGCTTCGAGAATGATAGGAAGCTAGAGCTTCCTATCCTGCATTCCCAAGCCACAGCTTGGGAACGAGCGTCAAACAACGGCTTAATCGTCCCAATCACCAATATCATAAGCAACCGATTTAATCGCCATATTAATAACATCGACAACAAACTGCGGCACTGCAATTTCAACCCGTTTGGGAATAAAGCCAAGAATCTTGCCTTTCCCGTAAGCGTGAACCCAAAGCCCCCATTCATTGCTCGGCTGCTCGCTATCATCCAGAAGATTGTAGATAGCGACATCAAAATGCATATCCTCGCCGATAAAACCCAACACCAACCAGCCCCAATCTTCATCCAGGAAATCGGCAACTAGCCCGCTTGCCAGAAAGCTATTGGTCAGATACTCCGCCAAATCTTTACCATAAAAGCGGTTTCCGGCATTGTATTCCTCCGGCAATTCCGACTGAAAATCAAATTGCTCACTTTTAAATTTGATTGCATAGCGTAGTGACATGTTTTCAAACCCTCAGATTGGCAAAATATAAAAGGCGATAGGCTGACGATAAGAAACCCATCAATCTCAATAACCCCCATGATGGGCTTCGCTTCGTTCAGCCCATCCTACAAAATCAACGCATGTAGCAGTTGCCGAACGATAGCGAAACCCAACACGGGGGACGACAGACTTTTTAACCTATTCCGCATCCTTAGCAATCAAAGCATTCATGCGTTTAATCGCTTTTTCATAAACGGGTTTTGGCGTGGTTTGATTCGCCCACCAGAAATTCATCAACGCTTGTTTGTATTCTTTTTGCTCTTCAAAAGTTTTAGCGATATTGAAATAAGAACTCGCCATAACCGTTAAATTGCCTTGTTGTTTACCCAAAGCAATCGCTGAGCGGTTAGCGGTAACGCTGTCTGGATACTGCTTTAGCTTCCAATAACTTAGGCCTAAGTTGCTGTAAGCTTGGGCATATTCTGGGTCGGCGTTAATTGCCGATAAATACAGTTTTACTGACTCATCGATTTTATTAGCGTGATAGGCTTTTTCACCACGCGCATTAATGTCCTTGGCAGATTCCCTACTCGCCACCGTGACATGGTGCATATCAATTTCTGGAATCAAACTGCCATCTGGCAAAAACACGTCAATATCGGCAATGCCCAATTGCCCACCTGCTGGCACATGCAAATCAAAATGCAGCTGCCGGACAGGCACAGGTTTGGCTAAGTTAAAAGTGACTGAAGTACCGTCTTTAGCATTTTCACCGGACAAATCATCGCCGCCATCAACCGACAAAGTCACCTTGGTTTTGTCATCAAAAACGTGGCCTTGTGCCGATTTCACCGTCACTTTGCTGACGGTACGCTCGGTTGGTAAGGCAAAATGCAGCCATTCGTTATCGGCTAAACCAATCTCACTGGGATACCACGCGGTTGCAGCGTCGCCATCCAAGACTTTATGCGGCGCATACGGGCTTTCGTCGCCCCGGCTAGCTTCACGGCGGGAGCTGGCGGTAGTAAACCACGGCGCGACATATTGCGCGGCATCGGTTGCGGCATCACCCTGCATTGCCACGCGCACGGCACGGCGGGTGCCATCGTTCAACATACGCGGCGAGCGGTAAGAAAACTGGTAATTTGCCGAGATTTCCCCGCCGATACTGCTGACGATACTGGAAAAATCGTCACTGTCTTTGTCGTAAAAATTACCCGCCAAACTTTGGCTCATGGATTTATAAGAATCCAATTCCGGCCCTACAGCGTGTAACTGTATGCCTAAATCTTTCAATGCCTTAATAACGTTTTCAGGCCGCTGCTTGGTGATACTGTCTTGAAAATGATACGAGGCATCGGTGACTAAAATAAACACCCGCTTAGCTTCTGGACGCATGGCGATTTTGCTGGCATCCAGCAGCGCATCCAATTGGTTTTCCGGCTCGTCATCGCCGCCATTCGCCGTTAAGGTCGAAACGTTTTTCTTAAATTGCTCAACATCCGCCGTGTAATCAAAAGTTTTTTCGGTTTTATCAGAAAAACTCACCAAGCCTAGGCGAAAATTACTGCCACTTTGCGCCAGCATATCGGCGAATTTATGGGTTTTTTGCAGCAACGCGGCAATCTCATCAGACATGCTGCCCGTTTGGTCAAACACAAACATGACATCAACATTTGGATTTTTACTGTCATGGCTATCGAGAATTTTGAAATCATCAATCTCAACCTTCGATAAATCCTCCGACACCAGCAACTTGTCTTTGCTCAGATTGGTGACCGCCTTACCGGTTTTACTATCAGCCACCCGCACCCGCACGGTGACATAAGGAAACTGGTTGGCATTGGCGTTCACCTGCACACGGGTTACAGCAAACGAATAATGCGGTAACAACGCCAATGCCGCGCCGCTGACTAAGGTAATAAATGGTGAACGCATAGCGGTAAACTCCTGGTTTTTTTGGTTAGGATTAATGGCAATTGGTAGTGGGTTAAAGCGGATGCTTGGAGTGCGAGCCTTGCACTCAGTAATATTTGATTTATCGAGTAAATAATTTGAGCCGTTTAGCATTTCTCCGTTCGTCCTGAGCTTGTCGAAGGATGAATGGAGAAATGCTAAAGCTCCAAAGGTAAATCCGCCCATCCTTCGACAAGCTCAGGACGAACGGATTTACCTTTACCAATCAAAATGACTGAGTACTAAAAAAAACTGCAAAAACACGCAACCACTTAATAACTTTGGCAAGATTTCCAAACCACCCCGGTATTATTGGTTTTCTCCAACAACCAAGGTACAGCAACTAAGGCTTTAGGATGGACATCATGGAACAACACAACCCCGTGCCGCCACAGCAACATTAAGGTAAATACCCGTTGCGCTGCCATATCACCGCTCACATGATTGTTCCAATCTTGCGAATCGATATTCCACAGCCCAACTTGCAAATTTTGCTTTTTGAAAAAAGCCTCGCTATCGGCTTTACGTTGCCCATAAGGCGGGCGAAACCAAGGGCTATATTGGCTAGGAAAAGTCTTTTTCACCAAAGCGTTGGTTTTTTCAATAGATTCTTGCCACTTATCCCATTTGGCATGGGATTGATGCTCCCAACCATGCAAAGCCACGCATTGGCCTTGGAAACTGCCAGACAAAGCCGCCGCGTCGGTTTGTTGCAAACGCGCTTGTAAACGTTCGCCCAACATATAAAAAGTTGCATTCAACTTAGCTTTTTGCAGCAACGGCAACAGCGCATCGGTATTGCCGCCTTTATTGGTCGGGCCGTCATCAAAAGTCAGCACAAATTGCCGATCTGGCAATTCACTGCCATCACGCTCAATGGCGGAAAAACTGTCGATTTCGCTGGTCACCGCCGGAAACAACGCCGCCAAGCGGATCAACTCATTGGCATAATTTTTATGGAACAACTTGGCGTTACTGTGCCAAGCGCGATAATTTTCCGGTAACTTCGCGGCTAAGCCGATACCCGCCGCCACCATGTCTTGGCTACTAGCAATTTTAGGGCAAAACACCACGTCATTATCGCAAACTGCCGCTTGCCAGTTTTTTAACAACTGCCCTGCCAATTTATTACGAATCTTTTCCACCGACGCCAAATTGACTTTTTTAATCCGCAACTGGCTTTTTAAGGTTTCCGCATTCTGCATACTCACTTGCGACAACACCTCCGCAAACACCAACATCTCCGCCCGCGAGGCTTTATCAAACGCGGCAGGTGAGTCGATAAGCTCAGGCCACAACGCCCGATTGGCAGAAGCCACAGTTTCCGGCCCTGCGGCATAGGTTGCACTGGCACAAACCAACAATACGAAGGAAATGAAGTTTTTCATGGCGAAAGTTACCCTTAAAAGTCTAACCGACAAGCTAAATTACAGTGGAATTTGTGGACGGCATTATGGTGTATTTTTAAAAAATATTCGCTGGTTTCTAATGGTGTTAAGCGCATGAACATGTACATCGTTCCCACGCTCCAGCGTCACTGCCATTAAGTTAAGCGGGAATGGCTCCCTCTCCCTCAGGGAGAGGGTTGGGGTTAGGGGATAAAATTAAGGAAAAATGCTTTATTTTGATCCCCCTCATCCTAGCCTTCTCCCAAAGGGAGAAGGGACTTTTTCCTTAACTTAATGGCAGTGACGCTCCAGCGTGGAAATGCCGCCAATGAAGCTCCAGCGTCGCGCTTAACCAGCAAACACTAGTTATCTTCGTAGCGGCGAGCGGCTGCTCGCCTTGTCACAACAGAATTTGATACAGCCCCTAAAAAAGGCGGACAACCGTCCGCCTCTACAAAGTTAAATTGACTATCACCACCGTGCTGAGGCATCAGGCTTCACCAGCTAACACCACTGAAAATTTCCAAAAACACCAAAACCAATCAAACCACAACGCTTTAAATTAAACACCACAAAAAACATGTTATAAAAGCATGGACTAACACCGCTCGCCCATCCACCTAACAATAACTACCATTAAATCACCAATGACCGAACCCACCATCCACTGCCCCCACTGCGCCACCGAAATCCGCCTAACTGAATCTCTCGCCGCCCCGCTGATTGCCGCCACCCGCCAGCAATTTGAACAACAACTGGCACAAAAAGACCATGACATTGCCCAGCGCGAAAACGGCCTGCGCGAACAACAAAAACAACTGCAAGATGCCAAACGCACGCTAGACGAACAAATCGCCCAACAAGTCGCCGCGCAACTGCAAAGCGAACGCCAGCGCATCATCAGCGAAGAAAGCCAAAAAGCCAAACAAGCCGCCGCCAACGAAATCGACAGCAAAACCCGCCAACTGGCAGAATTAAACGACGTACTCAAAGCCCGCGACATCAAACTCGCCGAAGCCCAACAAGCCCAAGCCGAACTCATCAAAAAACAACGTGAACTCGACGATGCCAAACGCGAACTGGAATTGACCGTCGCCAAACGCATCCAAGACGGCCTAGGCGAAGTCCGCGCCCAAGCCAAACGCGAAGCCGAAGACAGCCTTAACCTGAAAGTGCTGGAACGCGAACAAACCATCGCCTCCATGCAGCAAAAAATCGAAGAACTCAAACGCAAAGCCGAACAAGGCTCGCAACAACTGCAAGGCGAAGTCCAAGAAATGGAATTGGAAGCCATGCTCCGCGCCAAATTCCCCTATGACAGCATCGAACCCGTCGCCAAAGGCGAATTCGGCGGCGATGCCCTGCAACGCGTCATCAGCCCCACCGGACAAATCAGCGGCACGCTGTTATGGGAAACCAAACGCACCAAAAACTGGAGCGACGGCTGGCTGGTGAAACTGCGCGAAGACCAACGCAACGCCAAAGCCGACATCGCCGTACTGGTCAGCCACGCCCTGCCCAAAGGCGTAGAAAACTTCGAAGAAATCGACGGCATCTGGGTCACCAGCCCCCGCGCCGCCCTCCCCGTCGCCACCATCCTGCGCCACACCCTGCAACAAATCGGCCTCGCCCGCCTCGCCGCCGAAGGCCAACACGGCAAAACCGAACTGGTCTACCAATACCTCACCGGCCCCCGCTTCAAACAACGCGTAGAAGCCATCGTCGAAGCCTTCTCCACCATGCAAGAAGACCTGGACAAAGAACGCAAAGCCATCATGAAGCAATGGGCAAAACGCCAAACGCAAATCGAGCGGGTAATGAACGCCACCGTCGGCATGTATGGCGATTTACAGGGCATAGCGGGAAAATCTTTGCAGGAGATTGAGGGTTTGGAGATGAAGGTTTTGGGGGTTGATGAGGAGTTGTAGATTGGGCTGGCGGTTTTACCCACTAATTTGGCTTGCCAAGCAAGGCAATGTAGTTACACTACTGTAGTTACAAAGAGGAAAACATGATTATTTTATGGGATGAAAACAAAAACCTCATTAACCAAAACAAACATCGGATCAGCTTTGAACTTGCACAGCGGGTATTTGATGACCCCTTGCACATAAGCAGACAAGACCGTATCGAAAACGGTGAACTGCGCTGGCAAACCTTGGGGCTGGTCAATAATGTCGCCTTATTACTGGTCGCCCATTCTGCCAGCGATGCCAATGGCGAAGAAACAATACGCATTATCTCGGCGCGAAAAGCCGATAAAACCGAACGGAGGATTTATGAACAAGGCCAATAACCAGCCGCTAACCGCCCAAGAACAAACAGAACTAGCGAACCTTGCCGCAATGCTAGACGACCAAATTGACTATTCAGATATACCCGCCACCTCACCGGAACAATGGCGCGAAGCCGAACAAGGCCGCTTTTATCGCCCCGTCAAGCAACAACTTACCCTACGCATCGATGCTGACGTAATAGCTTGGTACAAAGGCCAAGGCAAGGGTTATCAATCGCGCATTAATGAACTGCTGCGGCAGGCTATGCAGGAAGAAATTAAGCAGATTAGGCATCTGTAGCTTTTTATAAAAAGCAAATAGGTTAAGGCAAAGCAATTTATGAACGCGAAAATAAAATACACCAATGAACCCTTGGTCGACGTAAAGGTAATTGCAGATTTTCTGCCCTCGCCCGCCGAACTAGCTTTCAACGAAGAAGGGGTGAAAGTCACCTTGGCGTTGAGCAAGAAAAGCGTGGAGTTTTTCAAATCAGAAGCGGCTAAAAATAACACCCAATACCAGCGCATGATACGCCGCTTGCTGGATGCTTATGTTGAAACGCATAGTTCTTAAGAAAGTGCTGAGCTGTCGAAAGCCTCAGACTGGAAGGTTTTTTTACCCGTTCAATAGCATTTTGATTGCTTGTCGGCACTTAAAAACATTGGGACGGGGTTGCGCTCTGTTGAGCGTAATAAGCTTAGGACTTTCGCTATACCCCAGAATAAGCCGCAATTGTAGGGTTTTTCAATTCAGCTTTTAGATAGTTGTAAAACAAATTCTGCCTGATCTGGTAAAGGGTGGTTTTCAACGCCTTTGCCTTCAC